>Ga0247810_10000245_pt1 | contig 78350 bp, 77 predicted proteins | sample UWRJL119311C1_FD_179918 | JGI IMG/M metagenome (GOLD analysis project Ga0247810, IMG submission 179918) | Plant litter microbial communities from Arlington Agricultural Research Station in Wisconsin, United States - UWRJ-L119-311C-1 | ecosystem: Environmental > Terrestrial > Plant litter >...
GGCCTGAGGCACACACCCTCATTAGCTAGTATACTTAGACCTCTCCCGTACGGAGAGCTTCCTTCCCTAGACTTTACCAAACCAAGAACCTTATTTCACGTTTTACGCACAGGAACCTCTCCTCCGCCTTCATCGTGAGTCTAGGTCCTTGACATCGGGCTAACTTTAATATAGCATATTACAGAAGTGTTTGGCAGGTATCATAAACCGATATAGCCAGTCGTAAGGCCCTCCGAGGACTTTTGGACAGTTTGGGTAGTCACTCTTATTGTTTGGAAACAGACGAAAGTGATCAATTTTGTGAAATATTCCAACGTTGATTATTTATTATATTATTATATTGCTACCAGGCATAGTGCGTATCAATCAAATTTGTGGAGTAGCCAACGAAAAAACCCCCAAAAAATCATGAGTATTATGGCATAAAGGCAGAAAGGCATTGGAGGTGATCAGATGCCAAAGATGAGAGGAAAGGTAGGGAAATTTCACGGTGCTCAGGCCGTCCCAACGGTTAAAATTGAGATTATTATTCGAGCCTGTCCGACTAAGATGTAAACCAAGCAATCACGGAGGTGAGGCCCCGGGTTGTCAAAGTAACTAGAACACTGACACTAGTGCCTGCAATTTTACATGAGGATTCGAGGCCAAGCTTGATAACCACCTTCAACTCCGCACACATATCAAAGATATAAAGCCGTAAGCTTGGTGACAAATGTCAATCATATGTCCACTTATTAATAACAGTTTACTGAGTTTAAAATAATATACTCAGTATATGATTGATGGGCAATAAGAACCTGATTAAAATATCTAGAACTAGCTGGAGAAAATTCTATGGGACTGAAATGTGAGGTCGCAGGTTCATTATAGATGACCATGAACCAGCCCATGGTAGCTCATTAAGCTAAATACATAATTATCCGAGCGTCTATTTACTCCCATAAGTGTAAATTTCTTTTTTCATGATAGTAATAGCTTTCTTGAACACCTCAAGGGAATCTGCTCGCTTATGTGGCAATGCCCCACTTTCCTATTTAAGCTGATTGATATAGGGGGGCCCAAGGAAGGATGAAAAACAGATGGTTATTGGAAATAAGATTGTGAGCCATTAAATCCCTCTTTCAATTAAACCCCTCTTATTAGATAGTATGCTTGTGAATTCACAAAAAGTTCGCTTTGCAACTCGGGCACTTCCTTTACTCCAAACCTATTCTCCAGTTTTACCTGCCACCGCTACCATTCCAAGCACGCTCAAATTCCGAGACCATCTCCTTCCCACTCTTCCTTGTGACTGCTAGTCCTAGTGGTACCTTCTCAAAGTTCTGCTCCTGGCGGAGATACGTCTGTGTTTTTGACGGTGCTTTTGGAACGCGAGACAGGTTCTGCGGTGTGAGGGTGGACGATTGCTTGGCTGGGCTGGGAATGTACATTAGCTAGAGATTCCTTTGTTTTAGGGGTAAGATGGATAGCTTCTTGACTTACGTATTGTGTTTTGAAGGCATTTCAAGTAGGTTGGATTTCTCTCAGATGGGTCAGAAGTTCTGATGGTTTGAATGAACGCGGGGATTTCTAGAAGTCTTGAGGAGGTAAAATGGCTCAACCAATAGGTGAAAAATAACTCTTGTGTTCCTTATTGTCGAGGTCGACGGTCTCTGATGAGTGTGTGGACGATATGATATAGATATGAGTTAGGGGATCGAGTTCCTTTTATAGTCAATACATGTTCTTTATCTCCTACCATATACGAGGATGCCGATACATTTCTCACGTCCTGAAATCCCCTAAAATATCTCATAAAACCGCCATCGGATGTAGCGAACGCAAAAGGACTTACTTGAGGACTGGGCTGACTTGACCAATTGAACCCCTGCTCTCTGTCTCCTAGTGTCAAAGTGTCAAATTTAGAATACATGCACGCGGTCACGCACAGTTTGGGTCCTTAATCCCAAAAGTGTAATCGTGGAAGCTAAGCTAGAAAATAGATTACTCTCTGCTCTATTGAGCCTCTAACAGCACGCGGAAAAATGAATAGTTCCAAAAACTCAAATTAATTAATGATATACTTTAATTACAACCTCCTGAGTTGGAAAAGATAGAGGAAAGTACAAGCAAAGCAGGAAGATCCCCGTTCTTCATTCCTCAGTGCTTGGTCTTAAATAATACAGAAACTCAAGCCTCCACGAGTCCACCGTTGGGCGAGCTTTTATCATTGGTTTGGCCTGCCAGGATTCTCATATTTATGTTATGCTTCAAGCAGTAAATAATTTTCTCCCAGCTATGCGTCGCTCGTTGCCATCATGCAGCATCTGCGACATGTATTGAGACAATCGATCTGCCTGGAGGTGCAAGCGCCTCTTTATCTCATGCCGTTTCTTCTTTTGATGAAAAAGCAGATTGTCAGACCGACTAAATCTCTTCATACAACGCGGATAGGTACATTGGTACAGTTTGTCAGATTTGGCGTTGTTCTTCTTACAAGTCTTTTCATGACGATGGCAATTCGATTTGTCATTAAAGGGCCTTTTGCAGAAGGAGCATGCGTGTTCCGAATGTGATTGATCCTTAATTGAATAGTTAATTTCGGGTTGGAGAGATGGTGCTCGCGCAAAGTTTGCCGAAATTGGCTCGGCCTCTGGGATGGATTGTTCTGGAACAGGTTTCCTACGAATTTGGCGCTGTTTTGAACATTGTCTGACAACAGGTTAGATAAATAATCTCTTGCTGAATAACGATAAGCTTACATTTGTCCATGAGATGAATCTGGAGATTCATGTCGAACGATTAGGCTAGTTTTGCCGACGATACCGATGCTTTGCTGCATCTGATTGAATACAGACAATTCTTGATCTTCGCACAGCTCCGGAGACATTGCAGGGGCGTTCATCGTATCGGGTTCAGCACACATTAGCGAAGGATCGTCAAAGAACGAAACCGGGCTATCGTTGCTCGTCACCATTGATGTCTGACTGAAACTTATGCTTCCCAGGCTTCCTAGGCTTCCCAGGCTCGAAACTGAGGTTTCCAGACTTTTTGTCGACGGTGCAATGGTAGTATGAGATCCTAAGCTATCACAACTGGAGCCATACCCCAACGAATTAGTAATATACTCCTCGGGATGGACGGCGTTCCAAGCAACCGAACCAGACGGATCCATGTTCTCAAAGTAGCGTACAAGCTCTGGAGTAGCACCTCCTTTAAAGGTGATCTGTTGCAGGGAGGTATGTGTATGCAATTGATCTGGCACATAGACATCAGACGTAGATTCGCGAAATAGGTTGATAGGCTTTGATGTAAGCAAGTAGTTAGTCGAGATTTGAGGCCTTTCGATAGGGGTTGCTGGAGCGAAGGCATCTTGATGACTGTCTGGCAGACTGTAAGACATGGATCCATTGGTATTTAGTTCATTAGAACTGTATGCCTCTGTAAATATATACGATGGTGTATACACCATGTCTCTGCCATCCAGTTCGGCGAGTGCAACTCCTGCCGGGGAGCATCTTTTCGCGACACTTGATGAGGAGTACATAGCATCGGACATTAGCTCAACGTAAGGTGGTAGGGCAGAGAACTCAGTCATGTTGGTATTGTAAATCTCGGAATCCAGTTCTGTAGGCATGCCTTGTGTATCGGCGAAGCTGATCGACTGGGCTTCATGGATTTGTTGGTTATCGAGCTCAGCGGCTGATTTTGAAATCAAGTTGGGACCCAGCTCCGAGAGAAGAGACCCGGTGTCTTGCGACCGCTCAGCAAAGCCCTCGCTATAATCATCCCACAATTCATAACGCTCCTCGGGTGGTACCGTTTGTTTCTCATTCCGAGTCTCAACAAAACGTTGTGGCCGACTGCCCCTAGGAGATAAACGGCGCTTCAGAGAGCTCATGGCAGTAACGATACGGTCTTTATAGTGTTGTTGTAACTGCCGGCAACTAGGGCTAGGACATTTCCCAATCCTCGCTTCCTTCATAGTGTCGATGCAGCGGTATAGCCCTTCCGAGAGATACGGGCACGTTTTGAGATGTAGCAGCATTCCGTCGGAATGATCGAATTGCTGCTGGCAACTCATCAAGGGACACGTCTTTCGGTCGATCTCATGGATTCCAACGGTAAGATTGCGCGTATAAGCAACCCAGTTCAGGAATCCTTGGTGTGATGGCTTGGATGAGGAGGTTGCACGAGCTCTGCGGAGAATCGTCAGCATTTCCAAAATTCTTTGCCATAGTAGATAAAATTACCCAGAAGCTTGTAAAAGTCTCTGCTGTACTGCTTGCTGTCCATTATGCGAGCTCTGAGCTTCGTGCCTGTTGGTGTAGCTTCGCTTGTGCCAATCCATCATATCATATGTCTTTCCGGAAATTTGGGTGATTGGCGCCATGATACTCTCCATTGATTTTCAAGAGGGTTTTCAAGAGGTTTTCAGTTCCAGACTGATTTCTAACTTCTGCGATGTAAAGATTCTCTCTGCTCGATCTACCGATTTGCTCCTCGACCCCCACCACAGGAATCCGGGCCAACCACGGAATACGTGGTGCCTCTACGTGTCCCATAGTCCTTAGGGATAAACGTAAGTGGTCGGGAACACATGTTTAATGAATTTAGACCTGGATTGGTTGAATAGGTAAGGACCGGGCATGCTGTAACAACGATTGGGGTGACGGATTTTTCAAAGAATCAAGCGGAACCGCATCAAAATGTGGTGCGCATTTGGTTCGCATCGTCTCTGTCGCTGGTTATCTGGTAAGGAGGATACGAATCCTCAGGACAACACATAGTGGCGGCAGACACCAATGATCGTTGGTCGAATAAGACCATTCGTGTTTCTGCACACAAGGACAGTGTCTAATATATCCGAGTATGATGAGCTGTATACGCCTTTTCCAGTCCTTACTTCGACGACCTGGGAGATGTCAGGATGATTTGTCCAGTCTATTGTGACAAATTTTCCATCACCTGCAGACTCTGTAATATTCATACATGCATGAACTTCAAGGTGAGCAACGGCGGACTCGATACTCAGATCTTGCACAGAACGTACAAAACGTTTAAAGAGATGGAAATGAAGAAGAGCCTTAGTGATATAGAGACTCAGAGAGAGGCAGTGCAGTAAGGCACAGCCTCTTGAAGTCATTCAAATTGTTCCGCCCCAATTCTCCTCACAGTAGAACGGCCTCAAAGAGAATGCGGCTGAGCCGTTTCTCGCTCAGCAATCTAAATGATGCTGTATTTTACGTAGCTCACGCTGCAATTTCCTCTAGTGGTGTGCTTGACGTGTCTACGGAATGAACTTGCTAACCATACAGATGCGGCTACCTCGGTGAGCGAAAGGGAGAAGTCGCTTCTCGAGAACAGCCAGGTCAGCGGTTCGCCTTGCATGAGTATATTTATTTATATACAATTGCATAAGAGCCTAGGGAGGGCGTTATACCACTTTAGGCCTTCGGCAATCATCAGGACTTGATTGGTATCCTGACCGCAAGTGAAGGTTCACATCTGGCATAGCCAGACTGCATGTCTTGTCTGACTGGATATCCGGCATGTGCCAGAGGACATCTCACAGACATTGTCGCTCATAAAGCCTTTGATCTGAAAAGCCCCGACGGTGATCACTGCTTTTCCAGATATGGTGTGGGTACACAATTATATTTCTTTATTCTTTAGGATGCTAAGCAGCACAGGTAGGCAATCTATAAGCACATTCCACATCCTTGTAGAAACCCCCCTCGCAACCATCTGGTTTTTCCTTTTGGTACCATTTACGTTCCCTTGGGCCACCATATCCGGTAGGTATATCCGGCATGGCTTTCCACCAAAAAACAACATCGCGCGGTGAAGAATTTCACCACGCCGTACCGCATCGAAGCGAAAGCTTGAAGCTGCGTCGTTGCTGAATGATGAATTGGCGAATGACTGCGCGCGCGAGCTCTGATTCATTGAGCTCCGCTGGGTTGGGGGAATACAAGTTGATCCGCCGCGATTGGTGCGTTAGCCGGGCTGGTCACAAGCAATAACGACATCAGCTTAAGCTTTCACACGAGAGAAGAGCATCGTCTACTTTCCTTCTGGCCAACACTCCTTTTTCATATCACCTTGAGTGGCCATTTTTACAGATGAGGTTAGAAAAGGTAAGTCCGACGAGAATCGTCCGTTCGCAAAATTTTGATATACCCGATATCTTAAAGGGGATTTTCGAAGGCTTCATAGCTTTATGGCAAGCAATTTCAGTACAATTACTAGTAAATCTCAATATGTATGTATAAGTAAGTATTGATCCATTTTAGTAAAAAAATAAAATAAGAGAAAACAAGAGACTATTTTATGGCTAATCTGCCAAACCAGAAGAGGATGAAAAATTGTTGTACTGGCTGAATTCATGGTCAGATGAGTAGGTAAGTTATGATTAAGAACTTGTATCATTCTATAATGACAACACTTGTAAGACGTCACAAAACTATTAGTATAGTCGAAAATGGTAGGAAACCGATGGGCGTGTTAACGATAATTTGTGCACAGGAGTCTGATGTGATCTTTTGATTCATGAAATCTTAGTCAGTGAACAACCTAGGTTGCCTATAGGTATAAGACGCTAAGCCAACAAATACTGTAATATGTTTTGATAAAAGGATGTTTTACACAATAATCCATATATATAGTGCGATACAAGTGCCTAAGGACAAACTAAAACGCCCATCCAAGGGTTAATCTGTAGATTCTCTCCCACTTGGTCTCTGGACCACCCTTCCGTGCTGCTTGAGCCGCTAAGAACTCAGCCTCCTCTCTATCGATCTTGTCTTTACCAGCGAACAGGTCGGCAGTAGCAGCCCGCACGGGTTTGCTCTTAGTATAGAACATGTGTCCAAAGAAAAGGATAAAGAACAGTGGGATACCAAGGTATGTGGTGACAAAAGTGGGCGTGTCAAACTTTGGCACCGTTCCCTTCTTGGCCGTAATTTTGTAGCAGAACAACGGGAATCCCTTGAAGAAGGCGATCAAGATGCAGAAGACTAATGAGATGTAAGAACCAATTTTGCCAAATGGTGACTTGTAAGCGAGTTGAGCGTCGTCGATGCCTTGAGCCTTGCGGGCACCCACGAATCCAATGTGGGCGATCAAAATCGAGATCCAGGTAAGGATACCAAACATAGTGACAAGGTTCACGAAATACCCGAAGACGGTGTAGGAGTCAGTGTTAACTCCTAGGTAGGCCAGAAGAGCAAAGCAAGTGGAAAGACCGAGGGCGTAGATGGGCACACCACGGCTATCAGTCTTAGCAAAGATCTTGGGAGCATTTCCTTCCGACGCAAGGCCGTAGAGAGTTCGGGAAGCAATGTAGAGATCCGAGTTGGATGCGGAGAAGACGAAGATCAGAACACAGCCATTAAAGATGGCAGGCAAAGTCTTGATACCGGCGTTTTCAATCGCTACCACAAATGGTGAAGCTTTCGCGCTGTTTGACACTTTAATGGCGTCAAGAAGTTTTGGGTCATTATATGGAACGAGCATGCCCAGGAGGAAAACGAGCACGACGTAGAACAAGAGAATTCGGTAGAATGTCATCTTGATGGCTCTTGGGATAACCCTGCGAGGGTTTGATGCCTCTCCAACAGTGACACCGACGAGCTCAGTGCCCAAGTACGCGAAAACTGCAGTGGTTAAAGTGGACCACAGAGCAAGGAAGCGTCCGGAAGCACCTTCGAGAATGTACTCGTGGAAAGCGCCGGGGTTTTTCCAGTATGTGAATCCCGTTGCTTCCTTGTTTGGGCCACCGCCACAGGCAAGGATCAAACTCAGAAGAATCAAGGCAATAATGACAATGACCTTAATCGAGGATAGGTAGAATTCGAACTCGCCAAAAAACTTCACACCGAAGTAGTTGACCACCACAATCGTGATGAGGAATATGGTGATGAAGACACCGGGATTGATCTTATCGCGCGAAACCCAGTACTGCAAGACCAGCGAGGCGGCGGTCAATTGATTAGGAGTGACAATGATGTACTGTGCCATCTGGTTAGCGTTGATCTCTCACGGCGCATACGGCTATCTGCATGTGCACGAACCTTGAACCAGTAGTTCCATCCCAAGGTGAATCCCAAAGATGGATGCGCGAATCGAGTTGCATAACCGGTGAACCCAGAGGCCATCGGGAGCCAGCATGCCATCTATTTTGCGGTTAGTGCCCGTCCTCCAATGCGGCGCAAGACTAGTCATCATACCTCTCCAAGTGCTGCCATGACGGCGAAGCAGAGTAAGCCCACGAGGGAATACCCGATTAGCACCGAAGCTGGACCGGCTTGGGCCAGAGCTTTACCACTGGGTGGCATGTCAGCGATGGTTGATGGTCATTGCGGGGAGATTCGACCTACGTTCCAATAATCAGACCAGTACCAATGGCACCACCAATGGCAATCATGGTAATCTGACGCGATCCCAGGTTCCGGTGCAGGCTGTGGCTCGGATCCTCATCGACGTGAACGGTATGCGCATCCTGGGGGTAGCTGTCGACCTTTTCATTTTGATAGTCCACCTTGCGCTCGGGGGAGGAGGACGAGTCGTCGTGGTGATACTGGTTGATTGTGGCCATGATGACTGACTGAGTGGGTGATGGAGTGGTGAGAGCCCGGTGAGAAAGGCTGTGGACAGAGGAGGAGGAGGAAGGGTTTGGAGGAGGAGGAGAGGAAAGTGATATATATTGGGAAAAGCCCCGAAGGTTACACTAGTGGCGTCGGGGGTGGTGGAGATCTCACTCCTCTCTGGCTGCCACACGAGTAAGGAAAGAGGGTAGGCAGGCAGGCACGACCAGGGTCAGGAGGAACATTCCACTACTGTACTATACTACACTACTACTCAACTACACTACTACGCTATATATTAGTATACTATCTTACACTACTACGCTCCTGTACTACGGGCTTTCCGTCTCGTCACTGACAGCACGACGGGACAGTCCCAGAAAGACGTCAATGCCAATCCCTCGAGTCGTTTGTTCGAGCCAGAAGATGCGCGATGGGTTCGTGGGATTCGGACTGGTTTAGGGCTACGACCGCGACCACGGCTAGGGTTACGTAAATTACCCCAACCTGCAGCAGCAACTACAGCAAATCCAGTAGCAATCGCAGCACTAGAGTTTGCGATCGTTGAAGCTCGTCCGCTCATTACTTAATCTTAACCGCGGCGACGAGATCTGGGGAAGACGTGACGTGCAAGGTTGCGAGAGGTGTTTAATTGTTGCCCGCGTGCTACAGTGCCGTCCGAGAAAGCTTTCCGTCCAATTCTCTTGACGGTTGCTTGACGTTGCTTGAGTGCGCTTGAGTGTGCTTGAGTGTGCTTGAGTGTGCTTGAATATTCTTGAGCATTCTTGATGCCATCAACTAGCGTGGTTGGCAGCCACATCCAGTGTTGATGGCAGGACACTACCCGCCAGATGTGAATGTACTGTACTGATTGTACTGGACTGGACCATCCATACGTACGTCTAATTACCGCACGGTAATCGTGCGTATCGATACCAAGTGCTCTACGGTCCACTCACGGTCGTGGACTTATCTAGCTAGCATGTATCTAGGACTCACTAGTACAGCACTTACGAGTAGTGGCATCTCCCAGTCGTAGGCACCTCATCTCATATCATCAAGTTTAAAAAGTCGAGCAAGGCTCCCCAAGGCTCCCAAGGCTTTCCCTTCGTGGGGCGGACTGGCTGTTGGAAGTCACCAGGAAGTCGCTAGGAAGGGTCGCCAGGCTTGGGAGAGCTTGGAATCACCCACGGTTTGCGCGTGGTCGGGAACGCACCTTCCCCAACGAGACGGCTGGCCTCGACGTGCCCAGCCTTGCCAAGACTGAACGTTATCGCGCATGACGCCTCGCTGGAAACCAGCCAATAAGAACGTGACGCCATGGTCGAGAGCGGGGGCAAGGATTGATCTTCATACCCCAGGCGGCTTGGCGGCTTGGTGGATGAGGGGGACCGTTGCGGTGCAGGTTGGAAAAATCAATACCGCGACGATACGATACGATACTTTCCAATTACCTGCTGATTGCGGCAGGGCCAAGCCCACGTCCAGGACACAAGAGAACCGGACGACCTGGCACAATCAATACATACGGGCAGGACAGGACGGTGTTCATCAGACAAGTCTGCGAATCTCATCCGACACAGGACGGGACAGTTGCGGCGGTGGGGGAAGGAAACTACTTACAGCACTGGTGCTCACGGTCCGGGGTGGAGATAGCCGAGAGCCTAGAGCTGCGAGCCGAGCACTGGGAACTGGGAGCTGGGAACTAGCAGACAAGGACATACTACTAGGAGATAGAGAGAGAGATTGCATATACTTGTACAATACAGTACATGCGCACAGAATAATGATTGTTGAATGTGAAATGTAGAATGCTGAATATTATATTAATAGCATCAACGTATTACTGCTTGCTGGAGGACTATACCATACTATACCATACCATACTATACTATACCATACTGTATTGTACGGTATGGCATGGTTAGTGTAGTTGGGAAATAAAACCCGGACGCGTCGAAGTGAGGGTCTGTCTGTCTATCTCTTCATCTTGAAATAACAAGCGGGCCCTAACGGCTTGCTATCTGGCGCTAAATTCCTTCCATAACCTTCTTAATCGCAGCCCCTGACGCCGACTTATGCGTAATGTAAACACCCGGGAAACTAAAACAAGGCTCCACTACCAAGTACTAATTTACCCCGTACCAGTACCAGTAATAGTACCAGTAATAGTAATAGTAACCGTAACCGTACCAGTACCAGTAATAGTAATAGTACTATAGTACCAGTACCAGTGCCAGTCCCAGTACGTCTGTGGTCTACATTGAAATCTACTTTACACCACGACCACACAACCACATGACCACCCAAACTATACTAACCTATCCGCATCCAACCGGTCAGCGCTACCAACCATCAATCAGCCATCACATCACGTCCATTGTCTAGTGTAGGTACTATATGTATGTATGTGTCTAAGCCCCCCGCCACCGTCGAAACTGTGACGGGATGTATGTATGAAAAGAACTCCCAAACTGTAAATCTGCCAGAAAGCGGAAAGCGTCGGGAGAAGGGCTCCTTAGGTCAGGCAAGGCAGAAGAAGCCATGCTCATCAGCCAAGCCAAGCCATATCATCAGACGGATGGGGATCTGAGGGACGACACCGCGCGCCACAAGCGGGAAAGAATTAGTGATACATCCGTGAACGTCTGTCTGCTCGTCGCTTTCTCTTTCTCTGCTTTGGCAATCGTTCAATCCCCATTGACCGTGGGCAGTGCACTGAATTGCAGTGCGAGCTAATATCAATATCTTATCCTGTGCCCCGTCAACTGATCTCCTGCTCCGACAACATGCATCGGTGTTGCCTGGCTGAGCTGAGAATTCCCTCCCTGATCTGTGCATCACGGTGACCACCCAGCCTAATACTTCCCCGGATGCTCCGTTACCACAGCACTGCCCTCTTTCGAGAACTTTAGAATTATTTACATCTAGTTTGTAGCATTACGATTACGATCGGGGCCGCTACTCACCACCCTCTTTACACGTTAAAGACGTGAACAACACGCATTTTCTGAATTACAGAGTTACGACCTAGGCCGCTGTTCACAAAATCCTACACGTTGAACGGCAGGTGGTCAAAGAGATGCTGATACTCAAAAATCGCCCTGGAAGGCTTGGTGATACGAATGTAAAATTGGACGTGTAGCCAGGGTATCACAAATGTCAATCTCAATGTGCAACCACGCCCTGATCACTATGTCCTTTCCCTAACTGAAATCCAGCGGATAAAAAAGATCCGTCCTCTTTCGCTTCTCGTCCGCTGCAGCTATTCTCCGCTTCATGCCAAACTTCCCATTAAGCATGCCTGGCTCGAGCTCATCAATGTCCTTGATACCGAATAATTGCTCCAATAAAGCGGCTCCCTCAGCCAGCTTGTCGTCGGTAACATCTTTGGACTGCTGGATGCCCCTATCCTTTTGCTTCCGGTGAAGCACGACCTGGTGCGTCAAAAGCTTCCCAAAGTTGGCTTTACGTTTGGATTTGGCACGAGGGACGCTAGGGACATCTAAGCATATTTCTTCTTCCTCCTTTTCTACTTCCTCCGTTTCGGAGAAGTCCGGCGGCCAGTCGGTACGCGGGTCAATGTGACCCCAGTCTTGCTCTTTCAGTTCTCTATAAGATGAGTGGTCAACTGTTCCTAGATATGAGTCTAACCGACTGCAGTCGTATGTGGACGCCATTCGCAAGCGTTTGGCTTCAAGAGATTCCTTCACTGGCGCCTGATTCCAAACCTCGTCTTCGAAGAACATCTCGTTAGATGTCGTCGAAGGAGATAGCGGCAGAGTAAGTGATGCTACCAGCGGTGTTTTCCCTGGCATATCCTGGGACAACGATGTAGGAAAGAAGGCCGGTGGACCTTCTTGGGGTAAGTCTAGAGCTGTTGAGCCTGTAGTACTCGAGTTATTCAGTGGCCGAAATTCCTGCGTCTCCGCAAACGCCTTGTGCTGGCTCTTTTCTTGTTGTCGCAATATCTGAGTATACATCTGGGGTGGTGATTCCACTCGGCATGGTAGTCTGCCACTATGAAATTCCAATTCCTTATATTCTGTATCTATGTTACCAGCTGTGGCAGTGTTCATAGTGCCCTGTGCCCTGCCTTCTTCTCGGTAAGATGCGTTAGTATTTTCTGTTGTCATATACATAGCCTGTTCATTAGTGTCATCCGACCACTGGGTGTGGATTTGCTGTTCGAGTTCTTCAGGACAATTTGCTGGAGGGATTTGATCAGTTCGTGGATATGGGTCGGCCTGAACATCAACGTCATCACTATCAAGACTCTTGTGCTCAACCAGCTCTCTAAGTTCCTGTGTGATTTGAAGTCCTGGACCATCGCTCTCCTCTACTGAGGGACTTATCAAGATGACAGCGTCTTGAGTTGGAACAGTTGCTGCATAATCAGTACCGGATCCATTAGTAGAATAATGCCTTGGGCTGTTGTGACAGTTCATTATAGAGCTTGTGATATTTTCGGTGTGAATCGGTCGCGGACAATATCGGTCACTACTTGTCACATCAGGAACGGTCACCATTTGAGCCCTGTAGTGCGATTTGCCATTTATAGCCAGCTTGTTCTGGGGAATTTGGGCATGAGATGACCCGTGACGCTGCGTGTAACGGTCGGTTAGAGTTTCTTCCCTATCACCTGGACTGTGGCTGCTATGCATTGATTTTGAAAAGGAGTCTCGCTTGCGCTTCAGCGTCGGTGCCGTATCGACATCGGGTTTGTAAGAATAAAGCTTCTTCTTTTGGATAGGCCGCTCCAAGGTGACTGCAGGCCGTCTCTGTGCAGCAGCATTCTTATGTCGCTCTTCCGTTTCATGCCTCTTGCAGAGAAGCTTAACCCCAGGTCGCGGAGCAGATTGAAAGACAGGACTCTGGCACGCTTCAGCCCCACAAAGATTAAGATCCTTTGATTGTGTGAAATTGGAGGGCCCAGATCCGCTAGGTGTCGCTACATCAGGCGATATTGGAGAGGATGCCATCATCGACGAGGACGGCAGCCTCTTCCTGTAACACCGTTCGCATTGCCAATCTTTACTAGTTCATATTAGTCCTCCTTTCCCTGCTGATCTAGAAAACCTGAGGGGTGTTAAACTAACCCATTGAGTACTTTGGGGATACAGCAGAATTTATGCCAAGCCCGTCCGCAGGTAATGCATTGTACAAGTAGGCTGGGCATAGTGAAAGCCTTTCTATCATCTTTCAAGCACGCGAAGCATTCTTTTGCTTTGGTCGAAGAGGTCTTTGATATGACTGAGCTCGAATCGTCCACATCCAAACCCTTTAGAGTTAGAGCATTAGTAACAGTTTTTTTTTACCAATATACAATATACAATATACAATATGGAAAAATAATAGAAACAGCGTCTCAGGTCTTTTCAGTTTTTAGTCGTCAACCTGCGAGTCTAAGCGGCTTCACAATGATAAATAAATCCTCTTGGACCGAATTCAAGCTTGGTAGTCGTACCCCATTGTACGCCGCAGCCTTTGGTCAAATGTTCTGGGAAAGTGGACATGTGACTCCTGATAGTAGCGATGTCAAGCGACAAATTATATCCCTTAGTATCACTGAAACGTCACTAGCTCGTGTGAGACCAGTCTTGCCTGTACTATTGGACAGCCGTATTGAATTGGCAAGAGAAAATAACAAAGTAAAACCAGAGCAGGCTTCTGAGCAGTCGGACCTTTTACCAGATGTTCATCATAGACGCTTGGATTGGGGTTCTGAATATACCAATTCAGGGAACAGAAAGGAAATACCTTTGATGTAGGCGTCGAGCCACTTGCAACCGAGAGCTTCATGTCGTGATTCCCTAAGATCGAATCGTCCCCCGGCCTGACGCGTTATCTGTCGATATTCATTCTTTACTGGAAAGATCAACGAATACGAGAGGGAGGGACATCAGTGAGCGATATAGGCAGCAGACGTGAGCCTTAAGCCTTGGAAACTGAAGTCTTCGGTGACGACCATACGTGCATGACCTATGTAGTATGTTAAAAGGGCGCAAAAAGAAAATGGAAATTACACCCACCCTATGACAGTGCTCAGAACTGGTGCAAACGCGTCTTGAAGTATAAACTTGAAGTGAAACAAACAACAAGTGGGATTTTTGGGATACGTAGTAGAAGGAGGTTGAGCGGTGTTTTGTGGTAGATACGCCAAGACAGCTCTACAATTGCACTAGCGCCAAAATCGCGTCCAATTACAAAACTTACCACGTGAGAGGGCGAAAAGCTGACCCTACTTTCTCCTCTATCTAACACACACCGCCTTCTGAATGCTGATTACGGTTAGCTCTTTCCGATAAGTGAACAACTATCCAGATGTAGACGGCATTTCATTGTTGGGCGCCAATTTTGGTATTCTGAGCACCGTGGGATTGAGACTACCAGCTGTAGAACCCTACTAATAATGAATTTGTTCAAGAGCGTTGTTGCCTCGGCCATATCTTCTGGCATCCCTAATTTTCCTTATACGTTTGGAGAGCGAGAGGATATCGAGGGGGGTATTTGGCAGCTCCAAAACGGCCAGAGACGTGTACAACTCCACCTGCTAACCATCTTGAATGATTGCTAATGGTGTGTAGGACGATGGCTCAAATTGTAGTATTTTTTCTTTCGATATCAACGCCAATAAGGCGCGTCTACCCTTGGCTCGGAACGCTCTCAAGAAGCTTCGAACGTTACGACATCCAGGAGTGATCAAGGTGCTGGATACCGCGGAGGTACGAAACCCAGGCTGAAAGTATATGATAATCTTACTAATGAGAGATAGACCGAATCGTTTCTGTACATTGCAACTGAGCGGGTTACACCACTGAAATGGCACATCAAGAGAAAGAGCATGAGTACGGAGACATTGAAGTGGGGCTTGTCTGGTGTCGCAGTGAGTTACAGGTCCTTAGAAGCGTATTTCGAGAGAAACTGATCCTTCTATTAAAGCAAACTGTAAAATTTATCAATGATGAAGCGTCTTCGATTCATGGGGCCATACGAGTAGCTTCCATATATACAAGTGAGAGTGGAGAATGGAAGGTTGGTGGATTCGAGGTACTGAGCAGTACCAAAGACGACGAGGCCATAATATATGTGGGTACATGTTCTGTACTAAAATTGTTATGTTATTAATGTTTGTGAAGACATATGGAAGTATTATGCCAGATACCGGTCGTTACACACCCCCTGAGCTCGCAAGATCAGGTTGGGACGCTATAAAACGCAATCCTCTGACTGCTGTCGATGCCTACAATTTTGGTACTCTTATTTTCGAACTTTTTAACGGCGATTTCTCAGGACCTGACCAGGCTGGTCAAACAAAAAACATCCCCCCATCTATGCATGCAAGCTACAGACGACTTGTCAATAATAATCCTAAAGCAAGAATTAGCGTCGGAAACTTTCTTGAGCAGGGGCGTAGAATTGGTGGCTTCTTCGAAACTCCTCTAATCAAACTTACCGATACCATCGACAGCCTTGGAATGAAGAATGAGGAAGAACGAGAGGAATTTCTGCAGTAGGTTACTTCTAAGTGTCACTACTTAGTACTCTTATGCTGATTTCAACAGAGACTTGGAGAACCTGTCGGATGATTTTCCGGAAGACTTCTTCAAGATGAAGGTGCTTCCAGAGCTTTTGAAGTCTGTGGAATTTGGTGGTGGCGGCCCGAAAGTTTTTGGAGTCATAATAAAGATTAGCCAGAAGCTGACCGACGAAGAGTTTGAGGTAAAGATCACACCTGCAATTGTGCGCCTCTTTGGTAGTCCTGATCGAGCAATTCGAGTTTGCTTGCTTGACAATTTGCCCCATATGATCGACAGGTTGCCGCAAAAAATAGTCAATGACAAAATATTTCCCCATATAGTATGCTCGCCCCCCATCATTATTGGATTTCCGCTCACGATTTTACAGGTTAGTGGTTTTACCGACTTAGCCCCGGTTGTGAGAGAACAGACTGTTAAGGCAGTATTGACCATAATTGGAAAACTATCGGACAGAACCATCAATGGGGAACTTTTGAAATACCTAGCTAAAACCTCTAATGATGAACAACCGGGAATCCGTACAAACACGACAATCTGTCTTGGCAAGATATCTAAGAACATCGGAGTTGGGACAAGATCAAAAGTCTTAATCGCAGCATTTACTCGTTCCTTGCGAGACCCCTTTGTGCATGCTAGAAATGCAGCATTAATGGCTTTGGCCGCCACAAATGATGCCTTCAGCGAAGATGATTGTGCTAGTAGGATATTGCCTGCTATATGCCCATGTTTAATAGACAAGGAAAAACTTATACGAGATCAAGCAAACAAAACAATAGAAGCCTACTTGGCACGAGTGCGAAAGCATGCTTCAACAATGGCAGACAGCGTACTACCTCCGCCAACTACAGGAGTCGCGACTGCAACTACTCCTCGAATGGGAACCCCACAACCCACTGAGGCCGCATCATGGACTGGTTGGGCTATCTCATCGTTCACAAACAAGGTATCTGCGGCCGCAGGCGAGATTGAGCAAAATACAAATAGTGTTTCACAACTACGTCCTAACCCTCCCGCGACCCGTTCTGCACCAGGTACAGCTTCCGCGTCTACTTTGCACCGGCAAGCCGTAACGTCTCCGCCTTTGGCTTCTCCTCATATCTCCACACCTACAAGCGCCGAGGAAGATGTTTCTTGGGAACCTGAAGATGATGGTGATGCTTGGGGAGATATGGCGGAGGAAACATTTTTCGATGCTAGTGATTCTGCCCCAAAATCAGGTAGTTCAGCGGCAAATCCATTCGATGATAATGGAGAGCCAGATTTTGCCGGCTGGTTAGCTGCGCAAAATGGCAAAAAGCCTAGCACCAAACCTTTGCCAAAGGGCCTAGCTAAGTCCTCGGCAAACGCGAGTCGACCGGGGGTGGGAGGGAGACCTGTTACGACTGGAAGTATTGGAGCAAAGAAGCAACCAGTTTCTCTTCTGAAAGCTAAGCCAGTTGTCGTCAAAAAGGTTGATACAGCACCCAAGGTTCAGGATGACGATGTTGATTGGGGAGATGGTTGGTAAAATCATGATTTATTGCTTGAATGCATAGCACCGGCGCTTGGGATGAATGGGTCTCTAGGACATGATACCAATTTCAATGTTAATGATTCTGTTTCCTAGCTTAAAATCTTGTGATACTAGTCTGGCTACCTTTGTTGAAACACAAATCCCTACGAGATTTATACTTAGAAGTGTCCAGAATGGTAGAGATGTAACCTATCAACATTAGGCATGATTGACGACACCGACAAAGTACTCCTAGGTGTTGACTGTTGAGGTTCTTCACGTAGGTACATAAATATGGATTCTAATTCATTCACATCAACAGAAGCTCTGTGTTATGACCTGGTGTATAGAAGTGGCCTGTGGACCAAACTTGTGAAATACCCAGTAGCTATCGGATTGACTCCTTAGTCCCCAAATTCACAGGATAGCCCTAAGTGGTGACTGTTCAAACTCAAGCTTCCAGATGAATGGAGGACTAATTCTTACAATGAATTTATGCTTAGATCATATGACTGTTCGGTCACAGTCACTCCTTTGCCTTCTACCATTACTATTAGCTGCTCAAACACCACATCCTCTTTTCAACTTTCTCAAAAGTTGTGTGCTGGTCAAACAAGTAACCAAACCTACTAGTGATCACTATACTAGTTGAAATCTTCATCTTCTTCACTTATAGGTGTGCTTGTTGTCACCTAGCCATGGAAATCAGTAACAAGTCCTCTAAAGCTAGTGTTGCTAGATCCCAAAAGGCAGCAAAACATAAATCCTCCAAAATCAAAAAAGGAAAGCAGGAGAGAAGAAACATCGTCTACCTCACAAGCATCCTTCGATTACGATGCAAGCCGGCAGTGCCTTACCACGACATTGCTTATATCCTTCTAGTCAACTTCTATGACCAGATGGTATACCTAGTATTGCTAGTTACGAAAAGAGAGTTTACGGGAGCGGGATCCAAAAAGGGCTTCACGCGGACCAACACTAGTGATTTGAGGGGATGGCTGACTGAGTATGGTAAGTATTTTATGTGATCTGTGCCATACCAGAGAAGCGATGTGAGTTGCGTAGATGACAATAGTCCTAGCCAGTTGTCTTTTGGTCTCTAATGTATTCAAGTACTATCATACTAACCTTGAATGAAACCATATAGCCGAGCACTTGTTCCATCAAGCCGGACTATCGCGCTCCATCACATATTCAGACGCTCGGTCAGCCAAGCAAGAGGATGTTGCTGAGATTCTCTTCCACTCTTATTTGCCAGCCTATTATGTGGTCGTAGAAGACTCTGAGGGACTCTTGCAGGTCAGCTGGAAGAAAGAAACGCATTGGAAAGCAGGTAGCACACCAGAGGGCCGACCTCGAGAGGCGCCGACTAGATACATTATGATGCAGCCTCCAATTGGCACCGCAAGACCCCAAAAGGTATGCTCCTTCTTGCATGAGTATCAAAACTCGGTGGTTATTCGTGAACTGGATCCGATATGCACTTGAACATATAGCCTTGAGATCAAACTAACTCGCAGAAAGGAGGTCATGGCTAACACAAACGTCGCATAGTATATTCCCAGTTCTAATCTTGAAAATTCCGACGATGATATTCCAGGACAACTAGAGGAGATAAATAGACTACAAAAGTCGACAGCAAACAGATCACTAGCGCAGAGCTTGAAGAAGTGCGCGGTATCTTGTTGTGAATAACACTGACTTTCATTTATTTGGGGATCGGGAGAAATATGGGTAGACAACAGCATGGTTTATGCTCCAATTGACGGAATAACTAGTGGTCTACCTGACGCTCGGTACGTGAACTTTGACATCATGAAGCAAGCAGGTAATCAAGATAGGATACGGTAAGGTTGGGAGGGAAGAAGTAAGGGCGAGCGTGAGCGCGCTCGTGATGATCTTCGCTACGACGTTTCATAGAGTCGAGCTCCGAATCATAAATAGAGCTTGCGCCACAATGGAATGAAAAATGAAATTACTTGCACCGCGACACATCTAAGGATAGAATTGGTGGTAAAGCATAGGGCAAGACAGGGTAACTTTCGCAATGTTGACAGAACTCAGCCATGCCTGCGGACAGGCGCTACTGGAGTACATTCTAATTCGGTGGTTCGGCTGGGTGCACGAGACAGACACTGTCTTGTTTATGTATTACCCTGACGGTAGCTTACACCATAACCGTAGTTCATACAGTAGCGTCAACAGCGAACAGACAGAGGAGACAAGACAGGAGACAGACGACAGGCGACAGGCCCCCACCACCAAAGCCTAAAAACCAGCTAGCCGCTCTAAGCTGACGGGTGCAGTCAGAGCTAATAAATGATTATTATCCCCAACGCTCGCCATACAGTACAGTCCCAAAAGACTACCTACCTGCTCTTCTTTATTTACCCCATCCTCTCCCTCCTTTGCCCAACTTCTACTTAACCCATCAGCTATCCCTCTGAAGCTGCCATATTCCTCTCCGCTTTCCTGGTTGCTGCTGTTGACGATCGTGCGTGCTTACGTTGCTCCTCGTCTTTCCTCCACTCCCAACCAACCCCTCATCTGTCGCGCGCCTACAGACAGTGCTCCAGTCTCACCACACAAACGACGACACTTTGACTCCTGACTCTCTTGCATAAATACCCTCCAGCCGCATCACTCGAACGTCCTCCTCCTCCTCCTCCCTCAAACTTTCAACACCATGTCGGATCTTCAGGGACGGAAGATCTTTAAGGTCTTCAACCAAGACTTCATTGTCGACGAGAGATACACAGTCACAAAGGAGCTCGGTCAGGGGGCTTATGGAATCGTTTGGTATGTTTCCCCGTATGCGACTATGGTAAGGGGCCATGGCTGATTTTTCACCATAGTGCTGCTACCAACACACAAACACAAGAAGGGGTTGCGATCAAGAAGGTTACCAATGTCTTCAGTAAAAAGATCCTGGCGAAGCGTGCGCTACGAGAGATAAAGCTGCTGCAGCACTTTAGAGGACACCGCAATGTATGTTTTGCAAATGGAAACGCTGTTGGATTCCCGCTGACTTGGGCAGATTACCTGTTTGTACGATATGGACATTCCTCGACCTGACAACTTCAACGAGACCTATCTTTACGAAGGTAAGATTATCCCATCCCCAGAACCAACACGACCCCTCATTCTGTGTGCGATTCTCTCAATCGCTGCTTGAAGCTATGGTTCACCTACTGTTTCCTATTCTGAATGCATAGACTAACATATATTCTTTACAGAACTTATGGAGTGTGATCTTGCTGCTATCATTCGATCGGGTCAACCTCTAACTGACGCCCATTTTCAATCATTTATTTACCAGATACTATGCGGCTTGAAGTACATCCACTCCGCCAATGTTCTGCACCGTGATTTAAAACCGGGAAATCTTTTAGTCAATGCCGACTGCGAATTGAAAATCTGCGATTTTGGACTGGCAAGAGGATTTTCGGTTGATCCGGAAGAAAATGCTGGTTATATGACTGAATATGTTGCTACGAGATGGTACCGTGCACCAGAGATTATGCTGAGCTTCCAGAGTTACACCAAAGCTAGTAAGTGCAACCTCCCTCCAGTTTCGTGATTAGTGAATCTAACAAAATGCTAGTTGATGTCTGGTCGGTAGGATGTATCCTCGCAGAGCTCCTGGGTGGTCGCCCATTCTTCAAGGGTAGAGATTATGTCGACCAGTTGAACCAGATCCTCCACATTCTTGGCACGCCCAACGAAGAGACCCTCTCCCGCATTGGCTCACCTCGTGCTCAAGAATATGTACGAAATCTTCCATTTATGGGCAAACGCCCTTTCCCAAGCCTTTTTGCCCAGGCAAACCCTGACGCGCTTGACCTTTTGGACCACATGCTAGCATTTGATCCATCGTCAAGAATCTCTGTCGAGACCGCTCTCGAGCACCCGTACCTTCATATCTGGCACGATGCCTCTGATGAGCCTGGGTGTCCTACTACCTTCAACTTCGATTTTGAAGTTGTTGAGGACGTGGGAGAGATGCGAAAAATGATTTTAGACGAGGTTCATAGATTTAGACAACATGTACGAATCCAACCTGGGCAACAAGGTCAAAACCAAGGTCCCGCGGTGCCAATCCCACAAGCAGGTGGTAGCTGGGGAGCAGAGGATCCAAGGCCGCAGGAGACTTATGGACAAGGTGCCGGAGGTTTAGAGCAGGATTTACAGGGTGGTTTGGACGCCATGCACAATTAAGATGAAGTACAAACAGTGCAGCCGATTTAGAATGTTGATTCTTTGGCTATGAAAAAAGCAGTATCCATATCATCTGTTGCGAGATGAGAAATAATGAATGCAATGAAAGACGAAAATGAAGATTACCTCGCCCCATGAACATATTCCCTTGCATGTGAAAAGAAGACCATTATTAGTATCCTCTTGCGGCTGACTTACTAACAGGTAAAAAGAGGCTCAAGCGAATCCATGCTTTTCAGCAACAGGGTAGTACATGAAGTTGATGGAAGTATTGCACTGGAACCACAATCACGTCAGCAGTGGAGTCATGGAACACTTCATAGAAATCAAAGCCTTTTAATTTATTGGTATCTCACAGCGAATATTTAATATGTATTTACAAGAAGTTTCCCCATTCCACAAGTCGCTCTTACTGATCATGACAGCTCATATGCTCATTGATCGCATTCCGGATCCAGTACCTTCTATTCATATAACCAATACTCAGCGGCATACTGTACACTCAGAGTACCAACTGTTGCACAAGTAGCTGTCTGCATACCTCCAGCTGTCTCGACACGGTAAAGGTTGCTTATGCCAACACTGACATAAGGAGCTGGCTTCGCGACCAATTGGAGCCAATCCACCGCCCCAGTTCCAGATGGACCCTTGGCAGCATCCGCAGGCGCTTTGATAGAGTCGTTCTTCTTGGCTTGGATGGATTTGTTAGAGTTCAAAACAAACGTTGGGGTTCCATCGGCGGAGAAGAAGTGCGTTCCGGACCTGGCAAGCTTCGAAGTGGGTGGGAGGTTGAAGCAGTTGTTTTTGCCGGGGGGAGTCATGACGGCGGCGGCACTGAGCGCCTTCAGCGCAGATGGGTCGGATCTAGCCATCTCAGTTGCGTCGTAGAGCGTTGCGATTGCCCCAATGGCAACAGGCGCGGCTCCCACCGCGGTACAGGTGTAGTTTTGGATTCCGCGGCCGAGAGCTACCTGTACTAGGGCAGTGGTTGGGGCGGTAAGTTCGCGGGCACCTGAGGAGGAGGGTCAGTAGGCTTCGGTGAAGGTACGGTCTGGGGGAGGAAGAACTTACCACCGTTTACGGGAAGAGTTGCGGTGGCCTTGACTGGAGGCTTCACTGCAGGTTTCGCGGCTGGAGCTGGGGGGCCAGGTGCTGGGAGGCGTGGTGCTGGAGGGGCTGGAGCAGCAGAGCATATTTGCATGAGAGAAAGTGCCGTGACGGCGAGGCCAGTGATCATGGTGTTGATGGAAGGCATGGTGATTATTTGGATTATGGATTGGAAGGTTTTCTGGTAATATACAGTTGAATTCTTGTGGTTTGGTGTTGCGTATCAATGCCTACTTCGCGAGATAATCGGATGTAGAAACAAACGTTTATTAAGTAACTTAATATCAAGACTTGCCAGAAGTCTCTTGGGGAGTAAGACGGATCTGATAGAAAGACAGGGATAATGAAAGTGATTCTGGTTATGAAGCTTGATATCGATAGGGAAAAGAGGTAACTCGAGGAGCGTGATGATCATCTTATATATTTTCTTCATGAACACAATCGACCTTCTAGATGAAGGCGGCAACCCCCCTGCACACGTCGTTTATTTCTAGCATCTCGTGGGTGACATGGGATGGGGTAAGATTACATTCAAAGTTTGGTGGCATGGCCGCACACCTGCATCTGACCTTGCTCAAGCTTAAGCTACGCTACTGTACGGCACTCCGCGGATTAATTGTTTGACTCTGTACCTGACGATTCAGAAATCATCCATATGTCCAAGAGAAGACTAGTGGCCATGTTACTGGGGGAAGCTGGGGTCGTATACGTGGAGGGGAGGCACACATTCAGGATCAGGACGTTAGAACAGGAGTTCACGTCTCAGGCTGCTGACCTGCTTTACAATAGTCAAGAGTCCGATCGCAAAAAGTCTGGCTGGTAAAGACCCACCACGCCAACAGCCAGGGAAAAAGTTCAACATGCTTGTCGGGTTGTGTTAAAGATTATTCATCCGCTTCTAATCCATGCGGGCAATATCCAAGATCAGAATCAAGCTGGTTTACCGCGGTGCCGTAGCCGAGCTCGTTGTAATCCCTGCCGCCAGTCCAATATCTACTGTACCTCTAATGCATACGGAAGATTGCGGCCGTGGCGATGTATCTTGAGGTACTTCCAAAGTTGGCGACTGAAGACAAAGAAGTACCTATGGAGTCTTGCCACGGCATCGAGTATAATTTCTTTCTACACCAGCTTATGGACTCGGAGGTCGTACACATTATTTTCGCACTTACTTCTAGAACTTCTGGCGCATGTCTATAGTGGTGGGAATCGCTACCCAGACCAGGATAAGACTGAACGACAACTCCGTATTCATGTTGTCGGTACTCTAGTCGACTGGCTACTGTTTGATATTCCTAAACATCAGACGATCAGAGAGATCGACGCAAATCCTGCCTTTCCGTGTCCCATTTTGAAACTTCCTATCGCTCGAAAAGAACAAAAATGTTTCAATGTCGTCAAGAGGCGAATTCAGCGCTCCTGTTTCGCGGCTTGTTTCGAGTTTCAAGTCCCCATCGTCGTCGAAACTCAAGCCCAAGCCTCACGCGGCACAAACAACCCAACGGCTTGGGTGTTCACGGTCCGCTGGGTGAACCAAAAGGTTTGCTTGTTTACGATAGCTTTCCTTTCATTTGAGAACCTTAAAAGCCGCTCGCTTCAGTACTGTAGAGTACTGTACATTGAGCCGATTATTGGGACCGGGATTGACCTACCATACCGCGACCGTAAGCGAGTCGTAAGTACTCTTTGTATCATGGAGGGATTCCAGGGTGGTAGCCATAGCCGCTATTGAAATCGCTATGGTATGCCTGACTTTGCGCGCGCGCGGGGAGAGAGAGGGCAGCAGAGTATGATTATTACGGCGACAAAGGTGGAGATAATCAATCGCCCCTGCCAGATGTTTCTTCCAGGGAGGTCCTGTTCTTGCTGTGCTCCGTGTTTCGACCAAAGATCCGTGGTATTGCGTACTTCTGTTTCTCCTGCATCCGGAAAACTGCACGAGCTGCCACAACTCTTTGACCCGCGTCCGCGTCCAGTTCTAGCCATCAAAGCCAAGCAAGGGGCGGACCGGGCGTCTGCATTGACGCAAACGTTGTATTCCCATTCCCAACATGGCCTCAATTAGCTGTCAATAATATCTGCTAGAAGCGGTCTGGTGATACTGCTATATCGGGATCTATTAGCTTCCTTATTCGGAGATGTTGCAATCAGCGGAGCATGGTAAGAACAGTATCGATCTTGGGAAAGCAAAGTTACGAGCATCGGATTTGTTGGTGTTCTGGAGGCTTGACTAGAGGATTGCTTATGTGAGGTCTAACTATGAATTGACGAATTCCGAGAAGATCTGATGTTAGTGCTATGGTCAGTTTGCTGCACACGTTACAATAGCGTTGCGCCGGCGAGAAATAAGCATAGCTATATCTACCGTGGGAGCAAGGTTGCACCATGAGCTCGAAGCAAGCGATCTCCACACATACCAAGCAAGTATAATCTCTGAGTTGAAATCACAAGGAACTGAAACCGGCTGTTCGCCATAACCACGCTTGACCCAGCTAACGGCTACTAGAGTTTATCCGTGTGTAAATACGTCTGAGATCTCAACGCACAAGGTTTGTAGAAGTTCGAATAATTGTCCAGTACTTACTACAGCAAACAAAGACTAAGAATTAGGAGCAACAGTCTGCTGATACACGCCACTCATCAACCTAAGGTCGTGAGCGGCTAGTGCAAATACGAAAATAGCAGGAGTGAAAGTGAGCCCTTGTTGTACACACTTCTAGTAATGAAGCGGAGTATTATATACATGTTTTCATACAGTCCTCAACTGCAAGTTCAAATCATCAATCACTTGGTAAATATACCAACACTTGACAGCCTACGAAATGACACCTCGATTTAACCCAGAGTCAGCCGTTCTCCTTGGCCCAGCAAGTTGTCAATAAGACAGCTGGCAAAAACAAACAAAAAGAGACGAAAGAAGAATCCGACAAACGCCGATAATACAGGCATAAGCCAGCCCTCAAGGTCGCCTATAAGTTACCAGACCTAGCTTGGAGGTTGAGTGCCGAGACCACCACTCATGCCTTGTAGTCTACTCGCAAGTTGAGGGTATTTTTCTTGCACCTCTAGTTGAGTACGTGTAGCTTCCGCATATGACAATGCATTAACGATCTCGCCTTCGGTACGGGAGAGCTCAGCGGCGCGCTCAAAGTATTGCAGAGCCTCAGTGACTTTGCCTTGCTGAAGTAGGAGCTGTGCCATTGTGGCAACGGCAATGTCGCACTCGGGATCAACTACGTATGTTGGTCAGTAGTGGGTCCTAGATAGGGAAACAGGTTTTGTAACGTACTAATGAGAGCTTTTTGGCAGAGCTTCTCGGCCTCTGCAAAGTCTTGTTTCCACTGGAAAAGAGCGAGAGCTTTGTTAATCAGCGGCAAAACGTTCATTCCCAGAGGCTTGCTTTGCTTCTCCATATCCACCGCAAGGTCAAATTTCTCGATGGCTTCCTGGTACTTCTGCTGATCTAACAACAGCTCACCGTAGTAATTGTATACATCAGGTACTTGTCCAAAGTTCTTAATACACCTTCGGAACGTTGCCATTGAAGACGCAATTGATCCCATCTTGTACTGTGTCACACCAAGCTGAATATGGGAGAAAATGAAGTCCTTATCGAGTTCGATGGATGTTTGATAATCTCTGGCGGCTTCGGAGAATTCACCTAAAATGAAGTGGAGCTGAGCTCGATGGTAGTAGATGTCAGGGTCCTGGCTGTTTTGCTCCATAGCCTGCTCAAAGTCTTCCGAAGCCCCTTCTTTGTTCGCTGTATAATGTTAGTAACGATCAGGTGCCTATACAATGATAACTAACCAAGTTCCAAGTGCATGCTGGCACGCTTGATATAGCTCTGGGTCAGAGATGGTTGTAATTTGATACTGGTAGACAGGTCTTCCAAAGCATCAAGATTCTCGCCCCGCAAGTACCGGAAGGTTCCACGCATGTTATATGCAAAGGCCTCGAGGTCACCTAGATCGCCTAGGACCAACGCTTTATCGAAAGCAGCTGCTGCTTCCTCGTAACCAATTGCAGTCTTCTTCTCCATCGCATTCCATCCTGCTTGTAGTTGTCCTTTTCCAGAATCCTCAGCGAGCTGAGCTGATTCTTCTAAGCCTGAAGGTGGAGGACGAGCTCGGAAACTCTGAAGATAGTTTGTTACGAATGTTGGACTGGGCAAGCGCTTTGCTTTTGTAGCTAAGATTGCTTTTCCTTTTGCTTCTGCAACCTTCTTGAGTAGTCTTTCGACAGCTTGCGCACTGGAGTCGTTTCGGAAGCTATCGATTATACAGCTAGCTGTAAAATCCAAGAGCGCTTCACTGTATTTCTCCAGTTTCTCGTAAGCGTTCGCGCGTCTATTCAATGCCTTGACGTATTCATTATCCAGAGCAATTGCGGCAGTTGTGTCCTCAACCACCTTGTCCCAGTCAGCCAATGCATTATAGCATGCCGCGCGATTTGAGTAGAAGATAGGATCGGGCTTGCAAAGAATGGCTTTGCCATAAAGGTCGATGGCTAAGGGATAGTTCTGAGCTCCATATGCAGTGTTTCCTGCCGCTTTCAGCTTTGCTGCATATTCCTTCCGTTCTTGCTCTGATAACTTAGCAACTATTGCCTCATCCACTTCTGGAAGTTCGTCGGCACTCTCAACTGTAGGCGCCTTCGGTGGTGTTGGTTCAACTGGGCCCTTTTCTAAGTCCGGCTTCTTCTCCTCTTCCCTCTTTTTCCGACGGTCCTTCTTGCTCGATTTTTTTGAGTCTCGACCAACTGTAGTAACCTTCTGTTTGGCGCTCAGTCAGGTACAATAATGGCACAGATATGTCTGTTACGGGATAAAACATACCGAATCAGTTAAGTAGTATGCAACACCAGCCCCTGAGACCACAATCGCAACCCCAGCGATTGTGTATACAACAGCTTTGTTCTCCGAGGCCCAGGTAGATATGCGGTCCCAAACGGATGAGGGAGGAGTTGACGCCGCGAAAACTGGGAATGGTTTCGCATGAGGAATTGCGTTCGTAGCCATGATGAAAGTTGAAGATATTAAAAGGAGAGATAAGTACAATGCAAAGAAGAAAACCGCGATAAAGGGTTGATGAACAGCACTAGTGGAGGTGAAAGGGGGTGATGTCAATACAGTACTGGATCCTGCACTTTACTCCGTAGAAAAGATTATTGTCGATCGATAAGTACACGAGTTTAATCTCTCCTGATCTCCTCGGGCGGTGAGCCAACCGCTTGGTACTCCCGGCAGTATTGCTGTGCGGAAGACTCACCCCGCCAAAAGGACATGACACTCTTTCCACCAGTTTATCCACAGCCCTTTTCCAAGCTGAATACTAACCACTAACACAACCCAACGATGGCATATCCAGATCCCCAACCTAATATTGTTGCCGCGCTGGCTACGGATGCCTCAGCTGTTACAGACACTTCAAATACTACCGAGCAGAAAATCGATCCGTGGAATGTAGCGGGGGAAGTAGGAGCAGATGGAAAGGTTAAGGCTATCGACTACTTTAAGCTTGTCGAGGAATTCGGCACCAAGAGACTTAGCAAAGAGGATCTTGCCAGGTTCGAAAAGGTTACGGGCCAGAAGCCGCACAGATTTATGAGAAGAGGGATTGTGTTTAGCCATCGAGATTTGAATTTGATTTTAGATCGCTATGAGAGAGGAGAGCCTTTCTTTCTATACACCGGACGAGGGCCCAGCAGTGACAGTATGCACATTGGGCATACTGTTCCTTTCGAGTTCACCAAGTAGGCAATCCCTTGCCAATGGTCTGAGGACCTCTTCATGTTTGTTTTTGTCTGGAGACATCATTTATTAATGACTCACAGGTGGTTACAAAACGTTTTTGATGTGCCGCTCATAATAATGCTCACAGACGATGAGAAGTATCTTTTCAGTGAAAAGAGAACTATTGAGGAAGTTCAGAGCTACTCTGCGGGCAATGCGAAAGATATCATTGCTGTTGGATTCGATTCCAAAAAGACCTTCATGTTTAGCGATTTTGATTTCATGGGAGGTGCCTTCTACAAGAACGTAGTACGAATGGCTAAGCATATGACTCTCAATGTTGTACGAGCCGTTTTTGGGTTCGATGATAGGTAGGTTGTCTTCAATTTTTGATTTGCACTGCGCTTACACATTTTTTCAGTCAAAACGTAGGCAAGTTCCATTTTGCTGCTATACAAGGCGCAACATCATTTGCTTCTTCTTTTCCTCATATTTTTGGCAATGACCAATCTAAGACGAATCCCATCCCTTCATTGATCCCGTGTGCCATTGATCAAGATCCTTACTTCCGATTGACAAGAGATGTTGCCTCTCGACTCCATTTTGCGAAACCAGCCCTTATCCACTCACGTTTTTTGGATGCTCTACAGGGTCCTGGATCGAAAATGAGTGCGTCCGATGATAAATCCGCCATCTTTATGAAGGACACACCCGGTCAGATCAAGAATAAGATCAACCGGTTCGCATTCTCCGGTGGTCAAGATACAGAGGAAGAACAGCGAACAAAGGGTGGAGATCCAGATGTGGATGTTGCTTTCCAATATCTCACCTACTTCTTAGAGGATGATGATGAGTTGGAAAGAATTCGGAAAGCCTATCGCAGCGGGGAGATGCTTACCGGTGAGCTCAAGGGCATTTGTATCGCACTTCTTCAGGATTACTGCCAGGGATTTCAAGAAAGAAGAGCTACCGTTTCTGTAAGCTAGTTGGGACAAATCCCGTCTGAAAGTGTCGATACTTCGAATACAAGATTATGAACGATTGCTAACTACGTTTGAATAGGATGAGGTTGTCAAAGACTTCTTTTCGCAAAAGCCACTTCAGGTAAGTTGTGTTCCTAGCAAGGCATAAATTGAGAAGATTTTGTCTAGTGTTAGCTGGAACGCTGACTTGAGTTTGGCGTCTAGTTCAGAGGAAACCCAAACCCTATCAGATCCGAGGCCGTAGATGGAATTGTCTCTGAAGAAGGATCCACAAATGAGGCCGGAGAAACGAAACTGACAAAGAATCAAGAGAAAAAACTGGCGAAGGAGAAGTTAATTGCAGAAAAGAAAGCAAAAGAGAAGGCAGCGAAGGAAAATGCGGCCAAGGAAAGGGAGATCAAGGAAAAGGCAGAAGCACTTGCTATAAGACCAGCTGCAGAGTGAGGTCGTAGCAACTTAATATGTGCTACATGACTCTGTGTAGCATATCTATTAGGCGGACATTTGTCAACAAAAGAGGATACATATTGCCGAGAAATTCAGGCATATCAATCTTCGTAGCCGCTTCCAAACAAGCCCGTATCAACATATACGATTTCCCACCTCAAATTATTGTATTTCCGTTCTTGAGGGTACGAATCAAAATGCGGTTGCATGTTTAATCTATTGCCTCTTCATGCCAATGGAAAAGGTGGGACACGAGATAGTCGCTTGTTTTGGTGCTTCAGGCATATCTGTGGTGCATATTTCATTACGATCAGCTCAATTTGACCTTTCCGAAGACAAAACCCCTGACTCCATTGCTAACCCAGCATTCTTCTCCATCAATTAGTTCATCCGCCTTGACCACTGCCTCAACGCAGAATCCTTTTTCAGCAGCCCATCGTCTTGTAGTTCCAATCTGCCCTCCACTTGAAACTGGTGGAGTGGTCCAATTTCCATTTCTCCAGAAGAATACGCTTGTCAAACTCCCTTCCATAATTTCCCCATCCTTTGCACTCAAAATCAACACCTCTTTTGGCTCAGTCATGCTTTGGATACCTACCCTCTCCCTAGCAACTGTGTACATGTCACGAACTGTGGTCTTGTACGAAGTGTAGGGTGATGGCTCTATCTTCTCAAAGTCTGGTAATACATCCCAGGGAACTGACCTATCTGGATCACCCTGCACTGTATCATTGTTGTTGAGCTCTAGAGCATCTACAGTTAAGGAACCCACTTTAACCTTCTTTTCATTCCTAGGAGGTGGGATCCTCTCGGGATAGAGATTGAATATTGATACTGGTGGAGTGGGATTAGTCTCCACCGTAATTTTCCCATCTCGATTCAACAAAGTCCTAACTCGAAGCGGTGTCGTTGAGTTTACTGGAATAGCATTATTGAGTTTTTCCAGAAGCGTGTAAAAGCCATCCTTGCCAGCAATTTGAGAAACTGCCTTACTCCATCCAAAATATTCTGCAGCTTGGAGGAGACGATCCCTGTGGAATGGAAGCATGTAAAACGGGCTTCCCATCGCATTACTGTCGTCCCAGTGCTCCGTATTGATAGGGATAGACGTGAGCATGGGATCATATCGTAAAGAGGAAAACAACTGCATATCTGGATTATCATCCATATTTAAATGAGGCTGAAATATAAAAGGTTAGCACCTTTAAGCAACAAGTTTGCGGTACCTACAAATTATCTATCCTCAAGTTTAATTGTATACCTCCGAGAAATGCTCTTCTCACGTTATACTTCGGATGAAATAAGCAATGCGAAGAGTCATTATTCTCAGGCTGAGAAAGTGGGGTCTTGGCAACAAATCCACCCCTTTATTTGCCGAGTTATCTAGCACTTATTCGTCCCCCATGGCATACATGCGGATATGTTATGGCTGCACAAGTACACGGCGCAGCATACCTGAACAAAATTTAAGGTTGATCCTAGTTCTGAATGGTGGTTACACAGTGTCGGGATCTTCCAGTGGCTTCAGAGCTGTAAAAGCTCTGCACTTCCCAACGAATCAGAATGATTTCAAAATGTTGGTGTCGTTCAGCCTTATAAAATCCGAACCTATTAATGCACTGACGGCATGAGAAGGCCCAATAGACTATTTTTATCAGAAACCAAGGTGTCGGGAAGACTCAAGCCATACTATGTGGAAGAGTCCGGACTTCGCAGGCAGGCAGGCAGGCAGGCACCCTCATCCGATCGAATATGTATTTTCAGCCTTATTGCCAGCGTAAACTCGAAATGTTCACTCATATCATCTCCAGCACTTTCTAAATGATACAAATGAAATTCAGTCCTCAGTCCCACAATGTCTTTACAATACCAGCAGGAAGACCGCGGGAGACGTGACGTTCACATCCCACCCCCTACAGAGGAAGAAATCACTCCAACTCCACCATTGCTTGAACCCAGTGGAAATGCCCGTCAACCCTTTATACCTAAGAAATCTGTCCAACGAAAGTCTATTTCGCCCCTCTCTACAACTGTCGTGGGTGGTAGGTGGAAAAAGCCCAGTTATACAACGACTTGTCAGAGATTGGGCAGCTAATATGAACTAGATTCGCCAATGGAAGGATCAAAGTCTAGCAGAGAGTCTCTCCCCAGTGATCCCAGCCTTCAACATGACTTGAAACATGACTTCGATCCTAACAAACAGTTTCGCATACTTTTCTGGCGAGGATTTCGGCGATTTATCATGTCTACTATACTGGTGTCATTATTGGTGACAACTATCTGGCAATTTGGGAGGAGGCAGGTTATATCGAAGAAGTGGAAGCGATGGTTCAATGCCATTAACCTTGGTCTATCGATGGCGTTAGGGATGAGTGTTCAGAAAGGATTCAAAGGCATGGCAGTAGATTTGAGATGGTGGATATTAAGTCGTAAGAAGCGGAATCTATCAGAGGTACCTAAAATAAATCTGCCATTGTGGGCTGTTTACGATAAGTATTGAACTATGATTGCAGGTTGACAAGATTCTTCGGTCCGACAGTCTCACAGTAGTTGCACAGCTACTAGGGACAAGTATGCGGAACCCATTTCGAAGGCAAGATACAATATGTTACCAAAGCACACCATGGCTTTAGCTAGCCAAGGACATGCTGACTCTGGTTCTAGATGGAAGATGATCTTTCTATGTGTCTTATGGCTATTAATTAACGTAAGCTAAGTGTTTGGCGATAATCGCAGCTCCACTAAAAGGAATTCAAGGTTGGGTCTCAGATCGCTATAGCTATCATGGGATTGAATTACGGCGCAGAAGTTGACCAAACATTCGCTCTATGTAAGCCAGGCACTGTGCTTATTCCAGATATGAAACAAATATACCCTGTGGGGTTCAACACACAGCCACGAAACTCAATAGGAGCTCAGCAATATACAGCTAACAGGTTCGGACCTTTCATTCTTTTTCACGTTGCACTCATGTACTAATATCCTCAGTTTCGGGAACATGGCACTGAGTTTCGACTTCGATCCGATCAGCAAACAGCCTCCCGTAGGCAGATTCTGGACCCCAGGAGTCTACTACTTTCTAGATGACATACTCCGAAGATGGACTTATGTTTTCTTGGACTGGTCTCCACTTGGTGATACACCTGTTTACACAGATAGAAGTATATCATCCAATTCATCGTGCCAGAGCTGGCTGGTAACGACTGGTGGAAATGGCACTATGAGTAATCTGACAGTTTTAAATGACGCTAATGGTGGAATGTTCAATGTATCACTGCCGACCATCGGTGGACCTGATCAGACAACTTTCTTCACAAGTCCTGACATTGTATGTGGCGATGGATGCAGCGTTGTGGAAGCTTTCGAGGCATCGGCTGAAAAGCCTTGGTATTATAAATGTAACATAACTGTGGGCGCTGTCGAGAATCATACTATTCCTGAGCACCAAGTGGGCCTGAGTCTACGTCAAATGGCCTCTGCAGGAATTGCACTCCAAGGCTACGGATTGAATTCGGCTTTGCCAGGGACGAAGCAGTACCAGGTATATCCAGCACGGTCATCATACGGAGAGCCTCAAAAGGGATCATTTGATGGCATGGGACAACTTATAAGTCAGTTTGTAAGCATTTACTCCATAGCCAATTTTAGGTGCCAACATTATCTCCATGGAATGCGTACTGACTGGGGTCACTAGGCTATTGGAGTCATATCAGCGTCTGCGACATACACAAACCAAAGCCTATGGCTCAAAGTTCAAGGAAATCAACCACAGGTTGGATCACAACTTGTAGTTGAAAGTTGGCCTTTTATTTGGCTCATAGTAGCTCTCATTGTCGGAGCTCAGGGAGTTGGCTTTGTCATTACAGCTTTCTGGGCGAATAATGTCATTGTGAAGGATGAAAGCGTGTTATCTACAGCGACATTGTTGAGACCAGCCATGAGAGATTTGGGGCTAAGTGGGAATGCAGCCAACCATCGAGAAATTCGTCGGGTGCTTGGTAATAAGGAAGTCATATATACTGCTGTTAGCCGTGAGGACAACGAAAAGGTGTTACATGTTGAGTTTGGAGATTCAGCGTCTGATAAGAGATTCCCAAGTCATAGGGCATTTCCACGAGGGATCTATGATTGAAGATTAGACCAAGAGATGGAAATTTAGCCTGAAACCTCATAGTGTAGCCTCTTTCTTCCAAAACATTACACTTTTTTATTTCCAGAAGATTCAAGACCCGAGTTTTGGACAATTTGATGATTCACAGTCGGCAGTCTCTATGAGAGTAAGGTTCAGAAAGAGTATTGGTAAAACTTGTACGTTTATTACTGAGCACAGTACCAGATCGACTATGATCATGTTTGAGCACGAAATCAGACCAGTATTCCGAAATTTGGTGACTATCCAGAGATTATAGAGATTGCATAATAATTAAACCAAGTTTCAGTCTTACCATGTATAAAGTAAGTCTTGATTTGTTGTTCTGTGGTGATAATACCGTTCACATGATAAGCTAAGCCTATTTCGTCATCTCTGGGGCGATCTTGAGCCTCGCCAGTGTCTATGCTCTCATCAACGTCAGTTAAATCATCCACTCACTCACCATACCTCAAACAATTTATCAACTCGCACTCTACCGAAGCAAGATACTGATTGTAAATGTATCTTTCATAAGCATTATGGTCAAGTTCTACGAATCCTCCTTTACCTACGACTATTCCTTTCCTGCTGTCACCCTAGCATACTTCTTGCGCTACCCCAATCCCTATTCTGCCCACGTTCTTTCAACAGACGTTATCGACCGGTCAATAGACCCTCTTACCGGACGGCTGCATACCTTGCGCGTGCATCGAAAGTCATCGCGGCTGCCCGCTGCTGCTATTAAACTTCTACCAAAAAGCGTCCTTGGTAATGTTGCAGGAGGGCGCTCTGAAAGCTATGTGTTAGAGACCAGTACGATTGATGTAAAAGAGGGATGGATGCGGACAGAAAGCAAAAACCTGGACTGGACGGGGATTTTGAGCGTGGTAGAGAAGCAGGAATATCAGCGTAATGCGTCGGGTGGCTTGGAGCAGGATTTCTCTATTGGACCTGGTACAACGAACGTGGTCACCACGGTCATATTTAAAAGTCGTTTGGGAGATAGGCTGAGAGCAAGGGCTAAAAAGGGCGAGGCGGTTGCAGCTGCTGATGGGGAAGATGACGAGGACATACCGAAAAAAGGATTTCTTGCAAGTTGGAGCACAAGTGGCATACAAAGGAGTATCGAGGCAATTGCAAGCAGGAAAACAGCAAGCCAATTAGGACACAGCAAGGATGGCATGGTTGTCGTTCTGGAGAGAATGCGAAGGGGTGGATTAGTTGGCGTGCTAGAAGGAATGAGACAGGACAGAGAGATGGCGGGTCTTGAAGGAAGTGTATTCAAAAAAACATGAAGCTTGATTAGCTACTGTTGGTTGTGTTAGTATATGGGAATAAGGTGGCATGGATAAAAGAATCAGCCTGCACGTTCTTTATGGCCTCAGAGCCCGATGTATGAATTGAGATATCTGGGAGCGGGGCGTTTGGATCAATCATCTAGTCTTTCTTATGGTTCAATCAAATGGAAATAATGATGTACAACATTTTCAAGTCATTGAAAACTAAGTCGTGGGCTACTTCTAAAAGCTCTTATACAGACATTACTGTTCTATAACACTTGGAACCTTTAACGCCTACTTCTTACCCATTGCATACTTAGGAAGGTGAAGTTGAAACATATGTCCTACATACTGAACTGTTTTGCTCAACTCAAAATTCCAGTTTTGTTACCTTCCCGAGCTTCAACTAAGAATGTCTTGATTGCATTCCAATCTCTACACTGATGTGTTGCATTCGTACCCGTGAAGCCGCTCTTCCTATCGCTTCCACTTGCGTCAATGACAAGATCAGCATGGTCAAGAGTTGTATCTCCTGCGCAAAGCACTGCTTGCCTTACTGTCTAAGCATTAGTAAATCTTATTTATCACTGGAAAGTGCCACTTACTATAGTCTAAGCAGTGGTATTCATGACCGTCTCCGGCGAATCGCGATTTATCACGAATCTCATACTTCATGATTACATGTCTGAGCACCGCCTGTTTGACTTGTTAGGTACAGTTGACAGAACTCATCAAGGCATGAAGTACTAAGCAGTGAAGTTGATGAGTTACTGATACTGAATAGATTTCCGCTAGTTCATGGTCTCCTGGAATAGATTTACTTGGAGGCATATCATACTGCCTGGGATATGGAACCCTCAAAAATCCAGATCCGACTGTCAATGTTAGCAAAAGTTACAAAGCCCAAAAACCTTGAACCTACGAGGCATCAATTCATCCCAAAGCCGGTCTCCAAGTTTGCCAGTATCCGCATAATTCGTCGGGAATTCGAATTGAACTTCTTTCATTGGTACTTTTGTCTGTTTAGCAAGAAGACTACAAGCATGCTCTTGACATCCTACTTTGTGGTACAAAATTTTGCTGTGGTAATGGCTTGTGTTGATGATTGTCATGCTCAATTCCGATTCTCAAACTCGACTTGCTGTCTCTTACGCCAAAACCTAAAGCAAAACATACTACAGCAAGTACTAGATTGCACAAAATTGATTTCGGGCTCCTCCTAGCCTTTTTCTTCACGTATTCTTCATGCAGTTTTTCATAGTCGCATACTTCAGTAGCCATTGAAGAAATATTTGATCGTTAACGTGGTGAGTATTGAAAGAGAATATTTTCCTGGATGGAATGTCTGAGTCTAAATAAAACATTTAATATATCCCATACTTCAGGTCATGGGAGCAGCGCATAACACATTTCATCCGTACAGGCTGAGTGAGAAGTCATTAGCCTATCACGTGGTGAGGTATTGCTTCAGATGTTCTACTTTGTATAAACAAAAGTAGATGTTTGTTGCGCTAGATACTACATATTGTGTAAGAAATTCACCTCGACAAATTGGCAGCTTGGAGATTCTGCTGCCTGTATCTTGTTCTAATTATATAATAACAGCTCATTTAGACTATAGGTGAGCATGTGCAATCAATGCACTATCATACATATTCAGTAGCTCAATCGTTAAATATGTGGTAACTTTGGGGTTTCCGTGAAAGCTTATGATATCTCACGATTACAGGTCTTATTACCTAACTATTTAGACGTTTTAATGTATGTTAAGTGGAAACCTTTATCCTCAGTTGTGTGTTGAAATGTTTACAACCCCACCATTGATTCTCCACAAAACATGTGTGAGCCTCGATGACGGTGAGATCTACGGCACTGGCAATGGCAAATGTAAATAAAGGTGTTCATGACGTACCAGCAATAGTTTTGCTTCATTCTTAGGGTATACTCTGTAACTATCATTGCCTTCACCTTTTTCCTTAAAGATAGTTCTCTTACTTTCACACGTCGCTCAACTCCTGTCCAACAACGCAATGAGTCAACAAGCCTCTTTCACAGATAAACTTGCTCTAGGCGAGGCCCAGAGGGGCCCCAATAAGCGTAGAGTTATCGTCACTGGTGGAAGTGGGAAATTGGGACGATCTACTGTACAATATCTCGCCAACGAGGGCTGGGAGGTTATCTCGGTTGATACGCGTCGTCCACCAGGAATCAGTGAAGATGGAAAATCAGGTCTTGGGGGAGCATATCGGCTTGTCGAAATCGACTTGGAAGATATGGGTGCCGTGTTAGAAGCTTTTATGTCTACGGATATGGCCTACAGTGGCATTGATGCTGTCGTGCACTTGGCGGCTATACCGTCACCCGGCCAAACTAATGCCAGTCGTCAATTTCGCACCAACACCATGAGCACATATAACGTGCTGGAAGCATGTCGGAAGCTTAAGATCAAAAACATTGTCCTGGCATCATCGGAGACATTGATTGGTATTCCATTCGATCCACATATGCCTGTGTCTCTCCCGATCACCGAAGACCATGAGCGTAAGCCCGAGTCAGCATACTCTCTATCAAAATTAATGGGAGAAACTATGGCTGAGCAGTACGCGAGATGGGACCCAGATGTCAAGATCATGTCGTTGAGATTCAGCAATGTTATGCTACCTCAAGAATATGCGACATTTGAAGGGTGGCAAAACGATCCAAAAGCTCGCTATTGGAATTGTTGGGGCTATATCGATGCCCGAGACGGTGGTCAAGCTGTTTCTCTTTCTCTGAAGAGCGAAAGGAAGGGTCACCATGCCTATTTGATCGCTGCTCCAGATACTTGTATGAGACAATCGAATGAAGAGCTTGTCAAGGCAGCATTCCCTGGTGTTAAGTACAATCCTACAGCCGGGCCAAATGATACCCTCCTCTCCATAGAGAAAGCTAAGAAGGAGTTGGGTTTTCAGCCAAAGTACATGTGGCAGGAGCAGATCAAGAATGCCAACTGAGACTGATACGAATCAAAATACCGGCTATTCACAGTAGTACAGTTATAGAATATATTAAATTTGAATAGTCAATAAATTGCTATCAAATTATAGCTTAGATTTAGGAAAATTAGGAATTGCGACAAGTGAAACGTGAACCGTAGAGGATACCGAGATCGATAGCCTTAGAGAGCCCCATAGGGCTTCACTAACCATCCTGCATTAACTCTATCTGTGCCTTTATTAGGCTTCACGAAGTGTCCAAATACCACGAATGGTTTTAGTAGCCTATGATGTTATGTTCATTGTACAATTTCAGCCTAACAATTTCTGATACGGCAAGAGTGCTCAAAACGCGCAGTTCTTTAATACCAAATATTAAAGAGTCACTACTAATTTCTTTGCGGATACACCCTTCTTGCTCATATCCATGGCTTCTTGCACGTATTGAAGACCTTTCCCCACAACCTGTGGTTCTGGAGCAGGTATGAACAAACTTTGTTCAAGCGCTTCAGGTAGATAATCCTGATAAATGGCTTTTCCCACCTCATTCGCCATCAAATCACTGCCAAAGACCATCTTGGAGCTGACGCCATTCATCCTAGCGCTGACACTTCCTGAAGCCTTGGTACCTAAAATTCCAACAAGAAACAACGGGAAATCTGAGGCACCTTTCGGGAACGTAGGTAGATCAAATGTGACCTGAGCGATGAATTTGTTCCCTTTACATCCGCCTAGAACTTGGATACATTTCTTGAATGACCCAGAGCCAATGCTCACCGCGCCTGCAATGGTCCGAGTTCTGAATGCTGAAATGATGTCAACAACGACAGTCTGACTGCGGTAATCGAAGACTTCGACTGCACCAAGCTTTTTGAGGTAGTCGTGATTTTTAGCTGAAGCTGTTGTGATTACTTCGTAGCCGGCAGCTATCGCAAGTTGAACAGTGTTACAGCCTACGCTTGTTGAGCCGCCCCAAACAAGTAATGTCTTCCCAGAAGGATTCGGTGAGGTTGTAGGAAATGGTAATCCAAGGTAATCTTTCTGGAAAAGAGCGCATGCCGCCGTCGATAGACCCAATGGCAACACGCTTGCCATCTCGTAGGACATAGAATGAGGGATTGCTGAGCTCATGTTCTCACGCACGACTGTGTACTCCTGAAAGCCGCCTTCGCAGGCACGATTGACCCTCTTGTCAACACTTAATGAGTGAGCTACAATGCGGTCTCCAGCCTTGAAGCGAGTAACACCGCTCCCTACCTCTACAACTTCTCCAGCTATATCGCTGCCTATAACAAAGGGCAGTTTGACCCAGGAGATGACTAGTTTGGGGGCACTTTGAATAATGTAGTCGTAGGGGTTAATGGCAATCGCAACATTCTTCACAACCATCTCCTTCTCACTAGGTGGAGTATAAATAGATTTTTGTATTGTAAGCTGTACATTTTTGCCAGTCAATATGGCGGCATTATTCGAGGGGGGCATAACGAAATAGTGAAATGTGTAAGATAGGAAGACTGAGATAAAGTTGCAAGAATTGTGAGTAGATCTGAAGGTATTAGAACTCTGTGAGAATTCGGGAATGGGAAAAGGGAGATGGGAGAGCGTTCATTTATAAGTTTACAACCACTCATGACAGACCGAAGGCCAGATTACGCTTCTACAATCTCATCATAAGTCATCTCGTATTTATGAATACCGCAGTGTGGCAATTCTATATAACTCTGCGAAGTGAGGTTAGCGTGGCTCAGTTTTGCGAAATGAGGTTAGCGTGAACAGTCAACAGCGAAATGGGGCTAGCGCCTTTCTCATAACCTCAAGTCTGACGACAAGAATAATGATCAAAGGCCTGGATACCTGTTACTTTCCTACTTTCTTGCTCTGTTACTCCGCTCCAATCATAAATTATCCTGTGATCAGTAAGGATATGGGCCAAGAGCTCCAACGGCGTAAGTTGTCCAGGCAAGGGTGTAGAAACTGTAAGCTCCGCAAAGTCAAGGTAGGCTAGATCAGTACCATTCCATTCATATGAGCTTAGTATTTGCGGCAACTCATGTATATCTACAGTGCGATGAGGGTAAGCCTCAATGTAAGCGATGTGTTGCATATAGTGTATTTTGCAATTACAACAGCAAATCTCAACATCATGAGCTACAGTTATCTGCAGCTGGAACCTCAATTGAGATATTGACTAATTTTACTCTCACCCACCCGCTGAACCAGTCTATCTCATATGGAGTAGCCCCCGATTTGAGATCTCAAGGATTTGAAGGCCAAGAGAGTTTATCTTTATATCAATGCGATCGTATAGATTCTGAGCTTTTGCGGAAATTTCAGAGTAGAACTGTTTTCGCAATAAGTATCGAATCAAATATTCATATTCACCAAAACCACATCGCTAGACTTGCATGTTCTGTAAGTGCTTTCAAAACTGTTATCAATGAGCCAAACCTAACCTTGCGACCAGCACCCGTACCTGATGCATTTACTACTAGCCTTGACTCTAATGCATGATCGGTCTCTTTCACTGCTGACTACGCCCCTGAATTCTAAGGAAGCCTTTCACTGGTATCACGGTGTTCGTATGTTTAGCGCCAAGCTTGCAGGAGATGTCAATGTCCTAGAAAGGGACGCTCTTTGGGCTGCCGCGATGTGTCTCTCTTTCGTTTCATTCTTCTATGTTGAAGGAGATACTGCCAGGGAAGCCTGGCCTCTGAAGCAACCGTCGAATATGGACCTAGGATGGCTGAAGATGATCGATGGGAAAAAGGAAGTATGGCGTGTTGCCGGTCCTCCAACTAAAGATCACGTTTTCGAAAAGTCATATCCAGTAAACATTCAATCACATCTACCGCCATCGATGGACGATGAAATTGGGAATCTCCCTCCCGAATTCTTTATTCTCTACAACTTGCAACAGCAGTCAAATACAAGCAACAATCCATATTATCATGCTGTAACTTTACTGGCACGTTTATTTACCGTTGATGACATGTTTACCGTGCTCGTGGGCTTCCTGACTTTTATCGGCAGCATCAGCCCCGAGTTCAAAAGATTGCTGCAGCAAAAAGATCCCCGTGCACTGTTGTTATTGGCTTACTGGTATGCGAAAGTCTCCCAATTTGGAATTTGGTGGCTTTCGCGGCGAGCAATCTTAGAAGGAGAAGCGATATGCATCTTTCTAGAGCGATTGGATCAGAATTGCAACGAGTTTAGATATCTACTACAATATCCCAGCTCAATATTGTGTAATTCTAATAGTAGGTGACAAGAAATTAGTTACATCAAGCAGCTGGTTGTCTTGATATCGAATATAAACTTAGAACATAACTAGTTCTTGACGTTATAGGCGAGAAGCCGAGACTGTCGCGTAAGTGCGCCTTTTTTGTGTGTATTATATGGCAGAGAAACCCAGTGTCTATGATGTGTTCGGATCTCTTGACTCACCCAGGTCTACGAAAATCAAGTAATTTAGAGGTTTTAGATTGAGCGGAGCTACATAGATTTGAGGTGTATTTTGAGCGGCCAATGTCGCAAGAGATGAAATCAGATGAATCAAATATAAGATAATGAAATTCCCACACTGAACGCTTCACAGAAAGGAGATATCATATGCTATGCATATATTAAGGAGTCAGAAATGGCGTGTGGGCTCCGGAGATGAAACCGACTTGGGACCAAAAACATTGCTGATAAGCGAAACCTTCTAAACATAGCAAAGACTCAATCGAAGCATGCAGGTGGGTACTCTATGACTCTTTTCCTTACTCTAATACATGTATATCGCGAATGACAGAAAGATTAAGGAAGAACTTCATTTCCATCACATTAATTCGCTTAAGCCCCTTATGGTTTCTGCCCCGTCATCTGCTTTGGGTGTTACTCCTCACATGAGCAGGATGATCTGAAGTCGGAAGTTATGTGTTTGCTTTAAATCTGAAATTCTGTTTCAGTTCATTACTCCCGTTCTGTGAAATCAAATTTCCCCGTTTCCTTGCTATGCCACAAATACGATTCCCTCACTAGCATTGCCAAGCAAAATTATAAAAGAAATCTCTAGGGATATTTGTAGCACTACGTCAGGAATGAGTGCGTAATGCACGTGAAGCACTTAATGGAGTGTGGAAAAAGCTGGCCATCAGACTAAGTATCTACTACTAAGAGATATCTCCCTCCTTACGTCACGTGGTACTAACGGTACCATGACAATATTCCAACACCAGGCGAATAACTTCTGAGAAGTCAGCACTTGTTTTCTTTGCCTCCGACCAGCAGATATCAAACTGAAAGTATGGCAACACTTATTCTATGAAAAGCCTAACACTTCGAAGCTGAGAAGAAGTTAGGAGTTTATCCCCTACCTGCTGATGAATATGTCGTCAACCGTAGTAAATCCGAAAAAAATGAATTGCCCATCATGCCGGTTGTTCTGAAGCATGACGCCGCAGAATATTTCTCTACTCCTCTTAAATGAGAGTCGGGAAGACATAAGGCTATTTCACCGCAAAATGAGACTGTTTTTGTGTAGGGGCTAAGCGTTTATTAAGACCATTTAAAATTATGGGAAGCAATGAATGGTGGTCCAGTAGGTGTCACGCTTGTCTATAGCATTATTTCTCATTCCCACTAGAAGAGATTCTGCTCCCCTGACAGATAAGATCGGCATGCTAGTCACATAAGGTATACGAGGTTAAGTGCACCCATATAAAATACTTGAGGTTTGAGCTAGTTTGAGTGGATAATTTATTTCGCCTTGCTTATGGACTCGTCTTCAGCAAGTAGCATCTCAATTTCTCTCTCACCGAGCCATCCTTTAACACTCTGTATCACCTTCTCCAACTCTTCACCACCTTCCATTACATCGTCAAGATTATGCACTGTGAGTCCGCTTCGATGATCCGTAACTCTTTGTTGACCCCAATTATATGTCCGTATTTTGTCACCTCTACCCATCTTCGCAACTCCGATCACGTTTCTCCTCAAGGCCACGATTTCTTCTTCTCTAGCTTCTCGTTTGGCTTGGGCTATTCTTGATCTAAGTAACTGCCAGGCTTTCTCCCTATTTTTATGTTGCGACCGTGAGTCCTGCATACTAACGACAGTATTCGTTGGTAAATGAGTAAGTCGAATAGCCGAATCCGTAGTATTGACATGTTGACCTCCCGCACCTCTTGCCCTCATTACATCCGTTCGAACCTCTGTAGGATTGACATAGTAATCACTTGTAGGATCATTCAAATCTACCTCATGCATTTCTAAACCCTCGCTTCCAGTCGTAGGTATACTAGGCAGCACCAACACGCTCACTGCGCTAGTATGTGTCCGGCCTGCTTTTTCAGTTGCGGGTACTCGCTGGACTCTATGAACGCCAGCTTCGCTTCGAAGTTCACCATATGCACCCGGAGTTTCGATCTCGATAATCGCTTCTGCTAAAGGTGATGTTTCACCGGAGGTTCCATCCGCGGTATCGTATTTTAGCAGAGAGGCCCGTAGGTTTTTTCGCGAGCAATACGCCGTGTACATGCGTAGTAAATCGCTAGCAAATATCGCTGCTTCTCCTCCACCTGCTCCGGGTCGAATTTCGATTAAACAAGGCAGATCAGCGAACGGATGTTTTGGCGTGAGAGATGTTGCAAGCTTTAGTGAAAGAGAGTCCAATTCAGCTGCAGTTGTAGCTAGATCATCTGCTGCTAGCTGACGAAGTTCGGCATCGGTCGTAGGATCCTGGAGAAGCTCTTGAAGTTCGGACAAGGCATTTCGTGCGTCTTCCCATTCTTTTAGTGCCTCCGCAACGCTTTTCAATTCTCCAATTCGTTTAGAGATTTTGATATCAAATGTCTCTGCCGTTTCCTTGCTCAGTTTGTCATGTTCTACAGCCATTCCACGCGCCCGCGCGAGCAGAGCTGGGGAAAAGGTGCTGTGGGTCACTGTTTGATTTGTGAGATATAATCTACCATTGAAGCTGAATCAACCTACCTGTACTGGAGAAACGTAGCAGCCGCTGTGGGGCAGGCTTCCGAAATGTGGTTAAACATCTTCGACAGAACCAAGGGGCACCAAACATACTCGTCCATTTGATTGCTTGAGGCTCTTCGAAATTTGATGAATGCTTGACTGTTGCTGTAGACCGCCCTCCAACTGCCACTTTGATAAAATGGGACCATGACAAGCTAAAACCCGCCCCTGCTATGACATTGACATTGACGTTTAAGTCGTCTAGTCGTCAGCAAGATGTCACTAGCCTTTGCTGCCAATTATTTGGGCGCTGATGAGTGCGGAAGATATCACAAGATTTTAGGTAATTGTTTACTGGCATTGGATTAGTCCCCATTCTAATGGCCTAGAAGGTGGAATGTTTACTTAATCATATATCTAAATTTTATTTGGCTTTCAACCACCCCCCACAATATCCCCGCGTCCTGAATAACCTTCCGTCACCGGCGATAGATACCATACAAATAGACCGAGGCCTATTTCTCGTGACAACCCATCTCTACTCTGTTGTTTTAACATCATTCACACTTATCTTGATCATCTTATTGCTGCCCAATTCTTTCACTTTTTTCTTTCTTTACCTTGCTACCTGATTTGTCCTCTGATATACACATATTGGCTCGGTTATAGCTATCTCTTAAGCCCCATAGGATCTTCTTTAAAAATGGCGGAAGTACCTTTTATAAGTAGGAGAAGTGTAGTCCACAGCACCGAAGGAATTGTTGCATGTACTCAACCTTTAGCAGCCAGGTGTGGCCTAAAAGTTCTAGCAGCAGGTGGAAATGCTGCTGTGAGTTTCCCAGATCCCACCTTTGAATCCGATCTGACAACAGAATCCAGGACGCAGCTGTCGCTGTCGGTATGTCATGACTTTGTCAAAATAAAAGTAGTATGTAACTAAACAAAATGTAGCCGCTGGTCTAAACCTCACGGAGCCAATGTCAACCGGCATTGGTGGTGACATGTTCTGTCTATTCTACAATGCCAAAACTAAGAAAGTCGAGGCAATGAATGGTTCAGGACGAGCTGGGAAGGATTGTACACTCGACGCTATTCGGAACCATTTCGGGTTCAGGGATGGGGAGTATGGAGAAATTCCAGCGAAAAATGTGCATGCGGTCACTGTACCTGGAGCACCAGCAGGCTGGGTTGATACCGTGGAACGTTTTGGTAGTGGTAAATTATCTTTGGAGGAGATCCTTGCTCCAGTGATTGAAACTGCAGAGAAGGGGTTTCCTGTCTCCGAGCTTTGCTCTGCATTTGTAAGCATAGTTCTTTGTATTTCAATGTCTACATCTGACTTGTTTCTTAGTGGCAATCTGGCGAGAAGTCACTCAAGGCTGCGTCACCCAACTCAGCAGAACTACTAAAGGATGACTCCAAAGGTGGCTACCGAGCCCCTTTGGCTGGAGAGATCTTCAAGAATCCAGCTTTGGCAGCAACCTTCAGAGCCCTAGCCAAAGACGGCAAAGCGGGTTTCTACACAGGCCGAATCGCTGAGGAGATCGTTAAAGTGACCAAAGACCTCGGTGGATTTCTCGAGCTCGAGGACCTCAAAAATCATATGGATCTCGGAAGCGAGCCTGTAACACCCATCTCTAAAGTCTTTAAATCCCAAGGCTATGATCAGAGAAAGGATACCTACACTGATGGAATAACTGGTCAAGGCGAGAACGAAACAAACCAAGGCGTAGAAATCTGGGAGCATCCTCCCAACGGCCAAGGAATCGTGGCATTGATGGCCCTCGGCATTCTTGAGGAACTCGAGAAAAGTAAGCAGATCCCGGCCTTCAAGCAGGAAGAGCATAACTCAGCGCAATACCTCCACGCTGTGATTGAATCCCTCCGCATTGCGTTCGCCGATGCTGGTTGGTGGGTAACAGACCCAAACGTTGAAGACGTTCCCTCAGCTGGCCTTCTCTCCCAAAAATACTTAGCTGAACGAGCCAAGCTCTTTGATCCCACAAGAGCCAACCCAGCCATCTATGACCACGGCAGTCCTGCACACAACCATAGCGATACCGTCTATTTTGCCGTCACCGACAAAGAGGGTAATGCAATCTCCTTCATAAATTCCAACTACGAAGGCTTCGGCTCAGCGATCATCCCCAAGGGTTGTGGATTTGTGTTGCAAAACCGCGGTGCGAATTTCAATCTCGAGAAAGGACATCCGAACGTGATCGCGCCCAACAAGAGACCTTACCATACGATTATCCCGGCTATGATCACCAATGTACACGACGGGAGCTTACACTCAACCTACGGTGTGATGGGTGGTTTTATGCAACCACAAGGTCACGTACAGGTGTTGCTTAACATGTTGGTGTTTAAATACAACCCACAAGCCTCCCTCGATGCACCAAGGTTTTGTATAGGTGCGGAGGGAGTGGCGAGCAGTGACCAGGGGAAAATTGTCTATTTAGAAGAAGGCATCCCGGAGGGTGTGTGCGAAGAGCTGAAAAAGATGGGACATCAGACAGAGATTCTGAGTGGACATCGAAGAGCAACGTTTGGAAGAGGACAGTTGATCAGAAGCCATGTGCAGGATGGCGTAATGGTATATTCAGCAGGTAGCGACCCGAGAAGTGATGGTGCAGCCTATCCTGCTTTATAGATGACCATGACCCTACTCTAGTCTAATAGCAAAAAAATAAGTCCGTCTCTGAGATGTGGAGTATTTACTTGTAACGAAATTATGGCTTTAAGGATGCCACCCAAGATCTCGAATCCCCGACCGAGAGAGATGATGTATCTCCTATCTGTTCAGAAACATGGCAGCCCTGTTTTATAAGACGTGAGACATATCTCACGCAGACAAGTAGTACTGAATTCCTTCCCCTGCTAGTCATAGTAGATAAACAGCTAGTTACAATTAGAATATATCACGATGCCTAAGCAAAAATTGTACTTTTCAAACTCAACGTGTCATTCGAAATGCTACATCTATAGTACAGAAGCAAGTATTTATCTTGCTTAATCTTAATTCGTCTCAGCAAAGGCTCACTCTCCCATCCTCCAACGCCAATCGCGGATATATATTTTGTGTTGTTACAAAGCAAAGCAAAGCAAAAACAACCTCCCATACCCTCCAACGCTAAATGCAAAATCTTGAGATGTAGTAGTAGCGAGCCATCGATACTCGAATGGCTTTGACTAAAATAATGAAAGATACAAATGCAGCCTGAAGGTAAAGTCTGTGCTGTTTCTTTGCGCCGTGACCCAGCATAATCTTGTAGTGAGAAAGTAGATGGTAAGTGAGTAGAAAATGTGCATTTGTAATGTAGGCGAGAGTACACCAAGTGTGCCCTTTCCTACTCGTCATGAAGAAAGGTGCACTTGGCTCCCTTAGCACACTTCCCGATTCCCCAAAAGCGACAAGGCTTCTTCTTGCCCTTGTATTCGCCATTTGCATCCAGTGGCCCATCGGTCCATGTCTTCATATCATAACCTCTTTGTTTAGAGTTGCTGTTGTGGCTATCTTGGTTTTGCTTCGAGCGATAGCGGGTATTGTCATTGTCCCACTCGCTGTCTTTTGCCTGAGCTTTACCATTACCGGCTGACCATCCACTAAGATCATATTGTTGATACGACGTATCGGTGCCAGTGTTTGCGTTGGGGAGCGGCTGACCATTTATTGGCTGCCCATTATAGAGGCCGGCAAGATATGCTTGCACCTGCTGAGTAACGTCATCCGATTGAGAAGGAACAGCAGTCATTATTGGTTGTGTAGCGTGGGCTACCTGGGCTGTATACTGTTGCATCTGAGGTTGGGGCACTGGTTGGATAGGAATCATTGCTGGTGGCTGAAATTGAACAGCTTGTTGAGCTGCCTGGGCATCTACAGCCGCCTTCTTAATTGCTTCATCTTTGTAGTAGCCAGCCCACCATTCTGCTCTGCTTGCTTCTACAGTCATCCACTCAGGGGGCTCAATGGGAGGAAACGGCTTGCCCTTCAACATTTGAATAGTAGCAAGAAGGCTATCCCATGCAGCAGAATCCATGGCCTTAAGCGGTACCTGAGAAGTCTGGTTTGAAAGAGCAGATGAACTTACTCCGAGATTTTGAGTAGTATCGCCAAGCTGCTTGAGAACGGAATTGATATCCGCGCCGTGTTTTTGAGCGCTTTTGAGCTTTTGTTCCTCATTTCGCTTCAAAAACATCTCAGTCGCATAGTCTGGGCCATAATGTTGGATTTCTTGTAGTCGTTGAGTCACCCAAGCCTCGGAAGGACCTCTAAGTTGATGTTCCTGGTCAAGGTGAATTGTGTCTCCTTGTGGAGGCTCCTTGGGTGTTGATGGAATATCTTTAGGATCGGTGTACACAACCATCAGTTCCGAAGCCTCACGTTGTTCTTGAATTTGTTGTTCTGGCGTGGTAAAAGTCTTATTACCGCCTCTGGTAACATAAGTAGGTCCAAAGGAGGTAGCCTTCGGAATATTGCCCAGATCCAACTTGATCAGGTGAGATGGATAAGGTCGTTCGTCCATATTATCAGCAGGAGCCTCTTCATCTTCAATATTACCGTCTAGATTTTCTGAGACGCGCTTTTTGTGCATCATGCCTTCGGACCGGTCATCGTGAGCGTCTTTCAACATATTATCTTGTCGACCTTCATCCTCGGCTTGCTCATGTCTGAAAAGACGGACTTCCTCAAGCTCGGGGCCTTCTCTGAATCGAACCCTAAGATGTCGTCTACTCTCCTTTCGCTCCCTTCGTTTCCTTTCTTCCTCAGTCTCTGGTGCTCGAGCTGGAGCATCTGGAACCTTTGGTGCTTCTGGCTCCTTGGCAATGCTAGCTAGAAGTGCACCCAGTGCAGACACGTGGGGCGGGGATGGTTCTCGCTTTTTGGGAATAGGCTTTGCAACTGGCTTTGTGGATATTCCGAGGAGGTTGCTTGAAAATGCAGGTCGTTTAGCGGGCACAGGCTTCGTGGCGGCACCCGCAACATCCGACGCAAACTTTTTATTTGGTTTGGTGCTACCCAAATCGGGTTCATGAGGCCGCTTTGTTGAGGTGGGGATGGAGGTAGGCTTGATGCTGCCGTTGATATTAGTGTTTCGAAGTTTAGTCTGGTCAAGCTTTTTGTTTGCCTCAAGCTCCTCGGGTTCTTTCTTGAGTTTGGCAGCCTTCGCTTTGGAATCTGTCGTATTGGCACGGACAGCGGCGATATCTTTTTTAATATCCTTGTCATCATTTTTCTTGAGCCAGCGTTTTTCGATGGCATCGAATTTTACTTTCTTGAGTAACTCATCTGACATTGTCTGAAATCTGGAAAGCATGCTGAATATTGCCTTTGGTAGTTTGCCAGCGTAATCATTGACTTTAGAGCAATCGATCAAAGTGGTCGTCAACCCATTCACAAGCTTATGGTGATTACCCAAATTCTCTACAACTGCAGGATAACCCAAACGATTTGCAGAGTCTACAGTTTGGTAAAGAGCCTCAAGTAGATCAGCCCGAGCTTTCTTTACTTTAGCAAGGTCGTCCGGACGTGACGCAGCTTCCTCCATCTGAGTTGCATTTGTCTTCAGTTTCACCCGAATGGCGCTGACAAAGTTGCCATATTCCTCTATGGCACTCTTGATTACAGCTGCACTAGGATTAGAGTTTGGATCTTTCCAAACGATTCCGATAGCATCCCAACTAGCGGCGGCAGCCTCACTATCAATAGGTCGTAGTAAAGATCGCACCTATAGGGGGGGTTAAGTCAGTCTTTCATATAATATTGGGAAAATTGGATTTTTAATGCGACGTTTTGAAGCTTACCGAGCTAATATCAATAGGTGCCACGACTGGTTCGTCTTCGTACTCTGATTCTTCTTCTTCGGAGCTGGACTCGTCTTCGGAGGAGCTTGTCTCGGTTGGAGTTGGCGACTTGATTGAGCTTGGAACGCCCTCTCTCAAGGTCGTTACCCGACTAACAACTTGCTTAGGCAGAGTAGTACTTTTCAGCTTTTTCGATAGAATCTTTGGTTCTTTCGATACCCGATTTCTCTTAACAATAGGACGGGCAGGGATTTCTATCACCTCATTAGCATGTGGTTCTTCCGGCGATAATATTCTGCAAAGAGACAGAAAAAGAAAGACTTACTGGAACCTATAGCTCCGGGAAGTAGGTCAAGTCCACTGCGAGATTTACGGGGTTGAAATTTGGGAATGGTATCTATAAAGGGGAGATGTTAGTAGGTATCTCTAACCGCACATACAGATGGAAACGTGAGTTATATCAGTAACTTACTTTTTAGACCTGGGGCAACTTGGACAGGAGCCTCGGTGTCCCAAAACATATAAGGTGCGTTCGGGAGACTTTGTCGAGATGGGCTTTGACCTGACGCAAGAAGGTCCGGGTGAGTGATTCGGAGAGCGCCTTGGTCCACAACATCTCTCGCATACTGGGGTTGGGAACGAGTAGTATTGAAAGATGCAGTGTTGGTGGACTGCGTATTGGTAGGTGGTGGAGTGGCAGACGGAGGAGTAGTAACAGGCGGAGGAGTAGCTAGCGGAGGAGCGATAGACGGAGTAATGGCAGAAGGAGTAGGAACAGACGTGATTTTGGTGGAATGGGTACTGGAAGGAGAGATATTCGCAGAATATGGAGAAACATGCTGTGCAAGTCCATTTGCATTTAAAGCCCCACTACCATAAGCCTGCACGCCTTGTGGCAACGCATGATATTGGGCAGAAGACCCACCATTCTGCGGGATATTATTATTCACAAACGGTTCTTGGCTTGGAGAGTTTATGCTGGATTGTTGGTAGGGATTATTAGAAACACTACGATTCACAATCTGGCCAGATGAAGCACTGTATTGCAGAGAACGTGGAGCTATGGTCGTATTCTCTTGCGGAGAATATGGAAAGGCACCACTGGGCTGGTTCTGAGCCAGGCTCTGATATGGTGTCGATTGAGCCAGTGACGTCTCGACCGCACTGTATGGAGATCCTCTATACACGTTGGTGGGATCGGTGTGCTGTTGGTAGGGAGAGTTGGAGTAGGGAGAATTAAAGGGTAGCTGTGGGTATGCAGGTTGCTGTTGTGGCTGTTGCTGCTGCTGCTGCTGCTGCTGATGCTGATGCTGATGCTGCTGAAGAGAAGCATATTGGTCATAGGTTGCCTGCTGATTATAATGAGCATGAGAATATGGGTCTTGGCCCAGATGATTTTGAGGTTGGTAGCCGTATGGTGTACCAGCACCGGTCCAACTGGGGTCGATTATATCATCATAATGTACATTGATGTCTTCCGTGAGATAGTTCTGAGGTTGCGCATTGCCTTCCATTGCGAGCGGCACTCACGTCACGTGGTACCTGAAAAGGAGCAAGATGTCGAAGGAATGTAAAGTGAAATGCAGAATCGCCCTAGTCCGGACTTGGTCTACGCAGGGGTGGGCGAATTAAAATGACGGAAGTGGAACTATCGTCCAAACGAGCGATATGATTGGTGGCTACAAAAGAACAAATCAGCATCCAAGTTTTTCTTTCTAGTGAAGTAGAGTTCAGGCTGCAGCCGTCGCCGAGGCGGGCCGCCGACCTGAGTGCAGTGATAGGGAGAACCAAGAAAATGATAACGAGCGCCCACCAAGGCGTTTGCCTGGCTGGAGGTGCTATGACGCGAATGAAGCGGAGAGGCTGGATTGTTCTTGATTTGATCTGGTGAGCGGATAGTCTAACTTGAGGCTATTCTCATGATAACAACATCAACGAACAAGACACCACCAGGGGGGGGGACCATGAACCACGACCTCAATATAGAGAAGGATAGACTCAGAGAGTACCAGAGCAGCTCGGCGTAGCGTGGTGACAGCACTGGACAGGGCAGCAGCAGGACAGGGGCAAACCAGGGCACGATCGCCCCAACACAAATCAACACAACATACAACACACCACCCCAACACCGCGCACCAGCCCGTAACAACACCGTAGTGCGATCTTTGATGATATTTTCTCTCTGTGTGATCTATACTGTACTGCTGTGGCGCGCGCGCGCGGTATGTAATACGGGCAACTTAATGATGCGGCTGTGCCTGGTTTGTCTGTAGTGTACTGTCTGTCTGTTCTGCCACTCACTGTACGGTACGGTACTGGACTGACTGAATGGTCCCCAACTGCAGGCGCAAGCGCCAGCTTATGCTCGCTCGCATCGACGCGCTCTCTCTTTCCGGCTTGGTCTGTAAGAGCACACTTTGAACGACGCCGCTGGTGTTTGTCTCTTCCTCTTTCTCTAGCAATCCTCCCCTCGAGGCATGCAGAGTACAGAGCGCAAGACAGCGCAGCAGGTCGGGCGAGCGTAGAGGTGATGTTAGGATATTATTTACCGTACCCTTTTCTTCCTGTCCTCCTGGGTGATCTATGTATCCTCTAGAACAAACGCGATCCCTTAATAGTGGTCACTTGCGAGTTCATTTGTACAATTATTTGCATCTGTTAAGAATCGCAGCCATGATGGCCTGAGAAGAGATTATTGAGATTATGACGGAGATGGGAGATGGGGAGAGAAGAGTTGTTGGATGGTTGGATGTTTGTTGGAGGAGGAGAAGATGAGGGCGAAGGCGAAAACGGGCCTCACTACACTATGGATGGGCCTGGCGCTAAGGCAGCCGCTAAGTAACGTGACCTGGCCTTGTGTGAGTGAGTGGGACTACATGGCGGTGGCCTTACCTTCACGCGAATTCTTATACATCTGTCTTTTTCTTGACTTTACCTGTCCTAAACTCTCGTGAAGCTTATAATTGATAATCCACCATAGCTCTACATTTTCACCTTACACGCGATTGCAACGACCTTACGCTAGTCGGCATACACTCCTACAGAACTTCTGGAAAGCACTTTTGGCCCTCTGGAAGTACATGTTAAGACACCTCAAATTCTGGCTGGATTACAGCCATATAGAAAGTTTCAAGCATGGCATCAATACAAAGCCATGGGTCACTACGTGATAGACAGATCAGCGCTATTAAGCGCATGCTAAATCTGAACGAGGACAACGAAGCAGCGCAAGAAGAGCAGGGCAATGGCCTGCTCAAGGAGGAAGGAGTGTGGAAAGTCCTGGTCTTTGATGACCTTGGAAGAGACGTTATTGCTGCTATCCTAAGGGTGAATGATTTGCGCGCATGCGGGGTTACCATGCACATGTAAGAGCTGGCGATTATTCCTGGAGGAACATAGCTAATAGATCCAAAGGCACATAGCATCTGCGAGACATCCAATTCCAGACGTACCCGTCCTCTACCTTGTTGAACCCACAGCAGCAAATATACAAGCAATTACAACAGATCTCCAAAAGGGCCTCTACTCCCCCGCTTACATCAATCTCCTGTCTTCGTTGCCTCGCGCACTATTAGAGGATCTAGCAACACGAATTGCAGAAACTGGAACCTCGGAGAGCATAGCGCAAGTTCATGACCAGTATCTAAACTTCATAGTCAGCGAACCGGATTTGTTCAGCTTGGGAATGAGGAAAGAAAACACATACTGGGCTCTGAATAGTGCGAAGACCAAAGACGAGGAACTGGATCATGTCGTAGACAGAATTGTCAGTGGACTATTTAGTGTAATGGTCACTATGGGTAAGATGCTTCGCAGTGTAGACTTATGGGCGTTTTACTAAACTTAATAGCTGTGATGCCTATCATACGTTGTCCAAAAGGAGCTGCGGCCGAAATGATAGCAGCAAAACTTGATCGAAAACTGCGAGACCATATCCTAAATTCAAAAGACAACTTATTCTCTGCTTCGAGTAATAGACCTTCAACAGCATCAGGAATTGCTTCATCTCGTCCCGTTCTCATAATATTAGACCGCAACGTAGATTTGATACCGATGCTTTCACATTCATGGACATATCAATCCCTTGTTCATGATGTTTTAGACATGAAGTTGAATCGAATTACGGTTGAATCTGCAATTGAAGAGGGGAACCCAGAGAAGGGTAAGACCAGGAAGGCGTATGACTTAACGGCAAACGACTTTTTCTGGACCAAAAATGCTGGGCTACCATTTCCACAAGTTGCGGAGGATATTGATGTGGAATTGACTCGGTATAAGCAAGAGGCGAACGAGATCACTAAGAAGACTGGTGCATCTTCATTTGAAGACTTAGACAACGACACAAGCGCGTCTGCCCAACATCTTAAAGCAGCAATCACCCTCCTGCCCGAGTTGAGAGAACGCAAGGCAGTTCTCGATATGCACATGAGCATATTGCAAGGTGTACTGCATGGAATCGGAGATCGGAAACTCGATACGTTCTACCAAATGGAAGAAGATATTATGAAGACAACGAAAGCACAAATGCTTGAACTTATTAATGACGAAACCAAAGGCACTCAGCCAACTGATAGTAAGTGATTACCTACACAAACCCTTCGTACTTCGAGAGCATAGGTTCAGAACTCGATCAATTAAACACTGTGCTGGTTGGCTCTAATTTTCCAAAATTTGGACAACCTCGGCGTGACAAATTTACTAACTCTGGTTAGAATTGCGATTATTTATCATCTGGTTTTTAAGTACAGAGCAGGAAGTTTCAAGAGCAGAGTTGGAGAAGTTTGAGGAATGCTTGAAAGCTGCTGGTGCCGACACCACATCTCTCGCATACGTCAAGCAGTAAGCCTACCGAGCTGAAGCTAATTGTAGAATTAACTAACGAAATCCCCAGAGTCCGCGCCACTACACGAATGACAATGATGACCTCCGCACCAACTCCGACCACTTCCCAGGCATCCACCAGCACCGAGCTCTTCCGGGGCTTCAGCAGTATCTCCTCCCGCCTAACCGCTGGTCTCAAAGACTCGGGCGTCTCTGCTCATCTTGAAAATGCACTTTCGGGCGTAAAAGCCTTCCTCCCCGCTAACCGCGATCTCACCGTTACCAAAATCACCGAATCTATAATGGACCCAGCAGGCGCTAGCAGCAGCGCCATAGCTAAAACCGAGAACTACTTATATTTCGACCCCCGTAGCGCGAATGCGAGGGGTACGATGCCACCTCCCAGCGTCGCCAGGAAAACTGAACAGATGCCTGGTGGTCTAGGGGGCCATGGACCAGGGATGGGAGCGACGTTTGGTCAAAGACGACAGGGATTTAGTGAGGCGGTGGTTTTCACTGTGGGGGGTGGGAGTATGGATGAGTATGGCAACCTGCAGGAGTGGGCAAAAAGGACTGGCCAGGGAGGGAGTGGAGCGGAAAAGGGGGCACCTAAGCGGAGGGTTGTGTATGGGAGTACAGAACTTGTGAATGCGGCGGAGTTCTTGAAGTCAGAATTAGAGAAACTGGGGGCTGAAGTTTCTTCGTAATACCACCCATTAGCATCTGGTCTATTGGTAGAGGTCAAACAATGTAGAAAATGTACTGAGGGTATATTGTCTTTGAGTTTCCTCTACATGTATATTTACAACAACGCCTTGAGCAGAGGACGATTGCATCATCCGTTTTCTATCTTCATGAATAGACTTCAAATGAGGCTCGAAAAGTTACACAAAATAACATAAAAACATTGAAACGGGTGGTAACGCCAGTTCACGAATCAAACAAGATGATCCGATATAGTCAACGCAGATGCAAATTCCATGTCCCAACGACCAACAAGAATAGCTCCTTGTTCCCAAATACAGATTCGGCTCCCATATACAGAATATTACCACCTAAACACCACGGAACATGCGCACTATCAAGAACCACATCGCACCTATGAACTTGAAAGCTGAGAGACCGGCCACCGACCACAGCACAACCGCCATGTAGATGTTGCTCTTCTCAGTATCATCAATAGTAGTTGTTGTGCCATCTGTCGAGGTCTCGTTTTGAGCACTGATACGTGAGAGACCACCGGTGCTGAGTACTGCCGCTGCAAGTCCGAAATTACAGATGAGCCAGAAAATGACAACGCCTGAGCGGAAACCTTTGTAATAATCCTCTTGCTTTTCGCTAGCAGTAAATTCGCGCTTCTCGGGCGGTGCTTTGGAGATGAATTTACGCATCTCGGCCTCGTATTGGGCATTGAGATCACCATCATCGGATGGAATGTCAACGTCGACTTTTCCACCAGGCTTGAGGGTCGCTGAGGGAAGTTTCTCAGCCTTATCGTCACCTTTGGTCCCCCAAGTGATGTCGTGGGTATTACAAAACGCGTAGACGTTGAGAATATTGACGTATGTGGGTGTAAGAATCATGTATTGGAGGAAGGAGGTAAACATATGCCAAGGGTCGAAGAAGAGGAAGGATACTATGAACCAGAGGAGGTATGTCGAGGCGAGGGAAACAATCAGGGTATAGAAGATCTTGTTTTTGAAGAGTTCTGTGACATTGAAGCCACCAGTTATCTTATCTTGCGCGATCTCAGTCTGGATTGCTTTCACGGTGATGAAAACCGCAGCAAATGTCAAGTATCTATCGGGTTATTAGCAAGCAGGATATAGTGAAAGTAAGTGAGGAATCTTACGCCATGATGAATCCCCAGAAATACACCATTGACATGTAAGCCTTGTTGGTTCCTTGAGGTCGATTTCCTAAGGCCAAGACGAAACATGTGAGAAGCGTGAAGAGATATAGCCATTCAAAAACCACTCCTAAATAAACACCCACTTTACCCAGTAGATTATCACCACCAAGAGAAGTGGTCAGAATATGGAAGACCAAGAAGAAATTTCCAATGGCAAACCAAGCAAATATCATGGCAATGGTCTGGTAGGCAAATTCAATCAAGAACATCAGCTTTCGTAAGAAACTATGGTCACTTCTGAATATCTCATAGAAATGAGCAAGGGCGTAGATAGCAGCGAAAAAACTTCCGTTCAACCATCTACGTCTTTGCAGAATAAGCTCGGCCATGGTATCGGGAACATCGGTCTCTCCAGTTGCTGATTTGACATATTGCAGAATCCAGGCGCAATTTCGCTTTGAAACCAACTCGAAGCAGAGAATACGATCCTCGGCCAAGTACATGTTTGCTGTGAAAATTCCTGCATTTGCACCGTGCATTTTCTCTCCTGCAAAGTACTTCTCAAGAGGTCCATTTCCTGCTTTGTCGTTCTGTAAGGCGACATATCTGTAAGCCGAAAAGGCACCTGGTAGCACGGAGATGAAACCGAACGCGGATTCCAACGGTTTATCCAGAATGTTGCTCATCTTGTACTCAAAGTTTTGTGTCGCGACAAGGGGATTTAGTAGATTCTTTCCACCCGGTCCCAACATGGCTTTGATCTCTCCACATGCGCCTGCACACATTGGCTCCAGATCAAAAGCTTTCCAAAGTTGGTAAATGGAGTCTTTGCCGGGTTTTGTACCAGCATCGATAAGAACACAGATATTTGGATCCAAAACTCGTCCAAATGCCTGGAAGAACCATCTATGGGAATTGATCTTCTTCTGATTGTTTTCTTTCAAACAGAACAGGATTTGCACAGGTTGTTGTTTTGGGCGAAGTTCAACGATATCTTTCTTAGCCGAGATACCTACTTGAGTTGTGTATTCGTAGATATGTGCTGTAACGTCCTTGCCATTTACCTTTTGCTTTGCAATTCCATCTTGATAAACGCCCATTCCTGCCAAAACAGCTCTTGTTCTTGGGTTGATCTTGGCACGTCCATCACTGACCACACATACCACAATCTTCTTCCAAGCATCCTTTCCCCAGGTTTTACTATCCTTTCTAGAGCACATGTACTCCACGTTCTTAAATACACCACTCATGGTACGCGCAAACAGTACATCGTCTTCATTATACATGGTGACAACAATGAACAGTTCCGTGTGCCGAGGCTTTGCAAAGAGCTTCTGGCGAAGAGTAAAGCGCTCTGCAAAAAAGTCGGACGGATCGCACGTAGCTGCTGAATAGCGCATGTGCGTAAACTCATCTCTTTCTGGGGGCTGTATATGTGGGATCTGGTTCAAAAGCTTGGGAGGAATCGGGCAATCGAGTACGAGATTGCCATTGAACAGCTGAACTTCCTTAACAGTTTTGTATCTTTTTAGGGTAGTGATTGGTGCGGGTGTAGGTGTAGGCGATACATGAGCTCCGTCAGCACCGTAATTGTCTTTATATTCCTCTCCGCTATGCGGTTCTGGCCCATACGGATCGTGAGATTGTAGAATCGGGCGGTGGTCATCATCCTGGTAGTTGTAGTCCTGATCTTGACCTGGGAAATTGGTGAGAGGGTGCTCTTCATGGGGAGATGGTTGGTATGGAGGTTGGTAGTATGCATCATGATGATCTTGGGGATTTATCGCGTATTCTTGCTGATAATTATGTGCAGGATCGAGAGGGTAATGCTGGTCGAATTCTTCGTTATGTCCATAGGAATTGCTAATGTTCTCAACGGAGTACTACACCACAAGTCAGTTTGTTCCCTCTAACCCTAAACCAGCTTTTGCCAACTCACTGTAGGTTGAGCCTGCAACCTGTCACTTGGTGTTCCCAGCCGACCCGGTCCCATTGGAATTTCTAGATTGTACTGCGGTTGTCTACCACCAGTATATGGTCCATCTTCGAGTTGGTAGCCCTGCTGCGATGGCTGGCTAGGCGAATGCGCCCGACCTGCACGATTCTCCATATTATAGGATTCGTCTTGATGGCTTTGGCCGTTGCGATCTGTAGTAAGAAAGTGTTAGAAGAACGTTGTTATAACACACGTAATGAAGGTTTTCGAATTTTCGCTCAAGTAGTAAGCAGAAACTCGAGTTCGTAGCAACAAGCAAACCAATGTCCGTCGAGAACAAAGGTGGTGTAAGAACGACTCGTGCCTGTGATTGTGATGCGCGTGGTAGTGTGAATAAAGGAGAAGGCTATGAGCTGAGCGAAACGCGCATTCTCATTCAAACAGAATTGCCGCGAATACGATAACACTGGTGCTTGCTGCTGAAGAGGATCGGATGCCTGAATAGCCGCGAAACTGGAGAGGAATGTTGCGTACCTAGTCGATTGTATGACATGGTGCAGTCGCAGAAATGTCCCAAGCTCAACTTGAGAGCAGTTTTGGAATTGGAACGTAGGTCAAATGGAGCGATCTGCGTCTGGCTGTGTGAGGAACTTTGGTGCGTCTTTGCTTGCGTAGCTCTTTGTCATTCGCCTCTTTGTGAAGCTTGTCCTTCCCACTTATAGAGTATCGTGAAAGCTTCACGAGATGGTTTCGTTGCTGATTTGCTGTGGTGTGAAGTGTTGATGTTTCACCCCCCTGGTCCTTCACTAGACCGGTTGCTTCAGGGGTGCCAAGTGACGATCAAGTGAGGAATATGATTTACGACGGGATGTCGGCAGTGGAGAAAACTCTAGTCAGTAGTGCTAGTTGGTAGAACCATATACTATTTTGGGGATAATATTGACAAAGAATGTTGGGGTGACGGGATCGGGTCAATCCAAAATCTAGCAGAGTTGACAACAATTACTACAATAACCACAATGTCATGTCACCAGGGTTCAACCTACTGACCTACCTCTCAGCCTGCAGTTCAGCTGTTCTTCATCATCTAGTCTATTTTGGGCCTCATTAGCCACCATCTACGCATCAGTTGTGGCGCAGAGCTTGGCCAATTGCCATTGCCACGGCTGACCCGAGGACAGTCTATTCTGTCAGTTTGGTAAGACAGAGTTTGTCGAAAAATGCCGCTGTGGAGCTGATATTTGGGAATTACATGAGCATTAGGTGCGAATTGCCTTGTGCTAACCTTCACAAGGAGATAGCTGCCGAGCTGAGGAGATTTCCCTATCCACCCTAAAATTCTCAAGCCGCCCCAAATGCAAAGTATGCCTTCTGCAGAGCCTCCGAAACATAACATGAGGCAGGTATATACACAGATAGCCTAGGACACAATATGCACTGCGAGTTGAGGCCATTTTAATCATCCTGTCTCTGTCGAATCTTTGTCATTGTCACAAACCCTTTTCTAACATATACATGGCCACTTCAGGACTTGACATCTGGAAAAACATCTTTCAGGAAATTGCTGGAGAAACGGGTACATTGCTCAAACGCAACCTCAAAGCCGTCGTTTGATCCATAGTACGGGTCATCAACTTCTTCTGCTCTCTTCTTGCCGGCAAATTCTCCGAATAACATGACCTTCGCCTTTCCACCCGCTCTTTGATGGATGCGCTGAAGATCCTGTAACGCTGTAGCTCTTGACTCAAACTGAGTAGGAGGTAATTTACCTTTAGATTATTCCTATCCATAGCAAATATGTAGTCAAAATTATCGAAATCCGAAGGCCTGACCTATTTGACATCAGATGCGAGCTTGGAAGTATGTGGACAAGATTTGAATTACTTTTCGTGCGGCATGGTCATAGTCCCTAATTCCATTTGCTCGTAATGTTGACATGGTTCTTGAATCTGGTTCACTCCCTACGTGATATGCCCCAGTGCCACATGAATCGATTTCCTTAATCAGAGATTTGTAAGGGGGCTTCGAAACCAGTGATTTAAAGATCCCCTCGGCCACTTGAGGAATAAGTATCAGTATGTAACAATCCATTGGTGACAGGTGACGTACTGGTCGATCGACATATGTTCCCTAGACACACAAACAAAACAGATACAGGCTCGGAGGCCATTTTAGGTGGTGATCAGGTTACGCTTTATTGTGGTTTTGATGTAGGAGACTTCTTGCCAGGTTGTGGGCATAGGAGTGGATGAATCTCACTTCCATTTTAACGATGAAAGTGCCAAGACCGCCTCAAACTTCCCCCTAAAAGCAAGATATGAGTGTCCTCAAATACTACCCTCGACAAGAACAAATATTTAAAATTTTAAATATTCACCAGTGTTTTTGTTATGACTAGAAACATACTTTGTAAGAAGATAATTGTTAGCAACGCCAAATTGTTTTACGTGTAAATAAAGATGATATTTTCGGCATGGCATATTTGAATTCTTACATTCGCGGATACACGTGGCTAAGGTTTTATAGCAGTCAGTTGTTTGCTTAAACCAGTTGTACTTCCTGCTATATAGAATGGGGGTTGTTTCTTTACCCTCGCCACTAAATTGTGCCAGGCCACGCGCCACGCAATTGTGATTGATACATTTCTGTTGTCTGATACCTGGGCACAACTGTCATTTCCAGATAGAGCTACGATTATTGCCTATAGGTCTTGCTAAGAATCTCTCATTAAAATAGTAGTATGATACCTGAGTCAATCTAAATTCAACACTGTGGAAATTCAACATTGATATTATTCCCACGGTTGACGCTCGTCGAGCAGCACCTCCTCCATTGCTGATCCGAACCTCTGAAGCCTAGAACGGACTCCGCTTCTCAACCTGTATTCCTCGGTTTGGAACAAGGTCTGGTTTATACCCCAGACATTCCGGCTTTGTCTCTTTCCCTGCAAGATATGCCCGGAACCTAGAGGATCTTGAGTCCATGGTGCAAAGCCCTATATACCAATCAGAGATTTCTTAAAGACAAGACCACTGTGAAAGACTTCAAGATAGAGTAAAGTGATTGCTACTATGATTTACTTACATTTCGGTACTCCGCTTTCTTAATTTCGTCTACCCTCTCCTCATCCCACCTCACTGCATCCACTGACCAAGGTGTGGCACCTGTGAAAGTTATCCTCTCGATGGGCCATCGAATTGCCTTGACGTGACATCCTAGAAACCTATTCTTTTTAAAGCCTTGACTCACGATCGTGATTTTCTCAGGCCATGTGTGTGTAGAGTGCCAAAATCTTACGATACTGAATAAGAGGTTGGAGAACGAGTCGAGTGCCTGTTCTTCTAGCGATATTGCAGCTATTCTCTCTGACTTCCCCTCTGCTGGTAACAAACCCCAGAAGTCGTTATCAACACACAGAGAGAGATAGCTAGATGCCTCACTGAGAAACGTTTCTTGTCTGGTGGCCGCGCCGGAGAACATTAGGAGGGCTAAAGGATCTTGGGAGAGGATGGTGAGGGCTTCCTTTTAATTTTAAGTTAGCAATGCATATCACTAACTTGTATTTAACAGGCAGAAGAATCTCTGTGGTAATCATTACTTCTGAACGTAGAGCATTTTGATGATCTTACGCACTACGAATACGTTGTAGATAAAAGAATTCGAAGCTTACTTGACAGTGAGCTATGAATACGGGGGTTTCTCCTCTCATGAATGGTGCAAGTAGCCATTCTGCTTCATCAATACCTTTAGTTGAACCTCCAGTATATATCGCGTGGCAGCACACTAGGATCAGATGATTGGACATGGCTAATCAACAAAGGTTATGCTAAACCATATTGTGATATGATGACTCTAAATTGCACTTGAATGATTGGAGACCTGAGCCAGAGAATAAAAAGAAGGATAACACAGCTGGCGTGAGGTGTTGTCGTTGACAATTGGTTGCATCTTGAAATTGAAATCTTGGCTCGGCTAAAAAGTGGTCCCAGCCTCTCCCCCTTTTCCGAGAGAAAGCAAGATGACCTATGAGAATGGTGGATACAAGGTAGAGAGCATTAGTTACAGCACTTCACAACAACATTTGTGAACGTTACGGTCATGATTGATGACAAGCGTGTTTTCAAATTTCTGATTTTGTATTTCTTTGTTCCTGGTGTAACGACTTTGTTGAAGCTTTTGTGTGGTATGCTGGTAGTTTGGAATTTCATTAAAGTCAAGAAAGGATCATAGAAAAGCAATTTTGGTATCTGGAAAATCAAGGCATTAGGATCTAATAAGTTCCCAATGAAACCTTGTGAATCTGCTGTTAAATTCTTTTTTATCCTGCCTTTTAAAGATTGGAGCCACAAGTTTCCCAAGACAAAACATGCCAACACAAGAGAGACTGAAATGTTTCAACCTCACATTTATAACATGTAAAGTTTGAAATCTATCTGGAAATTATGGAAGCCTGGTGGAGCAAGATAGTTCATCACGTGTATACTTGAATATATTTTGGAAGATTGTAATCTCCTACGGCCATCCACGAGGATTTCTAACCTTAGATACGTTAGCAGTAGGGAAGGCAAGCTCCATTTCTACCTATCGCCAGCTCTATGTTGTTAGATCTATACATCATCACTATTACTATCACTGCTGCAAAGGTAACTCTTTAATTAAGCTTTTTTGAGAGTGACAGCTATGGCGTAAGTTGTTTCTGGTATTCTTTCTGCGCTTCCGTTTTGTTTTGAAATCTTGGACTTTGAACAAATATAGTACCTAACATAACAGGCAGCTATCCCAAGAGATTTCGCTCCGTCAAGAAGACTACCAAAACATTCCCCCAATTTCCGAAGCTGCCACCAGAGATCCGTGCAGAAATTTGGAAGTTTGCACTGGCTGGCAATCCAACATTCCTTCGTGTACAACGTGGTGTGTTTAGAAGTCGCCAGAGACAAATGTATCTACTTACTATCCCCTACGGAAAAGCAACACAAGGAAGTATTTCATGTGTTTGCCATGAATCTCACCAGGTTACCCTGAATTATCACCTTAAGATCTACACTGAGGCTACGAAAACATCTCTATATCGAAGACGATCAAGAGAATTCCGCATTCCTCAAGCTCCAGGACCATTCGGATTCAGGTACGCTATAGTAATTATTTGGTAAAAATGTATCTGACAATATATTTCTATAGCTATCAGCATGAAATATTTTACTTCTCGACCATTGCCTATGAGTTACTTTATACTTCGCACCCCGGCTGCCCCGTTGTCCAATTTTGAGCAAAACGTTACCATCCTCGCCCTCAACTTTGTGGAATTTCGAAGCCCAGGATCTGAGCAATCTTTGCAAAAGCTCTTGTCTCCACTGAAGGCACTCAAGCAGCTAATTTTCTTGTACTATGGCACTGGGGCGAAACTTCCTTTAAGATTTGATAAAGGTCTCAGGCTGGATGACAATTGGATATGCAAGGTTACAGCAGGGCCAAAAAGCTATTATCAACGAATGCTTGTGCTGCGCTACGAGGTGGATTGCATCTTTATGCTAGCTGATTTATTCAAGGAGCCTGGACATCAGGTGGACGTCTCTTTTAAGAGATTGGTGGAAATAAAGCCAAAGCCAAGATATCCTTCCTGATTCTGGCTGAAGAAAAATAATTTGTTTGTTACTCTCGGCGTTGCAGAAGTGGCAGTGTCATGGGTGATGAAATCATATTTAGATGACCATCCGAGGAGTACACATGGTAGATAAAGGGCTGCATTCTAAAAAGGGAAGGAGTGTCTACCACACTCTGTATTCCATTTTCGAGTTGATGATTTCGTTCCATAGTAAAGGTCTGCTTGTTTGCCTATTCTTGCTAATGAAGAACTTACCTCACCAAACGGTATATGCAAGCATACACAATAGACTACTTCCTTTGCTATATTGTGCAGTGTATCTGCCATAAAGCTTTAAACCCCAATTGAAGAAGTGAAAGAGACCATAGCTTTATAAAGCGCTGATGTTTCTTTTCCCAGAATTCTTTCAAATAGGCACCTAAATTATATGACGGTCAACATTTAGGTAGAGGATTTAAGCTTTCTTCCACTTCACATACTATTCAATAGAGCTACTCTGCCATGGGGAGCCCCCAATCGAGAAACGTTCATAAGCTTGGAGATTATCTGTGGCTATCTCGTTGCATCACTCAAGATATTGGGTCCAAGCCTGAAGATCTTAAATTATATTTCGTTTCAACCCATCGGAGATAAGTTTCTATACACATTTGTGAGCCTCGCCTTTGATATTAATGGTTAGCAAATTTTACGCCGGTGGGAATATTGATAGAACAGATATGCTTTCTCCGCTCGTTTTCATATATTGACATATGGGGTTCTGATACTTGTCTCATATCGTCTTTGGCCATATCTAGCTTGGCTATCGGCTCCTTTACTGCCTGTTCAAAGCAGAATAGGAGAAATCTTCAACCACATAGCGCACATAGCGCACAATTCACACTTAATTAATATTAATTTGCGCATTCAATTCCTCCAAGGTTCCAAATGGCAAAAAGAAAATGCTAGGTGCCAGTGTGAATCAAGTTACCATCGAGCCAGAGTGAGTGGATATCTTCCGAATGACAATAGGATCAGGACTCATAGCAAGTAAGCCTCCTCATCACAACTCCATGTGATTATGGATATCGACTCTTCTATTGGATACTGTGGAAGGAAGAGCACTGCAAATAATGAAGAGAAGATGACCTACGGTAGGAGTATGCCCAGTAGTGCGAATATGGAACATAAAGAACTAAACAATCTGCAGATTCAAAACCCGATCTTAAATCCTTACCTTCTGAGTTGCTCATCCTTATCTTCAAGAACCTCAGTTCGATTGACGCTTTCTGCCTCGGCAACGCCTTCAGAAATGCCTCAGAGGAATTTCTGCGATTATACGCAAAAGTAAGAGTTTGGCCACATCGTTTATCGCCTGCTTATGATCACCGAGTAATTTGGAGGTATGACGGCAAGAGACGAGCATGGATGGCTGAGCTAAATCCCCATAGCATGGCGAGGTTTGGGACTGCAGAGACACGCATATTTTTACAATAAACCAAGACCAAACATATTGAGGTTCCTACCATGAGGAGGGTTATGTTGCAAATTCTGAATGTCACCTACCAAATCATTGCAGCTTCAAATAGCAATACCTTTCTAAAGAAGCCTTCTCGCCCAAAACTGTTGGCCCTTAGCCCCGATCCGATAATTGATGCAGCCTGATAGATCTTTTCGATGAATCCGCACTGGCGACGAGTGAATTCAGTGTTATGAGATTAAACATCTGATCACAGCACGAAGCACCTTCTAGCATGGACTTCCGTGACTTCTGCTGCTTAACTTTCTAAAATCCTCAATGAGCCCTATTCTTTAGCTATGATAACATTTATGTGATATTTTGGCGTGCGTTTTGTAGAGTATTGATACATTCGCAAATCTTACTATCTTATTGGAATTGAATGAAACACTGGGTGACCCAGAAGTTAGTATGAATACTTGAAGCTGCGAAGAGACAGAATATATCAGGCGACATGCTGTGGGTAGCGTGTCGTTTCGCTATTTGTCGCACAGCACAGACTCATACACACACAAATTACAGTGTTACTCTGCCTACCTTAAAGATTTGAGTCCTTTTAAGATATTAAATATTCTGGAAACACCACCAATGTTATTTGGTATCTAAATCTTGGATGCAACTTTGCTTCTAATACTGTCTTCGACTAAGGCGTCACCAATGAACCTTGTAATGTCCTTTACCATCCCTTCAGTACATCTGGATTGAAGTTGTGGTCAGTAAAAGTTTTGTCCATATCGGTTGAATAAAAGCCCATATAAGTGCAGTATAACCCTCAGGTATTTGTTTCAATAAAGCATATTTATAAAAGGACTTACTCATGACCAACTCCTGGATACACAATATCCTCCACAGAGACACTGGCATCCTCATACCAGCCGCTGGCCGCCGTTTTCAAGAATCGTAGAAACGGCTCCGTGCAGTGGTAAGGTACTAGTTTATCTGCACCCCCTGAGCAAACAAGAAGACGTTTACCTTTGATCTTCGTGTCTAGCTGCTTCCGAAGGAATATTTGTTCTGACTTGCTGGGTTGAAAGTTGGCATCTGATTCTCCAAAAACCATTCCCTTGGGATCCCACTTCTTGATACTGGAAAGAAGAGCGTTGGGGAAGTCGTTGCTACCAAAGAAGTCGGCTCCATTTGAGGAAGTGTACGTTTTGCGTTTAGAAAGACGAGCTCGATCTTTTAGAAGACCTTTTTTGATATTAAAAGGTTACCCAAAAACAAAGGAATGCAGCTACTACATACGGCCATAATCTGGACATCCTACGATAACAGCTGCAGCAGTGATACGAGGTTCATTGAAGAAGAGTTGCCATGCCGCGTGACCGCCCAGGGAATAGCCAATAACAAAATGTTGATCAATTGCAGGTGCATCAGAATCCAGGAACAGATAAGAGCCCAAGTGATCTATGAGAAGACTGGTGTCAGTGGCGGTGCCATGGTAAACACTGATGCTAGTTAGCATGAAGGTTCGCTCCGCTGTCAATTATACTACCTAAACATATCCCTATTGAAGAATTAATAATCTTTAATCTAAGAGTGGAATATTGTAATATGCTTTTAAGGCATGGGACAATCATGCACCAAATAGAACAGTCAAGAAGCATTCAAACTTACTGAGCATGCGTCTCATTCCCATCCCTCCAGGATCCATTTGCGTGTTTGTCTACCAATCTGGTACCATGATTTCTTTGGTCAAACGCCACAGCGATCAAGCCAAATTGAGATTCAGGAGACTGTCGCTGCTGCCAACCTAGAATACAGGATGAAGCAATATGCTGCATCCACTCTTTGGTGTTATTTCTACCATGCAAGAGCCAGAGACAAGCAACCGAGCCGCAAGACTTTGGAAGCTCTTCCAAACCATATACATCACCAAGAATGCCTGTCCCTATATGGGTGGTCTTAACAGATACACCAGAAGCCTCTTGATCTCCCATTGTAAGGTAAGGTGGTATTGATGGATGGAGAAGGATACGAGGTGGTGAATCTTTAGATTGGTCTGTCGTAACTTATTAACTCTAGGATCACTGGGCAGTCCTATCGATCGACAGCGCTGGAGTGATAAATACCTATTCAGTAGAGAGCGGGTCTCTTTTATTAGCGATATACAGGGATCCCTATAACTTAGTATCTTTAGAGCTAAATTACGATCTCCTTACAGTACAGGCCATTACCCGTTACCTAAGCGTGCTGCCCCTTGCACTTAAAGTTGGCCTAGAATGACTTCACCTTCTTGGTGACAGAACCATAACCACCTCACAGTTGCATAGAATAGAAGCTGGACTTTGTACAGTAGTTCATAATACATTCAATTCGTTTCCTTTGTGAATCAATTCTCTTAGCCGAAATCAGTTCCACAACTCAAAAAGTTAGGCACGAGCTGCAGCAATCATACGCCAAACCTGGAGACCACCATCGGCGAATTACAACCTTATGGAATACGTCTTGTTATACACGATATGAAACCCAGTCTTGCAGCAAAGCAATATTAGCTGGTCACAAAGACGCGACCGCCCCCGTTGCGTTGCGCAGAAGTTAGAGACTGAGGTATGGCGAATCGTATGGAGCAATCAGTTTCACCCATGAGCCAAAGTCCACAGGTTACAGCTCTAGACATCTCATCCGAGCCTACAGTCAATCGATCTAGGTATGCCACGAAGAAAAGCTTGCAAGCTGGATCAAATCCCGATGTCACCAACAACGGTCTTGGGCTAGTAACCACCGAGGCGGCAGATTATATGAATGCGGGAATTGCACATCACGACTATAGTCCACACGCATCGAATTTACCTCCTTTTACCACATCGAACTCCTCTCCACGACAGCTGCCGTCCGCGATCAAGAAGCCACCGAGTCATACAAATTCGTTTCCCCGCGAGTCTACTGGTGGGCTCGGCACATCTACTCCTCCGGGTCGACGAAGTGTGCAGTTTTTGAGGGCGGATCGTGAAGGAGACACGTCAACCAACAGACAGGATGAATGGGGCTTCGAGGACGGGGAAACCCCGAGCAAGGAAAGCCGAAGCCAATACCTGATTTCAAAATTAAAGGCCTTGACGTCTACGGGTGGGCTACAAACACATAGTAGGAGTCAAAGCAATGCTCAATCTATGGATGAAGGCACGGTCTCAGCTCCGCTTTCCCCAATTACTGATCGCCCACCAAGGTTTCCTGGAACATTACAAGAAGAAGGGAGTGATGCAGATGCAGAAGAGACTGCTGATGAGTCGGCCGCTGTGATTAAGCCGAAGCGAAAGCGTCGCATTCGAAGACATGCTCAAGGTGAAGGGGAGAGCCAAACGGTGCCAAACACTCCTAGAAACAGGTTTATGCCACATACCGACACTCCTGGAGGATCTAATCGACCAAAATTTTCTTTTACTAGGAGGGCAACAGATGGCTCACTAGAGCAGCGAGGGCATGTTTCTGAGGGAGAGGGTCAGGATCGAGCTGGCGGACAAAGTGCTTGGAGGAGGGGAAGTTCATGGATACCTAATGGACGAAGTCCAGGTCAGCCACGAGATTTTGATGGAGCCCCGTCCAGTAGGAGACCTAGTAACTTCAGAAGGGCCTTGACAGGAATTGGTGGCCAAAGTGATGGAGATGGCACAGTTCAAAAACGTCCTTTCTTAGGGGCTGAGCGAGCTACCACCTTTGGAGCTCAGAGATGGAAGATGATCAAACACGGCCTAAAGCTATTAGGGAAAGGGAAAGAAGAACATAAGATTGATTATATGAAGTCGGCAGAATTGATGGCAGAGCTTCGGGCTGGAGCTCCTGCAGCTTTGATGCTAGCTAGTATGATTCAGAGAGACGATAATGGAAATAAGCGTATTCCTGTTATTTTGGAACAGCTAAAAGTCCATGTGGCGGATAGTAAGACCAGCATTGAAGATCCGACGGAGACAGAAAGACATCTTGTTTTCCGCATTGAACTCGAATATGGTAGTGGTCTGAATCGAATGAAATGGGTCATCGACCGGTCTTTGAGGGATTTTGCGAACTTGCATTTGCGGTATAAACTCCAGGGTCGGAACGATAAATATATACAACTCAAAACTGGGGCGGGACCGAAGCAGCCTCATTTTCCATCAGGTGCATTTCCATTCTTCAGAGGTATACGGGGAATGGGATTGTCAAGTGAAGAGGATGAAGCTGATACTATCCGAGCTGACGAAACTGGAGGAGAGGCCACAGCTACTCACAGTGATACTGAGCGAAGGCGGAAGAAGCGCCGCCCATCTTTAAGTATGTCACGTAGAATGTCCAGTGTGGTTGGTCAAAGCCAGACAGGCGGGGCTGCTGCAGAGGAAAGAAAGAAACTCGCTTTCAACGAAAAGCAGAGAAGAAGACTGGAGCAATATCTCCAAGAGATGATTCGATGGCTCATTTTTCGTGCTGATAGCAATCGTCTGTGTAGGTTTTTGGAACTTTCTGCACTTGGAGTGCGTTTAGCTGCGGAGGGAAGTTTCCACGGGAAGGAAGGTTTCCTCATTATACAATCATCGAAAGGTTTGGATGTCAGGAAAATAATGACACCGCATAGTGTTTTCAGCAGACACTCTCCGAAATGGTTTCTTGTGAGACATAGTTACGTCGTATGTGTTGATTCACCGGAAAACATGCACATTTATGATGTCTACTTAGTGGATGAACATTTCGACATTCAGAAACAGAGGAGGAAGTTGAAAGGGCTTGGGGGAAAGGAATTGCTTACAAAAGCCGGAGCGACCGCGAAGCATCCTTCACACCATAGCCTCAAAATAATAAACTCAGAACGGAAAGTCAAACTTTTGGCGAAGAATGAACGGCAACTGAGGCAGTTTGAGGAGTCTATAACTTTTATGCTGAGCAACACACAATGGTCGAAACCAAACAGGTTCGGGAGTTTTGCACCGATAAGAACTGGTGTATTTGCGCAATGGCTTGTGGATGGTAGAGATTACATGTGGAACGTTTCTCGAGCTATAGATATGGCGAAGGACGTGATATATATCCATGATTGGTGGCTCAGTCCCCAGCTATATATGCGTCGACCTGCAGCTATCAGTCAGAAGTGGCGTCTGGATCGATTACTGCACAAAAAGGCAATGGAAGGTGTCAAAGTTTTCATCATCATATATCGAAATGTTGAAGCCGCTATTCCTATCGATTCTGAACTAACGAAGCATTGGTTTCTCGATTTGCATCCTAATATTTTCGTTCAGAGATCCCCAAATCAGTACAAGAAGAACCAGTTCTTTTTTGCCCATCACGAGAAGATCTGTATTGTAGATCATACTGTTGCTTTCGTAGGTGGCATCGATCTCTGTTTTGGTCGATGGGATTCACCTCAACACTCAGTCACAGATGACAAACCGACAGGATTCGAAGATTCTGATTTACCGAAAGATGCTGATCATTGTCAGTTATGGCCTGGAAAGGATTACTCAAATCCCCGTGTGCAAGATTTCTTTAAACTGCATGAACCATATGCAGAGATGTATGATCGATCCAAGACCCCTAGAATGCCATGGCATGATATTTCGATGCAGGTTATTGGGCAGCCTGCACGAGATTTGACTCGACACTTTGTTCAGAGATGGAACTACGTGCTGAGGGGACGTAAACCCACAAGACCGACGCCATTTCTCCTCCCGCCTCCAGATTATGATCCGGCGGATCTCGAAGCGCAGGGGATCACTGGTACTTGTGAAGTACAGATCTTACGGTCAGCCTCAGACTGGTCACTTGGACTTACTCATACGGAGCATAGTATCATGAATGCTTATTGCAAGATGATAGAAGAGTCTGAACACTTCGTTTATATGGAGAATCAGTTCTTCATTACGAGCTGCGAAACTATGGGTGTCAAAATAGTCAACAAGATTGGAGACGCTATCGTTGAACGCGCAATTCGAGCTTTCCAGAATGGCGAAGATTGGCGATGCACCATACTGATTCCCCTCATGCCCGGTTTCCAGAATACCGTGGATGAAGCTGAAGGTACTAGCGTACGGCTGATTATGCAATGTCAGTTCCGTAGTATTTGTCGAGGTGAAAGTTCGATTTTTGAGCGCCTCAGAACACATGGAATTGAGCCCGAAGACTTTGTAAACTTTTACAGCCTCCGATCCTGGGGCCGAATTGGTCCCAAAAAGTCACTTGTTACCGAGCAGTTGTATATTCACGCAAAGGTTATCATTGTAGATGATCGAATCGCACTGATTGGCTCAGCCAACATCAATGAACGATCCATGCTTGGTAATAGAGATTCAGAGACTGCAGCCGTTGTTCGAGACACTGATATGCTCTGGTCTACAATGGGTGGCGAGCCGTATCTTGTGGGACGATTCGCTCACACCCTGCGCATGCGTCTTATGAGAGAGCACCTTGGCTGTGATGTGGATGAGATCATGGAGGAGGAAAGGCGAGCAGAATTGGAGCGTGAGCAAGAGGACTTCGAGACAAAGATGAATGGAATCTATGACGGTAGCCCAGAACATGCGTCAATGCCGGCGGAAAGCAAAGAATCACAAGAAGCAGTAAGAGCTAAAGCCGAACGCCTAACTACCCAAGGCTCCCTTCGTAGCTTCAATCATGATGTCGACTGGGAAGAAGGAGGAAATCCTAACATTATGGCCGATAAATGGAAACCACTCACAACTGACAAGCGTGTAGAAGGAAATGCACAACATGCGGCTGATGTCGACGGCGAAGGAATTGATCGTTGGAAAGATGCTGAGAAATCAGGTGTTGCACTCGGACGAGACTCGGTCCTTCTCGACGACTGCCGGGAAGTTCTAGTATCTGACATTGCTCCTGAAGGCAATGGTACAATCAATCACCCCAGCAAGGCTCATAGAAGATCGTCACCAGGTGTTCATCCACGACCAAGCAGTGATGATGAGAGTGCTGGTAACAATAACCTTCCACCTATGCCACAGTTTCCGCGCCGAACAACAGATCAGCTGGGATTGACACAGTTGTCCCAGCTGCCTACCTTACCTGCATTGGACGACACAGACATTGGGGGTCCTGCTATACATTTCGATGCAACTGGAAACGTCGCCCCAAAACCCTTCAATCCTCTCACGGATGACATAAAGCAACCCAGTGTAGATAAAGACTGCATGCGAGATCCACTCAATGAAGACTTCGATGATACATGGCGACGTATTGCTGAAAATAATACCAAAATTTTCAGACTTGTTTTCAGGTGTAATCCAGATAATGAGGTGCAAAATTGGAAACAATACCAAGCTTATGCTGCTTATTCTGCTCGTTTTGCTCAATCACAGGGTGGCAAAAGTTCCGAGAGAGAAGAGCAAGATGCTACAGGACAGAGCGGACCACCTGGCGCAGGCATAGTGGCCCCTGGTCAGGGATTAAGCAGTATCTCAGAAAAATTGCCGCATGATAGTCATCCGATGGGGAACGTATCAGAGTGGACTGCTGATGCAAATGCCGAGCACGACAGGCGTACCGATACATCAAACAAAAATCTTGCGACAGAAGGACAATCTAGTAGCTTGAACGAAAAGACTGGGACGAAGGGCCTGTCAGATGACCCGACAGATCTTGATCCAACGTTGGTGGCCGAGCCTGACAACGTTCATCATCAGAGGGCTCGAAAGGCGACTGTTTCTTCATCAAATGGGCCACCTAGTTCGTTGGGTAATGTAACGATGCAGAACCAAGGTTCCGTTAAACGTAGGCGGCGTGGGAACACGAGAGGGAGTCAAGCGCCATTTTCTGCGAGTGATGATCTTCTGAGTCAAAAGGATGCCGATGAGCTCTTGAGTATGATACAAGGGCATCTAGTTGTATTTCCATATCACTGGCTTGTTGCCGAAGAACTGAATTCGCACTGGCTCTATCAAGTAGACATGGTAGCACCGCTACAAATATAGTAAGTGGATAATTGTTGCTATATTGAGATGTCCTCCCACTAATCCTTTGGCAGTAATTGATATCTGGTGGCACATCCACGTACATGTATATTGCACAAACGAACAAGCAAAGACTGGCGCATTGGACGGTTGGCGTTCACATAATCGGAGCGTAAGATTGAGCCGTTTTGTTTATTTATGACTGTATTATATAACATCAAGAAACATACTTCCTACACTTCAAACCAAGCCAATGTCCAGCAGGAATGTACATGTTTAAACCTTCTCACTAACCCATATCGCCCCCTTACACCCAGCCTTTATTACTCCTGTTAACAACTCATATGGCTTTGCTTCCTTCGCATCATTTCCTACCGCATGATCTAAGTGTTCTAACTCCTCATCTCTAATTCTCCTAATATTGTCCACCAAATCTTTCAACTCCTCACCGACCTCCTCCCCTCTACTTTCTATTTCTTCCACCATATCCACCAACTCCCTTACTTGATCATTATAGTGCCCTCCTATCGCCGTCTCGACAGCTTCCGTACAAGCCATCGCTGCTTCACGACCCATGAGAGCTGTACCCCAGCCTAGCGCGGAGGCGGCAATAGTCCAGATGGGATACATGGCTGTTGGACGGACGCGGTGTTTGGCAAGTAGGTGATTGAAGGTCTGGAAATGCCCAAGCTCTTGGGTATACATGTGGTGCATAAGGGGACGAAGATGTGGGTGGGAGTTGACAATTGGCGGCGTTTGAGTAGTGTAGATTAGGGTTGCAGCGAGTTCGCCTGCTTGGTTAACTCGTAACTGTAAGCATGTTAGAGACAAGTTATCTTGAGGGAACATGAACTGAAGAGAAATCCAAGGTAGAGGTGAGTGAACAGAAAAAGAAAGACCGTACAGCGCTGTTGAGGAAATCTCGTTGGGCCTGAGTGAGCGGCTTCTTTGCCTTAGGTTTGAGACATTGATCTGAATTTGCAATTGGAGGCGAGCCATCTGAGGTGAAAGCTCTCGTAGGTTTCTGGTTTGAGGAGAGATATCGTATGCTTCTTTTTGGACATGAGAGATGAATTAAGCTTGGTGCTAGAAAGTCATAAAGATTATGTGCAGCAGCAGTCGAGCCCCTTTGGGCAGCGATGAGAGACATTTCTTTTTAAATATGATGTATGCTATATAAAAACAAATTGAGAAGTCAATTCATTTAGGAGTTCTGCGGTGTTCTCTGGAAGATGGTGAGTGAATATCGGTGTTCGCAGATATTGTCATGACGAGTGCAAGGCGTTGACAATCTAGTACAATGATAGCAAGGCTGCCAAGTCTATATGGCAAGGCTAGCCAATAATCTCAAGTCTGATGGAGCATGTATCCAAAGGAACTCCTGCCAGTCTAAATAATCCTCGTTCAACACCAATCTGCACCTCTACCAGACTGTACCGAATCACTCTTTTCGAGCTCCTAGTTGGATTTATTGGATCCGTCCATTCCTATCAATCACGAAAAATCATTCGGAGCCACTGTCTTCCTTCCACCCACGCCAACCTCATCTCCTCCATTTTTAGAAATCTATCTTTAAATTTACCCAAAGAGATCACTTTCCTATAATCTAGATACAATGGCAGATATCGATGATGATCTTCTTGCACTGGCAGGAGATGCCTCTTCAGATGAGGAAGATGACGCGCCAATGAATATTAGCAAGGAGAGCTCAGCAGCTCCAGAGAACCAGAAGACTGGCGCAAAGAAGTCCACTGGCAGAAGGGCTGGCGGTAGAAAGAATGATTCAGAAGAAGAAGGTGAAGCGTGAGTCTTGTTATTCTTTTAGCCTCGCTCTTCTCTTTCTTCGCGCCAGTATGAGAATCGCTGAAGCTGACAGTGAAGCAGCTCTTCTCGACACTCTTCCCCTGATTCCATGCAATCAATGCCAATGGACGAATCTGACTCTGAGTCCGATGCGCCTGGTATGGAGGAAGTCGGTGACCGATATCCTCTAGAGGGCAAGTTCATCAACGCCAAAGACAAGAATGAGATCATGGCGATGCCAGAGATCAAGCGTGAGGAGCTTCTCGCAGAACGGGCTGCGCAGCTTGATATGGATAGACAAAATAGAGCTTTGCGACAAATCCTAAAGTCTCGGGATGCCCAGAACAAAAAGCAAGACAAAAAACGTAAAGCCGGTGCCGCAGATTTAGACGAGAGCCAGCGAAAGACCTCGAGACAGCGTACAAAGCTTGGGGGTGGCAAAGTTGGCGAAGCAAGCACTGGTATCGATAGTCTCAAGCGCGCAAGAGCTGAGAAAGATGACCGCCAACGCCGTCGTGATGCAGACAAGGAGCATCGTAACGATCGTAGAGACAACGAGAGCTTCTCAGAGGATGACGCTGATGGTGAGAGCGAGCTGGAATGGGATAAACCTAATCCGAAGGCTAAGAAGTCCGCATCCCCAGACTACCGTGATGCGGAGCCCGCAAGTCTTGCTGATATTGAGCGAGTACGTGTTGGGAGATCTCGATTCGCTATGGTTTGCTTCTACCCCGGGTTCGACGAGGCTATCACAGGATGCTTCGTCCGCATCAGTGTAGGTGTTGATAAGGAGAATGGAGGAAACATTTACCGCATGGCAGCCATCAAAGGTATGTACAGGTTTCACAGTATTTGGTTAATATTCTAATTGTAGATAGGTTTCACCGAGGACAGGCCATATGCAATTGAAAACGCTAATGGAAAGCACTTCAAAACTACTCAGTATGTTACAGCTGCGCACGGAAAGGCCGAGAGAAACTGGCCATTCATTACTTGCTCTGATTCTCCATTCACCGAGGTTTGTCAGATGTGACCTATAGTATTGAATATCAGACTAATCATCAACAGGCCGAGTGGAGTCGTTACAAAAACACTTGCCTAGCTGAAGGTGTAGCTATTCCAACAAAGCCAAAGCTGATTGGCAAGATTGATGACATCAACAACTTGGTCAACAGGACTTGGACCGAGGCTGAGCTTCAAGAGAAGCTGACAAAATCTGGAGCGCTGATTAACAAGTTCATTCCCATTGAGCGAAATCGGATTGCGAATGCTATCAAGGATGCTACGGTCCGTGGAGATGAAAAGGACTTGGTTCTTCTGAAGAAAGAGCTTGCAGATCTTGACGGCCCAAAGCTGGCGTACAGTACCTCTATGCAACCATCACCGAAGAAAAATGCCACCCCTCAAGGAATGAGCCAACAAGAACGTCTAGCAATTCTGAACAAACAAAACCGTCAAAAGAATCAGCAAGAGGTTCGCCAAGCTCAGATCAACGAGCGAAGAGCACATAAGCTTGCCGAGGCAGCAATTGCTCGTGGCGAAGAGGTTGTTACAGACCACTCCAGGCGTGTCGTCACAAAGGCCAAATTCAAGCATGATGTTGCCGACCTCGATAAGCCCAGTGGCAGTGGTACAAGCACTCCTATCATTAGTACACCTGATCTCTTGGCGAAGAAGGTTTCCACTCCTGTTCCATACCTACAAAAGTTGCAGAACGATAAGAAGGGGCTTCCGACCATCCGCCGCCCGTTAATGGATGATGATATCATTGGTGCTATCGACTTTGATATTGACATTGAAATTTAAGCGGTGGGTGCTAGAGGATTGTATTTAGGGCGCTTTTTGGAATAAAAACGACATGGCATATGGTCAGAGGATAAGATGCAGGTCTACACTTTGTCCCTTTTGATGGTGGTGAATGATACTGTCGTCGTGGACTTAATATCTTCTAAAATCTTAGGAGCTAGCTAATATTGGAACCTTGGTTTTGGGCGTTATTTGAGCTGACTGGGAAGACGGGCATAGCGTATGGGTGGAAGAACCAGATGTATAATAAAAATCATGAAATTTGCTACGATATCTTTTCTTCAAATCTCCACGAGCCACGAAACATTGTGAAAAGTGTGTCCAGTAGATGCATGACTCGAGGCATTGGCTGGGTAGGATTTTAATTTTTAATCTTGTTTACAACTCTCTCCCCCCAGTAAGTGCTTTTGGATTGAGCTTTCATGCTTGTACACCAAAACGTGGCTAAAGCTTACCAAGAATTTTGCATCTTTGGGAACACTACAAAGCTCGTGGTTCTAGTTCAGAAAAAGCTGTCTGTGTTGAGTCTAGCAGGCGGGATAGAGCCAACATCACCATGTATCCTGACTATGTCTCTATAATTCTTACGTCAAAGTTTAAATCAGCTCTTGGTATCTTCTCTGGTGAGGTTTCGAGCGGGTGGTACGCCATTAATGTTGTCACACGAGCTGTGGGCAAGATGATTATGACGCCCGCGGATGCAGCTCCGGTGGCTTGGTTGGCTCTATTTTACGCCATGTACGAGTGTGCAATAGCACCTGGCAGCGCTCAATGTAATAGTCTCAACAGCGTAAATAGACTCGCAACTTCTCAGTGGCTAGAAAAATAAACGAGCAATCCCCCCCCCATCAAATAGAGCTCGGTGGCTCGAAATGTTGATGCCATTGTAGCGCCAAGATACACGACTAATATGAGATCTGAGCCACGC
>Ga0247810_10000246_pt1 | contig 78229 bp, 83 predicted proteins | sample UWRJL119311C1_FD_179918 | JGI IMG/M metagenome (GOLD analysis project Ga0247810, IMG submission 179918) | Plant litter microbial communities from Arlington Agricultural Research Station in Wisconsin, United States - UWRJ-L119-311C-1 | ecosystem: Environmental > Terrestrial > Plant litter >...
ACGATGCGAAAAAGGAGAGGTTCCTTCGAGTAAACGTGTGTTAAAGGTTCTTGGTTTGATAAGTCTAGGGAAGGAAGCTCTCCGTACGGGAGAGGTCTAAGTATACTAGCTAATGAGGGTGTGGCCTCAGGCCACAACAGAATGAAGTCTGATTGCGATACGACGCCACAGTTCTCTTCCAATCTTCAACGTTGTTACGGAATAGTCAAGTCGTATAACACGGGGGAGGATGCTGATCGCATTCAAAATTATTGTGGACCTTAAGAATCGAATCTGCCTTGTTTTCTGGCTTGTGGTAGCTAACGAATTGATATGGTTTTTCACAGCTTCAAGATCAGCTTGTAGAAGACTTGCATATCGACTACTCTCTTGTAAGTCTCACTCAAAGATAACTTATTGGAAGCTTACAGTTGAAGTAGGTGCGGAATGTTCATCACCCCATTCGACTGACGTTGTAATCTATGCTCCCAATTCTTAGCTTCAGAAGCACGGACTAAAGCCCATCTGATTTGAGCTCTTTTGCTTGACTTTAAAGCTTGCTTCGCAAAGAATTTCTGGATTTCGGAAAACGAAGATATGCTGACTTGTAGACAACTTTCAAGATTGCGAATCTCCACTTCGCTTAACAGTAAATCATTGATCGCCACCGTCTCTTGAAACCGCTGAAGTAAAAGCAGTTGCACATTGAGGCAATCAAGCTGCCTTGTCAGGCTTTCAAGTTCCGAGCGGAAATGGCGAAAGTGTTGCGAACCGCCACGAATAATCTCGAATGTACTGACTGCCACATTGATGAGAGTTACAAGCGATGCCGCTGCTCCAACGGGATCTATAATCGTAGTTGAAATTGTGCGAGATCTTCGACTGCTCTTTGTTGTTTATTTGATTCCTCTTAGCAATACAAATTAACCTGAGTCTGCCTTGCCGCCTATCCTTAGATATGATTTGCTGATGAGAAGTGAGGCGAACCTGCAGGCGCTATTTCAGCTGGCTCTCACAAAAGAAACTTCTCTTCAAAATATTTTCATCAGCCATAAAGTACTTGCCGTCAAATTTACTTGTACTACGCTTTCAATATTCAACATGCTTTACTGCTGTTTCGAAATACTGGGGCAGGATTCGTATACTTATCTACCTGGGAGATGTATTTGTAGCAGAGAAATCTCTCAGATGAGATGAGATGAGAAATGCCACCTCCACACACAGCATAGTATAATCGGTGACTTGAGCAATATTGAGTAATACTTTATATATATAGCGTTATAATACACATGTATCTCGTTAGTATATATTGATTAAATCACATGCTCTTTCTCTACGCATTCTTCAAAGTTTATAAGATGAGTAGTTGTAGCAAAGCTTAGCAGCGCTTACCTTATAGGGTCCCTTACAAGATCCACGACCATAGGTCATATATTGGCATGATCGTAGATTGCTCATGAAAAGTCGGAAAGCATTCTAATGCTCTATTTATGTTCGTCTCGGTAATGTAAGCATCCTGAGTCCGTCTTGCTTCTTGTCCAGGGGTGTGGTTTGCTGACGGAAAGTGAGGGGATCCTGCTGCAGGGCGATATTCCAACGCGCACGAAAAGTTTTCACATTTCACAATACAATGAGCTGTCATCATCGTATTCGACCTACTGATGGCCTAAGTTACTGCCGAGTAACGAGCGGAACGTGAGATAAAGAGGCGCCAGAGCCGTCCTTTTGGGCAATGAAGTTGGTATCTCAGCCTTTTATGAGAAGAAGCAACGGTGACAAATTATTAGATTATCCACCGAGTAAGAAAATGGGTGCATTTGCGGTGGTGATTGTACCCATGGAGGTGGATGCGTGACTGATGGTCCATCTCCTTCTCCATGTCCTCCTACTCCTAAGGCACCTAAACACATACTCACCTAGATTATTTTCGATTATATGGTGTACCCCACCAGTGTCTATCCAGTAATACATCTATCTAGTTCCTAGATGACCTGATTCCGCTGGCGAATTGCCTCCTCATTGCAACTTGTGCTAATGATTTCATCGTAGCAGTCCTCGATAACTTTATGATCACTTGGACCACGTCAAAAACAGGACTTTCAGCGCGGTGGATCAGAAACATTAATGGATTCTGAATTATTGAAGAAATATGAGTTTTTGAAAAGACAGGCGTGTAGCAGTTGGGACTGTTGACTTTGCAAGAAATGTACGGACTTGACTGTTTAAGTATTTGAATTCGATCTGTACTTAGTAAGTTGATACTTCAACAGATAAGAGTTATCTCCTGGCACTTTGTTCATTCATTCAAGATTCAGCCAGGTTGATAGTAGGCTTCCTTTGTAAACGCACATTCGATTCCGTGGATAGCTTGTGTATGATTGTAGAAACAACATGCCAGGTGGTTCACAATGTGTCATTCAATAAAATGTTACACTACACTTGTCATCGATTATTAGGGCTTTGCTCTGAGAAACTATCTAAAATTCCTTAGACCAAAGGTCCCTCAGATCAATGAAATCCCAACTTTCCTACGATGTCGCTATCAGAATGTCATATAGAATTAGTTTGACACATTTTGCACAACATGATATTCCCATCGTTAGTTCAACTCAATTTTGCTATTTAGATATATTAGTGACAGTTTTTTTCAGATTATGCCATTCTAGCAGCAGCGGCGCTTGTCATCACGTGATTAAGGCGTATATGTTAACAAATGGAAAGGCTCTGGTACGATTTTGTTATGTTGAAGGTAAGTTCATTGATTTGAATTTGCGAGCACAAAAAAGACAGTACTTGTTCACGTAAAAACGACTTCTGAAGTGACGAGAGGATCGCCTCCTCCCATCCTGAATCCATCCATCCCAAATCCTCATCCTTTGATGCAATATCTTTTGGTCAATATTTTACAAAACCGTAACCAGTTAAGAAGTGAAGCCAATAAAATTTACAGCAGAGGTCCAAGTGTCAGAGATGAATCGTAAAATTTAGATATCATATCTTTCTAAAGCATACAGCATGTATGCGACGGTTTTAGTTTAGTGGTGAGAGGCAGCATCGTAACATCAGCGAGCTCTCGGTAAGCCTCCGAAAACATCAGATTAACATTCCATCAGATACCCACCCGCCTGTGTTTGAATATATATCATCGCCGTGCAAGAATTAGAATGTCATGGCGAAGAAACCAGTATATCGATCGATTGAACCATAACGCACACTGGTCATTCAATGAAATCACCAAGCAGACCTCGGCAGCCAAGTGCCGTGTTTGCCCAGCCGGTACTAGCGGGCAGACGAGTGGCTGAAGCTGCACCAAAGTCAAAGGTTAATCGTGAATATCGCTGAGCACCGCCACAATCCAAGGGAAAATCAAGTTCTGCGGTGATGACGTCGATCAACATCAGCATCATCGTTTTCAACCTTTCTTCTGCTCTTCAACACTAGAAGTCCATGGCTGCATTCCTAGTCGAACACTAAATCACTAAATCGAGGCCATTGTCTTGCGTCCGCAATCATATATGAAAACATCCTGTGGTCTGTAGCTAAATGTCTGTCTGATTTGGAGGAACATCGTGCGTGACCATGTAAATAAACATTCCTTCGAAAAAAAGCGAGCCAACAACATCTCAGCATGCACGATCCTGCTCGCAGCTGTGGATTCGTAGATCCCCCGACACTGACTCCTGGACTAGTCACGAAAAGGGTGTCGGCAAGGCTAAGTAAGGAAGACTAGAGAAAAGTCAGTGTGGTGGTGGATGCGATGATGTATGTATGTAACCATGTGCGTCGATGAGTGATCGTCGCACTTGGCTGCAACAACCCCCATATATACCACATCATCCCCCCGGATTCAATGAGAAAACATTTTTATCTTCAAAACAGAAACACCAACAACGACATCCATACCGTCCTAAACACCCATACCCTATACAGCATCATTATCAATCATACTGCGAACATGGCATTCGGCGGTGTTGCTCTCAAGAGCTTGGCGACCTTTCTTCGATTCATCGAATTCTGCTGCGCAGCCATAGTCCTCGCGATATCACTCTACTATTTGATCGTGCTGCACAACCATGGCCTTCCAATTGCCACCTATACCCGCGCCGTCACCGGTATTTCAGGTGCAGCACTGCTCTACTCGATCTTCGCGCTTCTCCTGGTATGCTGCGTCGGTGGCACATTCCTGTCCGCGTTCGCTATCATCCTCGATCTAGCATTCGCCGGCGCATTCATCTACATCGCCTGGGCATACCGTGAGGGTACCAGCTCTTGCAAGGGAACCGTCAACACCCCTCTCGGAAGTGGAGATGAGAAGAGCGAAGTCTCGGACGGAGATGGAGGCTTCACCCACTTGCCCTCGCTTTACACCGCATGCAAGATGGAGACCGCCGCATTTGCCGTCGCCATTGTTGGAATGTATGCTTTCCCACCCTCTCTGCTGCTGCTGGAGCTTTAACTAATCAAATCCCAGAATCTTTTTCCTCTTCTCGCTGTTGGTCGAGCTCATGCTCATGAAGCACCACAAGAAAGAAAAGGCGTTTGGTCCCTCCCCCAACAACGGCTACACAGCCGGATCCCCAAAGCGCAAGTTCTGGCAACGCAAGCCACGCAGAAACCGCGACACCGAGATGGCTACTAAAGTCCACCCCGATGCGCTCCCCGCCCACACCACCCCAGCCGATGTCACCAGAACTAGTTACGCCACCGACACCACAGCTGTCGACTCAAGCGCTGGCTACCAGAAGTACGGCCATGGCCCACTTGCTTCCGGGGGTCATACACAAATGCCCGTTACTCAAGAGTATCCACGCACCACTGCGGCCAATTTCTAGATCAAGTTGAGCAAGAAATACGAGGATAAAATTAAGAATGAGGAGTATGGTTCTGAGCGTTGGGAATCATTGCTATAGGTGTAGGGAAATGAAATGTACATTATTTCTTTTTACTTGCGCGAGCCGATAATAATAACTAATAACACTTTGTACATATTGAATGTCTTACACATCTTCACAATTACTAATTAATATTCGCTTCTTATACTCACTAGAACTCGTTAAAGAGTAATAGATTGGCCAATTGCTTGTGATCTTAGATACACTAGATGTGAAACGATCAATGTGAACCATTTATTCTTTACCTACGATAACCATGCCAAAGTAATAAATTTATCTAAGATACCAGTGATGATTTTTCTTTGACAGTCTGAATGACGAACACGCAATGGAAGTAGGAAAGCTAACATGAATGGGTTCAGAAGCCTGATCGATTTCCAAACACATGGTCGTTTGGGACTCTGGTATGATAATTATGACCATGTTCATACAGTCGTGTGCATAACTAGTGTTAAAATCCCGCAAAGTCTCCACATTCCCCTCACCACCAGTACCTATATAACTAACCTCGATCGCATTGTACGACACCTTAATCACTATCATATTATGTCTAAAGACTTTTAATACATATCAAGACTACCATGCCTTCAGAGGGATCCTCGATAGGCAAAAAGGGTAGACAGGTTTAGTGACGTATAGAACTTCGCGCTGTATCGAGCTGGCTTCTTTGTCAGGACCTTTGGTAGAACACCTAAATCTAATACCAATACCCTGTGGTCCTTCACAGCTAATCAAGCTCCGATTACAACTCGAAGGACTAGCAAAAACGTCCTAATCCTTTTAAGATTACGGCTCCTCAAGCTGAATAAGTTAAATTATGAGTGTTTCTTGTGCGATAAATCTGGTCATTCCCGGAAAGCTTGCAAGCAAAAATTTAGAGGCAGAAGAAGGTCAAGAAGGATGTGAGGTCGAAGAATCAAGTCAACAAGGAGCTGGAATAGCTATTGTTGAGGAATATGATGATTCTACCTATTCTTCTGCGTTAGCCCTGAGTGCGACGAGGGTGTATCAAGATGTGCTCTATTTCGAGGTGGAAGCGCTTACCCAACCTCCAGCCATTTTGACTACACCTCTATCCAAAAGACCTAAATTAAAAGAGGCTTTCATTCCCGCTAAAGAGATTGAAGGATATTCTCAAGAAGCCTCTATTTCTTCTGAGATCGATATCAATACGAGCTCTTGAGGGACGATTTTCGAGACGATGAAACATCAGCGATATCTTCCAGAATAGTTGGATCAACCCGAGGGATATCGTTAACCTGAGGTGTATAAAAATGTTTACCGAGCGACAATATATCGAATAAATGCAATCTAATGCCTAGCCTCGCCTACTATATTTTCGGCTTAGCCCTAGGCGAATCGCGGATCAACACCTAGCTGATATTCTTCTTTCGACATTTCTGTACCGGTCGTTCTCCTTTCGCGAAGGCCATCCATGAAACCCTCTTGGAGGCATACAAAGATGTGTGCCTCGAGTCCTCCTAAATTTTGTCACGTGAGTGGCTGCAGCTTACTAGATGCTAGATAAACTATGTCAGCGCACATAGCCTATAGGTAAGTCACTTCCATTGCTACAATTCTAATTACCTGGTTCTCCTTGTCGTTCTCTACTAATAACCCAAAGTTGAATGAGAGATATACATTCTCTTCCTATTTCTTCATCATGGCACCTCGGTCAAAAGAAGAACTTGTCTCGCTCGCCGTCATGGATCCAGCGTTGGCTGCCGCACTGAAAAAAGGGCCGCCTATCACCATGCCACAGAAGCCATCTGATATGGTCCCTGGACAGACATATCACAGTATCCTCCGGGAGCACAGGGCGGCTGGGTTGAGAGCTAAATGGCCGCTCCGCTACCTTCCGGGGCCCATCGCTGAAGTTTCCGAGCGGGATCAAAAGATTCCTGTTCGGGATGGGTCGGAGATCACAATCAGGATCTACACTCCTGTGGCAAAGAGAGAGGGCGGAAGCCCGTTGATTGTCATGTTCCACGAAGGCGGATGGGGCATGGGAGACCTAAGCGACGAGGAGGTGAATTGTCGACTATTCGCTCGGGATCTGGGAGCTGTGTGTGTCAATGTTGAGTATAGGCTCGTGCCGGAACATCCCTTTCCGACTTGGATCAACGACTCTTGGGATGCGCTACAATGGGCGGCTCAGCACGCTTCAGAGCTCGGTGCTAACCCTACGCGCGGATTTGTTATCGGGGGAGGATCAGCTGGTGGGAACATAACAGCGGTGCTCGCACATATCGCGCGGGATGAACAGCTGTCACCCCCTTTAACTGGCCAGGTAAGTTCTTAATTTTCATGCTAAACATAATTTTCTATCTCTGGTATCTTCTTGGACAATGGAAGATGACCGAAAATGACCGTATCATTTTTCACTGCTTCATCTGCTCATATAGCTTGCGGCTCTAAGAGCATCTTTTGTTACGTTAGATATGTACAGCGCTAATTTATTGGCAGTATCTCGCTGTTCCTGCTATAATGTGTTTCCTTCCGCCATCTCATGTCCCAGCTGAGTACCAGTCTGAGTACCTTTCACATCCTCTAGTGACCCACTGCCAGGACCCCATTGTCAATGTGAGTTTGGGATCACTGGGGAATCTCATGACTCCAGTCATGATAGTCTCCAGACTCGTACTTGGCCTGCTGCCGCTGAACCTTCTGGCGAAAGTGTTCAGCCTAGCAGGCATGAGCGGCGACGTATCGAGTCCGCTGTTCGTGCCTTTCCATTACGGGAGAAGAGAACGAGGTCACAAAGACCTTCCCCCGGCGTACTTCCAAGTATGTGGGCTGGATCCACTACGTGACGAGGGATTGATCTATGAACGCGTGCTGCGAGAGGAGGCCGGGGTGAAAACCAAGATTGACGTGTACAAGGGCCTTTGTCATTACTTCTGGACGAATTTTCCGGAGCTAGAAATGAGCAGGACATTTGTCGAGGACACGGTCAAGGGTATGAAGTGGCTACTTGAGCAGAATTAGCATAGCTGTGTCACTAAAGTGGTTAGCGTCACATGTTCAAGAGAAATAGCACTGCATTCGTTGGGCACATTGACGAACTCTTTCCCAGATCTTGTTCCACCAGCTCAAATACTGCAATGCAGTTCCTGCCTATACCAATTGAAGAACGGATGTGAACAAGACGGGGCTGAAATTTCCTTTCCCCAGATGAAGGTCATTGGCACAATGTGAATGGTAATATTCGAAAAAGGTCATCACAACATCTCGGAATACAAAGAGCGTAATGCGCAGCCATCGACTGCAGCCCAGGAATGCTCCATGCTTGTTACTACCTACAGTACACACGTCTCCCCTGTGGACAAGACATTAACTACCCGAAAAATCAAATAAAAGTAATGATTCTACATAAATTGTTCCAGTGATTATCATAAAAGTTAGTGAATTCACAAGCGACAATTCTCATGTGATAGGAAATAAGTAGGAGTGGAAAACTTGAATAAGTTCATCGACGCAGCCACGGCAGCGTTACTGATTCGCTATGGTGGTGACACTGCTTTAATATGGCAGTGACTGCTGAATATGTTTTGCCATTGAGAGTCGCAGAACGATAAGTAGAATTATGTGTTGTGTCGTGGCTCGGCAGCAAATGCACAATCCCTGTAGGCTGTAGGCAAGGCTTAACGGTGTTTCTACTTATCTATATGATATTTTCCTCGATCTTCCTCGGAGTTTAACTTTCGCACTTGCGGAAACCGTCTATTTCAACAATTCTTTTCAGTAATGACTGAGATTGCGGGATTTGTCCTTGGTGCCGTGCGGATCGCAGGAGTCATCGGCGTCTTCAAGGATACCGTTGAAGTCTTTAATCTTATTGCAGAATCGCGACATCTTGGTCGGGACTATGAGATTTTGAAAACAAAGCTCGATATCGAGAAGACGCTGCTGCTCATGTGGGCAAGCCGGGTCAGGCTCCTGAGTCCGGATTACGACAGGCGGCTTGATGACCCTGACGTTCGAAAATTGGTCGTCCGCATGTTGGAATGCATCGCTTCCCTTTTCGCAAATGTACCAGATATAATTGCAAGATATGGATTAGACAACTCAAACGGTCCTGGCAATTGCCAGGAAGACTCAGTTCTAGTTTTGAGGACGCCAAGAATCAGTGAGTGTCGCTGGCAAGGCTTCCTTGCCGAGTATACAACTCTCCGGTCTTCAAAGGAAGGCAAAACGTTGCCTGCTCCCTTCTTCAAGAGAGCGCGATGGATCATTCGCGATAAGTCAAAGTTTGAGACTCTCATATCAGAAGTCGCTCATTTTACAGCCAAGATTAATGAGGTTATGCCTGTGTCCAGGGAAGACTCCTCAATGCGAATTCTAGCTGATGCCGATGTCAACTCTATTCATGGTATCCAAAAGCTTCAGATTCTTAAAGAAGCATCCGTAGGATCTTCAAGCGTCATTACTGCATCAGTTCAGCATGCTATTAGGGAGACGTGCAAAGATCACATATTAAATAAGCTTTGGTTCAGAAGGATAGATGATAGAAGAGAAAGCATTCAAGAAGCTCATAGTAAAACATTCCAATGGGCACTTTCTCCCGCAACGTCTGAAGTTGTTTGGGACGATCTTTCCGAATGGCTACGATCCGGATCAGGAATTTATTGGATATCGGGCAAAGCTGGCAGTGGGAAGTCAACACTGATGAAATCCATATTTATGGACAAGCGCCTAGGAAGTCTCTCGTCACAGTGGGCAGCTGGAAAGCCTTATACGTTGTGCAATTACTTTTTCACCAATCTTGGCACTACGGAGCAAAAGACGCAGGAGGGCCTTTCAAGAACGCTACTTTATCAGGTTCTTTCCGCCAATCGCGACTTGATTCCTCAGACTCTACCATATATGTGGAAAGAGATTCATGATCAGAAACAAGATGTTAACGAGGATGACATCAATCTGCCCACTATCACAGAAACGAAGCAAGCATTTGATGTGATAGCAAGGAGCTGTGATAGGGTTTGTCACTTTTGCTTCTTGATTGATGGGCTTGACGAATTCGATGGAAATTACCAGGATGGCATTGATTTTCTCAAAAGGATTACTTCAAATAAGAACATTAAAGTGGTAACTTCGAGCAGACCTATTCCAAGTTGCGTTGCGGCTTTTACGAGTTCACCGAAACTTCAACTCCAAGATCTCACTCGTACAGATATTACCACATATGTATATGACACTCTTGGAAGCCACGAGTACATGAAAATTCTAATACAACAAGATGCTAATGGACCTCATCGCTTAATGCAGGATGTATGTGCCAAATCGTCCGGTGTGTTTCTTTGGGTAGTGCTGGCATGTTGTCAAGGACCTAGACTCACGATGCGAAAAAGGAGAGGTTCCTTTGAGTAAAATTGTGATAAGGTTCTTGTTTTGGTAAAGTCTAGGGAAGGAAGCTCTCCGTACGGGAGAGGTCTAAGTATACTAGCTAATGAGGGTGTGTGTCTCAGGCCACAACACATGTCGCTCACTCATGAGAGGTTTCAGTGACTACGACAGTATTTCGGAGCTCCATCGTCGAGTTGATGAACTTCCTCCGGAACTTGAAGATATGTTCAAATATATGTTAGCCAATATCAATGAAGGACACCGAATTGAAGGCTCTAAAATACTTCGAGCATGTTACGAAAAGCAGGCAACTCCGTGGGACACATTGCCTCTTTTTACTTTTGGCTTGGCTATGATATTTGAATACCCCAGTGGCGTATTCTATAAACAAATCTTTGGCATCAGAAATAGTATGGACTGGAGAAAGTTTCTGTGCAAATCTTTCCAGGGCCGGCTTCGTAGTCGTTGCGGTGGATTGCTGGAAACAACCTGTAAGGCGTCCAATACTTTGCGCCTTTGTCTCTGTCATAGCGCAACGGGAGAACACTGTCAGCTTATTGATTCTGAAGTAAGCTTTATGCATCGCACCGTCTTCGAGTTCTTGAACCACGAAAGCACTTGGGACCTGGAATGCCTTCAAATGCCCCATGATACCTACAATGCAGCCACGGCAATGGCGCTTTATATTTTTCACCTTTTGCTGGACTTAAATTTAACAACACCGGCTAGAATTGGCCTTCCATTTTCCTTAGCCCTAGGATTACGCTGGGCGGTTGCGGCCGATGAGAGCTCCCATATACACAGTAAACAATTTTTTGATTGCCTGAACAGTTTTATGCGCCATCTTGAATCGACTTCCGACACGCATCTCTCCGAATTCCGATCAGGCTTCTATACTGATCCAGATCTTTTCCCTTTACTCCTTGCAATAGAGGCTGGTGCTGTCAACTATGTCCAAAACGATCCTCAATTCCAACCAATATCTCCGTATGACAGACTCGATCGATTCTTGTGCAAATACCACTCAGTTCTATACCACGCTGTTGATCGGCCCATGATGTTCAGACTTTGTGATGGCAACATACTACCATTTACTAGCTCACCCTCGAGGACTATGGCCAAAGCCCTATTGGACAATGGATTTAATCCCAATATTCACATTAGGCAGCCGGCACTGCAAACGACTTGGATTGTTTGGCTGCAGAAGTTATCGAATAAATCTCTACCTGAAACTCAGTCTTCAACATTGTACCATTTACATATCACGGAGGACTTCCTCCAGGCTGGTGCCGACCCTCACGCTAGGTTCCTTTTTAAAAATGCTATCCCAAATTCTTAACAGCACACCATCGAACCAACAAGTCAAAACAAGGGTTCATGAGATTCTACTACTTATTACCCGCCTCAAGGGTAGCTGATAAAATCAGCACTTTTTGTTCTATGGGAACTCTTAGAATTTCATGTATAGTCAAGGAAAACTTATTTATATTTTTCTTAGGTGACAATGAGCAACTACTGGAAATAAAACGGAAGAGTATGCCAAGAGAGTTGTTACAAATTCTTGCAGGGCATTACAGTTCGTTGGTAATGAATGTGTAAAAATTCTACTTTTTAATTTTCAGCTTTTAACCAACTAAACTTATTTGCGACAACTTAATATGCGATAGCATACTATCTATTCTTTATTCACCATGTATCCTTTCGCCATCCTTTGTATTCTGCTATAGCATCATGCCAGCTTGGCCATGAATGATCTGGTGCAACATAATCTGGTGCACGTCCCCGTGTTGTCGCTGGCACGACTTCTGCGAATTTGTAGCCTTCTAGCCATAATTCCTCGGCATCTCTTCCTTCAAATTCACCAGTAATTGCTTCAAATTTCTTTACTACGGTGGCCCAATCTTCTTGGTAGACAGAATCCATACGAGATGTCCACAAAACCTTGAGTTTGCTGGAGTTTGTACTAGTTTCAACTTCCAACGGAAGACGTCGATAAAACACTCCCTTTTCTGGGTGTGTTCCAGGCCCCCCAACTATTATTATGTTAGCAACCAAAAGAGCTTAAAGGGCTCAGGTATATAAAAATGCTTGCAAAAGCCAGAAAAGACACATTTATGGTAAGTTGACACTATTTGCCAGCTACCCTTATGTCGCAGCTTGCGTAGTTGAGGAGAACAACTGACCATCAATATCGGATATCCAGGCATGGACGTCGAATGTATGCAAACGCGGTAACGCTATAAATGCTGGAACACCAAGGTTGCACATTGGGTCGAACTCTTCATCTTCATAAACACAGAGTTGTTCGCCATTAAACTCAACGTATATCTCCTCAAGCGAAGGTGGGAGCGCCTTCACAAACCCCAAAATTTTCTATATACTTCAGCATCAAGAGAGTTCAAAGGGGAATAATAAACAGACCGGTGCATATTTCTTAAATTGAGGTCTACCATCTGATCCGTAAGCGCTGTATTCGTTGTCTTTGTCTCCTACCCTCAAACTCTTCAAGCTTTTCCAAGATTGGAAGAAACTGCCAAGTTGTGGCGAGAAGGAACAACAGAGATCTCGCACCGAAAGACTCTCTATCTCATATGCAGGGCTAGCAAGGCCTTTCGTTATGCTACTCCAAAAGTCTAGAGCTGCTTGCTCTGTGGCAGCGTGGCTTGAACTTAGACTGATTACTTTAAGGTTCGGAAGCATACGGCACACTTCTAACAGATCTGGCTCCCTTCTACTCCCATTGACACTACCAAGATCAATGGACAGTGATGTAATATGTGGATGCTTGCTGATGAAATCTATCATGTCCAAATTCGCCTTTTCTCGATTTTGATACTCATAGTCATTATAGTGGAAGCTAAAGTGTTTTAAAGATGGCAATCTTGATGTGTTAGGGATTATTGATTGGTATTGTTGAGCTGCATTAGTTGAGGGAGGCGATGTTCCCGGAGCCCCGTCCTCCCTATGAGTAATGATTATGCCGAGAGATTCAAGACCAGGGCATGTCGTGGCGGCAACATCTATCAAAAGCTGAGCTGAATCCCATGCGTTATAAGATTCTGGCCCTAGTTCCCTATGATTCATCGATTCGCGTGGCATATTCCAATTTATCTTCTTAAGGGAGACAGGTGCCTGTCCCCACATATGATCTTGTGGTCGGAACCCACAGACACGCAAATCCACAAGGTTGGGATAATTTTGGAGATTATCAAGTATTTGACTCCCAAAATGGTTGTGAGAAAGCTCTGCTCGAGACAGATTTACCATGTTCTTCGCGGCACTTAAGGCAATGGCGTTCTCTTCGTCGATTGAATTTGCGTCTCGATTATCACGATAAGAGTGGTAACCTCCCAAATTCCAGTAACTATTAAATGTCTTCACCAAGGCACCTAATTTTGGATTGCTGCAAGAAATAATTAGACTTCCCATTTTTATTCCAAGGTTCATACTTACTCTGCAATAGATTTGAGCAATCGAAGCTGACGTTTCTTACTAACCTCCAGAAACTCATAATCGTTCCCGTGATTAAAGTCGATATGCCTGTATAAAGCAGCAGAGGCGACAAGCGAAAGACACTTTGAAACAGATGCCAAATTCCGCACGTCTTGGATATCAGTTTCGAGATATGATGTAATCTCGTGAAGAACTTCCTTGGGAAGTATATTGATGTTATCCATACTGTTCAAATTGATCTCCCGATCTAAGTATCTATCAATGGGAGTTAGCTTTTCACTGATCTCTAGACTTTGAGTCCCTCAACCTTCTCAATAAAGGACTATTATTGGTGAGGAAGTTTTATGGTATTAAGGCTTTCTTCACTCACTGGGTTTATAGTACTTCGCTAACCGTGAGATCCTATATAGCATCAATAGCATCGAAGATGAAAGGATAATGTGCAAAGTTGGCGGGGAGAAAAGAGGAGATTGAAGAATGGAAATAGTCATCGCTGAAAGTTAAATATGCCCCTTAAGAAACGCTCAATTAGTTCTAGCAAGAGTTTCTTAGGCACCATCCCCACTATTTTCAGGCATATTGGCACCATTGAAAACCAGGGCTTGGCATGCTGAGAGGTTGTGGTGGTAGATAGCGAGCATTCAAGGGATTCATTCAAGGTATTGAGGAAAATAGTATTTCATTTACGGCAAACCACCTATTGCATTAAAACCATACTTACAAATAGCACGTGTCTTTTAATTTATTCCTGTTTTAATAAGCAAACACGTGATTTTTGTGTATATTGTGAGTAACTCAAGAATTGATTCCCTGCTGCACGAAGATTTAAGTTTGGATCACGTTGGCCAAATGCAGTTTTAATGTCCTACTCTTGCCGTATTCCATCTTTCACCGTATTTTAATGTTGACTATTTGAACTAACCATGATGTGCCAATTCTATAACGATATCACCCAACAAGTCTAACATTCTAGTTAGCATATACAAAATGCGACATGATTTCAGCCCATATAGAAGATCAAACCAGGAGAAGAAAGGCAGCACAGATCTTTAGCGCATAAAAATGTGGTCTTTACATATATTTTCGGCTTAAATATCACCAAATTCTCCTTCAGCAATAGCTTATTTCTTTCTTTGCTCAACCCATGAGTTATAATGGTCTCGAAGGGTTTCTTCAATGGGCCGATACTTGATACCAAGCTCTTTGATGCTACGGTAATTATCAATCTTGAAGCGGATACCGAGATGAGCGCGCATATATTCCTGCGATAGGCCGAATAAAGGACCGATGGTTCTAACGAGGAAATCTGGCACTTGATTTCTGGGCAAGAGGTAAGGCCGGCTGTGGACCTTTCGAAGTATCCTAGAGATATTGACAAAAGACGACATTTCAACATCGCACAGGATATAACGTCCATGAGCCTCCTCTTTCTCCGCTGCGGCCAAGTGCGCCTGGGCAACTTCGCGGACATCGACTGTTGCCAAGCTAAGATTCGCCATGCCGTAAAAGAAATAGCCCTTTAACATCTCGTCGAGCAGAAATAAGCTACCAGAATCGGAATTTCCGGTGAGAGAAGGTCCCAATACCATACCCGGATTGATGCACACTAGGCTCCATCGGTTTTGACGTTTGTTGGTTTCCCAGGCTTCTTTCTCCGCAATGACTTTCGAGTAGTGATAAGGATTATTGATGACTGAACTCGTGGTGTTGAAGTAATCCTCTGATAACGTCTGATCCTTCATTTTATGAACATCAATATAATCTCCAAAAATTGCACCGATCGTGGAGGTCATGACTACGCGTGAAACACTCTCGGTTTTGTTAACACTTGCAAGGACATTGCGTGTTCCATCCAGCGCTGGTTTCACGAGTTGCGATTGGCCATCTTTGATTTTCTCAGGTAGCAGAAATGGTGAGGCGACGTGATGAACAACAGTACACCCTTCCATAGCAGCATCAAACGATCCTGGGATAAGGAGGTCACATTCAAACAGTTTTAGTTGACCTGGATATCTTTTCTGCATCTCTAGCAAACATCGACACTTAGACTCATTTGCGAGGCTTCGTACCGTGGTATGAACATTTTGCTTACTTTCAAGCAGTAGGTTGACAAGCTGGGCTGCCACGAAGCCACTGCCTCCAGTAACAAGAGCTGTAACAACCATAATACAGTTGAGAGCTGTTTTTGGAAGTTTTCGAGCGAAATTCTTGTGAATCGGCGATGATTCTTGATCGCCAAATGAGACTAACACTGGTGTGATAATTCTCTCCGATTGCTTGAAAACTGCGTATCCAATAATTTTAAGGCCTTTCAGTAGGGTTACGAAAGATGAGTTGGAATTGGGGGTTTGATAGTTTGTTTCCGGAATTGAACCTGTCTACAAGTTAATAATGAGTGTATTTTATGCCCTGCTCAAGGCCGACAGGTACAACGGAGCAGCTTAGTTACCTACCTATACTACCTCAGGAATCTGTCGAACAACTTCATTGAATATTTAAAAGAAGTGAGGTGTTGATCAGTTCTGGAAAGCGACGCGCTTTTTAAATTATTACTAGATTATTTTAGGGAGATGAGGAAGACTCATCCTAAGGCACGTATAGGAAAGCCGCCAATACGAGGTACCACAAACCATGATTGAGCAAGACCGTGTTCCCCGTATTCCTTATAAACTCATTGGTAATTTCAGAGTAGCCGTTTTTAAATACCCCTGCTCCACCGCCACCTTTTTGACAAACGTTGAAATAGTGGGGATAGTGGGTCTATATATCAAGGTGGTTAATAGAGACTACTTAACAATTGAATAAGCTCTGATGATGTCCGAACAATAGTTTCTTACATCAAAGAAGGGGACTCAATACTATTTTAACTATCAATTATAGCAGAATTAAATGAATTTAATTCATTCTCACACTGTGTTTCATTGCTGGAAGCCTTTACAAATTTGGGTTTCCGTTGCCGTGTCCGTGTCCGTGTTGCTTACCATTTGTTTATCTGAATGAACCAGTGTGACAGGAGACTAACAGATAGACTTGTAAAGTCAAGGCGGTGACGCCACTTTCACTGTGGATAAACCAATTCTACTTTACTGTCCCATTAAGAGATATATATGAAAGATCCACTATCAAGACTTCATATTAACAGGTTTATTAGGAACAAAAAGCACTTTAAGATTTTGATAAAGCTTAATCGTTTTATACTTCCACCTGTTAATTAAAGGAGGTTTTAAAGAAGAAAATAACTTAAGAAGTTTCTCATGCTGAAGCAGAGGAGAAGCCAGCTTAGCTGATGCTTATCATAGAGAGGCGTTAGATATTTCAATGGGTTTTAAGCTTTAAAGAAGCAATGATTAAGATATTTCTGAAGAGTATAGCTAAACGATTATAATTGTAATACTCTTTGAATAAAAAACAAATTGGATTATATAAAGGATTATAAGAGAAGGGTTTAAAGCTAGAAAAATACGCCACTAGATATTTAAGCCAATGTTAAGACTAGGAGCAAAGTAGCTAACATAATCACGATATGCTTGAACAACCAGACAAACTTATTGCTCTGAGCCCCTCGCTCGATCAAGAATTCCTAACAAAGTCTCTGCAAGGTGTAAGAGTGAAAATCTTGCCAGTAAACACTCACGTCACTCATTGTCAACCGATCCAGTATGACTGAGGTTATCTTCTAACGTGAGCGTGAACCAGGGCAAACGAAACGAGAAATCTGCCGATATGAAATATTACTCGTCAACTCACGTTTCTCGAATTGTAACGTTGATTACGGTAATCGCAGCCTCGCTTGTAATCAATGGAGTAATTGTGGTTCTGTATCTTGTGTCAGACCAAAAGACAAAGTTGGGACTGATGACGCTCTTTACGACCACATTCGCGGCTAGTTCGGCAAATTTAACGGAGGGGAAAATAACAGACATGATCCTGGCGACTGCAGCTTGTGCTGCTGTATTGGTTGTGTTTGTTTCTCGGGCTTTACCTACTAATACGAGGCCTAGATGAGTTGAGTAAATACTCCAAACGCGTAATATAAAATCAAGCAGCTTCCTTTTCAGTAAAGTTTTGGACACCACTGGTATTAGTTAGTTTATTTCTTCTCAGCTCAGCTCTACATCAGTTGAGTCTGGTATATATTTGGACGTGCTCTCAAAGCATCTGCTATTTGACAAGCTGAGAAAGCTAACCAGTCTAAAATGCAAAACACCTCAACTCCATGCTAGACAAGCTCGAGCAACAGTACTATTGAATAACAGTGCAACCAATTCTCTCACCAAATCGCTCAGCTCTTCCTCTTCCTCTCCCCTCAAAAGACACTCCCACCTCTTTTTCAAACACCCAGCTCATCCCTCCCACCCCCGATGCACCAACCCGCCAGGCGATCCCCAAATCTCCTCCAACAACGCATCGCCATCCACACCCTCGACCTCGCGCAAGACAAAGCCCTCCCAGCCGGCGCAAAAGTTGCGATCGCCAAGCACGGCACGGTACTCGCCGCGTCGATAGCGCTCGCGACATGCCTTGGAGCAGTACGCGCCCCAGAACCCGCTGTTGGCGGTGACTTTCCGCGGGATCCCGCCACATTCCCAGTCGCAGGCGAGGTCGCCGGAGAGGAGGAAGCTGGGCCAGACGGCGTTGGTGAGCACGCGTTCGCAGGGGCAGAGGAAGTGGAGGTAGACGTACATCCAGCACATGGTAGTAGATGGGTTGATGAGGTTGAGTGATTGGAAGGAGGTTTTGTGGTTCTGTGTTTGTGGATAGTGATTGAATCCTTTTGTGAAGATGATGGAGAAGTTGGAGTCGTGTTTTTTCTTATTGTTCCGTTGAATGAGAAGGCGAGCGTGTAGATCAAGATTTCGTAAAGCGAGACAGGTTGACTTTGAAATTATGCTGGGCTTTGATACAGCAAAGCCCAAGTAGACTATTTATGTATAAATGTGGGTAACATAGCCATATCTTCTTCCCAAAAAGGGTAGCTACGAACCCGCACCGCCCCTTCCTCATTCGTCACCAATCTACAATCGTCTCTCTTTTCACCAAATACCCCCCTTCTACCGCCAAGATTCATCGTGTATAGACAATCATATATATTTCAATGAAATCCTTAAGAAGTTATCGTCATACTACTGATATACTAATAGTCTACATCCCAATTTTTATCATTTCTCACGCACGCCTTCTCCTGATGAGCAAATTATTATCGAATCTTCTCAAGCAGACCTGGACCTGGACCAAAGAAACATCGTCCATCCTTTCTTCCCACAAGCTGAACCCTCTTTCTTTTTCACGATTTGTTTCTCCAAAGAACAATATGACGGTTGTATACATCTCCATGTTCAAACAACGACCGACATAAACAAACTCTTCGCTTAATAAAGGGGTAGGTGGCGGATCGTCCCAGCACGTGATCATATACAAAAATGCTATTGTTACACAGAGTACCTTTGATACAAAGAGGGTAGATTGCTGAGTTTCACACGTTTGAAATCTCTCAAATATCCTTGTAATTAACTTAGATATCAAAATTTTCGTTTTACCCTGTTTGATGCTAATATTTCCCCCTCGCTTTAATCCTCAACTCCCCCTTGCCAATGTCAAATACCACTAATACATTTTTCATAAACTGCACGCCGACTACATATGGCGCATAGATACCGCCATTATTAATCCCTGCCATGCAGCCTCCACCGCCCGTCTCGTCATCAATAATCATATCTCTCTCGTCGACCGGGAAGGTCTTGCCATCGATATTGATTGCTAAAGAAGGTGGTTTAGCATTACATGGGACTGCATAGAACGAAAGGATGTCATTCCATTTTGCTGGGGGGTTGTAGGCCGCAGCGGTGATGTTGGCTGCCAACGGAGGGAGGTAGATTTGAGTCGCGCCGGCGTCGATCATGATTTGGACGTTGTCGGGGTTGGGAAGGGGTTTGAGGTCGGTGGGGCTGTGATCCGTAATGTTACCGAGGAGGAAAGCATCAGGTGTGATGGTATACCATTCTATGAAACAGACTAGATTAGCTTTTGATTTCTATTGTTGTTCTTTCCTTCTTATAAAAGAAAACGTTGCAAATGGAAGGTGAGCCTACGGAGTTTTGGGAAGTGAACAGTTGGAAGATATCCATATTCTCCTTTTCCGATCTCGATTTTCGCGGCGGCCCACTCGCCAATCGTGGTCACGGGAGGTATACCACCAAGGGCAAGATAACCATCCACATCTTTCCCAGAAACGCCGTGGCCGCCGTCAGGCTTTCGCTCATGAAGTGGAGGCACGCTGCGACGATGACTCCGGGCAGGTCGATTCAAGGCCAGGCTGAAAAGTGAAGGGATACGATTCTGCTTCCACATCGCTGTGAAAACTGGGTCGTAAGGTACCTGGTTGTCGCTAAGATTGTTGTACGAAAGATTGGAGCCGGAGAAGGAAAAAGTGATATCCGGATATGCTAGTCCTAACATACCGCTGGTGGTGCCATCACCTTCCCAAGCGGCCGTCTTCACAAGTGCAATCTGTGCGTTGACTCTATGTAAACATCAGCGCCACCCTGTTTCATTTTTTGTGATAAGTTAACTTACTTGACACCAGCAATCTCAACGTCCACCTTTCCAAACCCACCTCTAGCGAGGCGGCCATCACCATAGAAGATGTCAAAGTGCGTCGTATTGATAGGCACCTCTTTGAAGTCCTTGCCAGGTTGGTAGAAATCCTGGAAGCCGCAATGTGATTTCGGGACGGGTATTTGTGTAGATTTATCCTGTACGTATTAGAGCGTTGAGTCAAGCCCATAAAAAGAATAAGGAGAAGCGAGAAGCAAGACAAGGTATATAGTAACGGAGACAGAATGAGGGACTCACCACGCACTGAACATCCGGCGCAGCAACCCACGTGTCACTACTCGCAGTATCAATCATCAAGTTGAATTCCTTTCCACCGATCTTGACAGCGGTTGAGTAGAAATGTCCCTAGCTTACATCAGTCGCTTTTCTCAGCTCGAACCATCTAGAATAATTGGTAGGATAAGATGAAGACATGACATACAAATTCCGAACTCCTCACAGCCGACCAATGCGCACCACCTCGATCCATCCGTCCATCTATCTTCCTCTTCGACGGCGCATTTAATAGATAGCGACTGGTGCGATAGAGAGGAAAGTAAGTGCCGGCCACGACATCTGGACCCGAGCGGTCGGTGAGTTGGTTATGGATGTTGGTATTCGTGTTGGTTGTAGTATCGCCGTTAAGAGAATAGGCGATGAGGGGTTTGGTATTCATCGCGGACGAGTGTGCTGCCACCCAGAGCAGGAAAATGAGAAAGGACAGCTGCATAATTGTGTCGATAATTAATTGACCAAAAATGAATTACTATTAAGTTTCAGAATTGCATAAAAGCAGTGTAGTGCAGAAGAAAGTAAATGAGCGACGAAAGCAAAAGATTGGACAAGAATTAGGAGCCGCAACTGCTAGAAGAAAAAAACGATGTTGTATATACTTACATTTCAAACCAAGCAAACAATATCAAAAACACAAAGAAGAAGAATACGAAGAACACCAACAATGTCCACCCCCCTTCCACCTCTGCACGAGGCGCTACGCATTCCTTGCCCTGCCCTCCTGCCCGCCTGACCGACTCACCAACTCAATTACTCTATCCCCTCCCTTTTCCACGTGCGCTTCAGAAACGTGCAATCTCTTCTCACGCCATTGTTCCAATAATTTTAGGATAGATTTGTCTCTGCTCTGAATCAAATCGAGCAAGCTGATGTTTGTTATTTAATTTGAACCCATCGCGATATAGTCTCCGTCTCATCTCGTCTCGGGAAGAATGGAGAAGGAGGAGGGAAGATGTCAGAGAACAATATCAAGGGCGGCCGGCTGGCTAAGCGAGACATTCCGGAGGGAACGAAGCTTTCGTCTGGTTGTGGTGGTGGTGGCCAGCCACCTGTCGCCCTTTTTCTAGAAGGGAGGGAAGGGCTTGGCGCGGTTTGGGTATTTTGGCTATATGTTGTATGGCCGGGTTGGATCGATTATCGATTGGGGTAGGGGATATGATATTAGTTGTGAGATCACATGTAGTATGATGGATAATACGTTGATTTGGGATATGTGTTGTTGACCCACGATAGGGTAGGAGGTATTAGATCACGTGCATTAATTCGTCTGAAACGACAGAATTCACTGTCCAAACCTTATGGACATATTATGTCTTTTCATAGGAAATAGTTGAATATATATCCATTGATAGATTTTGCGTCACCTTATATATCAGATATCACAATCGTAGTCACAATCGTAGACAACATATCACTTCAACATCACAAAGCAGTATAAGACAAGTGCAAAACAAGTGCAGCAGACAGAATTGATATTGTCGCTATGTAATTGGGTATTAATCCATATCATATTCATCATGACTCATAGACGCCAGCCATCCCATTCAGCCGTGCGAAAAAAATATTACATTCGAAGCAAGTTGGAGCATCTAGTGCTTAGCAGACTCTGTGGATAGGATCGTTAGCAGATATTCATCCCATGCCCCTTTTCCCTTGCGGGATCAGAGAACAATATCAAGACTCAAGCTTACCCTTGTTGACATCGGCCTTGGTGTTGTGGGACACCTCGTCCTTCTTGTCTCCGATGGCATCCATACCAGCTGAGGCACGGGTACCTAGGGATGCGTTGGAGTCCTTTGCGGTCTCCTTGTTGGCGACCTTGCTGGCCTCGGCACCGGCGCCCTGAACGGACTCGGCCACGTAGTTTGCTGCGTCCTGGTGGTGGTTTGTTAGTTGGTGATTTCAAGAGAGCTATCCCCAGCCTCACGACCCGACATCCAGCCGAGGGGTAAGGCTTGATGGGGGGGGCAGTTTGGTGGGTGGGAGAGCAGCGAGGGGAGTAATGTACCTTAACGGTTTGCATATTGAAGTTGGTTGGGTTTTTGTTTGGGGGTTTGTGGTTTTGAAGTGTGTGTGTTTGGTATGAGAGTTGATGGAGAAAGAATAGATGAGGAAAAGGGGCAGACGGGATCTCTTATAAGCTGGTTGGGAGGGGCGTGGGTGGGAATGGGGGGATTTAAGAGGCCATACGTCACTGCATTTTCACATTCACTTGGGAGGGTGGTTTTATTCGCCCAAGAGAGCAAGTGCGCAAGTGAGGGAAGAGATTGTCCGGGCAGCAGCGGGTGGTGGATGACATGTGGGTGGTGGTGCAGTTGGTAGGAATGAATAAGGAGGATTGAATGGGCAAAAGAATGGAAATGAGTGGATGGAAGTGGGATACAGTGGAGTGACGGGTGGATGAGATGATGGAAGGATGATGATGATGTCTGGCCGGGGGTGAATTCAGGATGAAGGATGGATGCAAGAGACTCTAACTCAACTCACTGTCCCCAAAGTGACGTCGGTCTCGAAAATGCCCCTCCTTTTGCCTCCTTTTTCCTGGTGATGTCAGATCGAGGGGTTGACTGTGGCGTGGAAACAGGATGCAGCCAATCAGGGGACGTGGGCTCAGCGGGGTCCTGTGGCGGGACAGATCACGTAAGCCAAGCGGCTGGCGGGTGGAGACAGGCAGCACAGATTGATTGGACCACGGCTGAGAATTGTGGAGATGGGCAAATTCTGATGGGAATCTGATCGAAGGGGAATTTATTATGGGATTCCCATATGATACTTGGGTTAGATATACCAGGACAAAGGGGTCTGGACCAACATTGATAAGACTACTCACTATGCATTAATACTACTACTCTACAGGATAGGACACATAATATCCCTATACTGATAGTACTAGTAAAGTAGTACGTACGGTAACACTGTTACTGTTACCGTCTACTATGATACAATATACTCACTCTACTATACACACTCGACTCTACGCACTTGATATACGCCCCTTCTGACACTCGGTGTTTAATCTGTAGTACTCGTAGCTATCCCATTCGTAGACCTCTGCTCTGGTGACACGCTGTGAGACACCGACGAGACCGAGTAGACCTACAATAGCAGAGATGCTATACGTACACCACTCAACGTACACCGTAAACCACACGGTAGGCAGCCGGCAACCGAGACAAACACCCAACACCGCCACACGCATGAAACCAAACCCAGCTCAAACCCACATGCAAAACTAGGCCGCCAAACAAACCCAAAAGCCTTGATGCACGCAAAGTCGTCGGGTGATCGTCCTGAGGGGGACGGTGCAGCATGAAATAGTGGGGGATCGGACCTGCACCTCCTGACGTAGGAAAGGGAGAGAGTGCGTGGCTGGTGGAAAACAACAAGCAGGCAGGCAGGCAGGTAGGCAGGTAGAAAGAGAGTCAAGCATGCATCATCATCAATCAATCAATCAACCAGAGAGACAGGGAAAAGGGCCGGTTGTAAACCTCCGGGAGATAGAGCTACGGTATGGTATGGGAAACGTATGAAGCTATGGGGGAAATATGAAAGGAGCCGCACGCTTCTGATGCATTATTACGTAGGGCAGCTTTGTTTAAGTTGTGCTTCCGGTGCTGGACTACTTGCTCCGGTTGCGGTATTTCTCTACAGTACTGGCATATGTGTTCTTCTAGACTTGAGATATGTGTCCACATAATAAACATACAAACAAACATGCCTCGGTCTAACGAATGCACCATACATCATATCGGGAATAAGTCGGGTATTAAATCATGAATCACCCGATCCTCCTCGGTCACTCGCAAAAGGAGATACCCGCTCCCAGTCCCGCTCCCGCGCGAGATCTATCTTGATGGTATTCTCTACGTTGGATGCGTATGCTCTCTATGTATTTCTCTCTCTTCATCCATTACCATATCTACCCTGATTGCTTACTACTCATCCTATATTCGCATAATCTCCCCACCCTGCCGTATGCCACCCCGAAACATATCTTTGATCACCTGGCCCCGAAGAATCGTCTCCTGCACGATCCCCTCAACATGTTTCGGCTCGACCCGCCCATACCAAATTCCGCATCCTGCCAACGGATGACTCTGCTCGCCTATCTTCATGCCAGGCGGTAAATATACAATCACATTTCCCGCAAACTTATGTCCCCCCACATGGCTGATGAGCCCTACCCGCGCCAATGATCCAACCTCCTCCTCCATGCCCTCCGAGCCAGCTTCCGGAAGTCTCTCCGCTGGCCGAGGTATAGTCCCAGAGCTCGTCTTGTTATTTGTATCCCCGTGGGCATTGCTTGCTCCTATGGTTGCCTGTATCCCAATCCCATTATTGGCCAGCACATGGCGGAACTCCTCTCTTAATACTGGTCCCAAAATCCCGCAGCGTATATCTCGTCCGCCGTGCCCACAGATGAAGACCAATACATCCTTTACCGTGTGTGACGCAGGCTCAAGTTGTATTTGATTGTTGGATGGTTCAGCATCAGACCGCAGGTATGCTTGTGTGAATTCCCTTAGCTGGGCATCGGACGATGTATGGTTTTCGTGGTCGTGTGGAGCATTATCGTCAGTCGTCAGGGATGGTATGTATTTGAAGGATGGGAAGAGGTAGGCCGAGACGGATTTCGACTGGTGGTTGTTGGTTGTTGCAGTTGTGCCTCCGCGATGTGACGATCCTGTGTTTGGCACATTTTTCTCATCTGTCCATTTCGTGCTGTCGAGGGACGAGTTTAGAATAGAAATTGGATAATATGGCTACTTGTCATAGGTCAGTAAATGCAACTAATTGCAAAAGCTGCCAAACTCATAAATTCTGCGACAATTCACTTGTATCAAGTCGAAAAGAAAGCGAGAAAATAAGACATAGGAAGGCGTACATCATGAAATTCTCCCTTGGGTCCAACCAACTTCTTTATCCTCGCTGCCATGTTATCCCCTCCATTTTCGTCCTCAATTCTGCTCTCCCAGTCGTCCCTACCGGTGCATATTATCACCTGCTCAGCATATGCTGCCATGGTACCGTTCAGCGGTTTGATATGATCGATTGGGAAGCCTTCTGGCATCTCGGGGGTTTCGGAGCAAGCACATGTTGGCGACGGACAGCTAGGTATTATCTTGACAGATGGGATACTTTTCTTGGAGAGGTTCCGAACAGCGTTACGACGCAATGAACGTGGGACTGAACGGGAAACGGGACGGAGGAACATTTGATGTTGGTGGTGGCATGAAGTGGTAATGTAAGTGATGAGCTCGTGTTTATAATTATTGATGATGAAATGATTATCTTATCGGTCACGATCTAATCTTATCTAATCTAAGCTTTCATCTGTTCCGAGCGAGAGGGACCTTTTGGGCGACGACGGCAAATAATCAGCGACAACTCATTTGCTCTTTTTGAAGACTTGCAGGCCTCGAGCGTGCATCCACTCCTTTCGTATATTCTATTTGATGTACTTGAAAGTTTTGACTGACATACATTCTTTCTCCAAACAACCATCTAAATTTGACGTGAAGCTCCACCAACAAGGTCAACCCATTACAACACCACCGTTATGCTCTAGCAAACCACAATGTAAAAAGCTCTCCAATAGCTTTCAAAATCCCCTCCGAAGCTCATACATACCTTTTACAGACCCTCAATCCAGATGCCACGCATTCCCCACGCCCTCCTCCACAAAGCCTATGCCATCTCTCCTCTCCTTCCTCTGCTGCTACGCGCAACTCGCGATCTTCCCTCAGCCATAACCGAACTCCGCTGGCTCACCTCGCATATCTGCTCCACGAGACCTAGTACAACCACCACTCAGCAAAACCGCCAGCTCCTGCGGCTCTGCCGCCGACGCGAACGTGCGGAACCCCTCCAATATATCCTAGGCACCCAACCCTTTGGCGATCTCGAGATTAAATGTAGGAAAGGCGTCCTAATACCGCGCCCAGAGACAGAGTCATATACGCAGCATCTGGCAGAGCTGTTGCAGCGAGGAAGCGCACATGATGAAATGATAAAGGGAATTGGCCTGGATTTTGGTCGGGTCAATGTGCTGGACCTTTGCTCGGGGACTGGTTGTATATCACTTCTTCTGCACCATATGCTCCTGGAATCTGGGGCTGGTGGAAGAGTCAAAGTTGTTGGGGTAGATATATCGGTAAGCTGCATGAACAATAACGTTTTCTTCCTCATTGTGATATGAAATATGTGATTTAGGGAATTCGCGTTCGCTGCCATAAATGCTAATTCTTCAACGTGCAGACAAATGCAATCGCACTGGCGAAGGACAATACAGATCCAGATCTTGATGAGAAAAATCGAGCAACGCTACGATTCGAACAAAGAGACGTTCTGCAGCTCAGGTCCCAAGATCTCAAGAATGTTGGCCCCTTCAATGTCATAATATGTAACCCTCCGTATATCCACACAAAAGATCCATCAGTATCACGCTCAGTACGCAGATGGGAGCCGGCATTAGCACTCTATCCTATCCCTCGACCTAGGACTGCAACTTCCTTAGAAATATTCTTCCGAGATGAAGATATATTCTACCATAAAGTACTGTCTCTCGCTGCAGAAGACGTGGTTGACAAGATTATCCTGATGGAAATCGGATCCAAAGATCAAGCAATACGTGTCATTCGCCTAGCGAATCAGCTAAGGTTGGGTCCTAAAGACATAATACAGATATGGCGAGACTGGCCGGATCAAAAGCCAACAGCCGGCGAAGAAACGAACGTCACCATAGATGACAAGTCCTATACCATCAGAGGAAGCGGGTTGTGCCGCTCGGTGGTTATAAGGCGTTTCGGTGAACCACTATTAGTATAATCGAATGCAAAACATCTGCATTCATCGCTACACCCGTGATCTAAGGCTTCTCCAATTAAAAGAAGTCGACTCGCAAGTGAGTAGTTGAAGTCGATATAAATAATCATAAATAAAGTGCCAGCAAGAAGCCAGAAAATCAGCGGGTACACGACTCTCCCAAGACTTAGAACCTCTAGACCTTGTACAGTGTTACTCAGTACGAGACCAAAAGAGTTGAATCAAAAATTAGGACCCATCCCCCAAAAAAGAAACTCGAAGAAACTTCCCATTTTGTGGAGTATTGGGCCGTATTGGGCCGTGAAGTCGATATGTAACATAGGTCGAAATGAATGTATAGACATGAGGCGACATCACCAAATCAACCATCACTTAATTAATGATATTGAACAAAAGCTAGACACATTAAATTTTCCCTAGAAGCGTGCCAAAGTTAAATTTAGCAGTCCTCCATGTAGTTCCTGCTATACCGCACATGGGGCAAGATATCCTGTTGACACCCTCTTAGGATTCAAGCAAAAGACTGTCATCAATTGGAAGTCGACCTTGCTTCTGGCGAAAATTTCAGTTGCGACATCCAAAGAAATCTTTACATCTTTGCTTTGCTACAAGTCTCGGTCCGAACAACTTCAGAGTCTTCGCTTCCTCTAAAATGGCGATTTGTCAGGACTGACAGCCTCGGGGTTATCGTTTGAGTTCTGTCCACCGACGATATATAATCAAAGTGCGAAGAGTGCGTGCGAAGAGCGAGATGCGAGGATTGCATGCGATTATGCATTGAATTAGGGTGGGATCGATGAACCCGGTACTCCTGCAGGTAGGATGCGGAGAAATTGCAAAGCACGGGGCGCGCGCCAGTCACCTCTCTTGCTCATCTTTCCTACAGACTGTAAATTTGTACTACGCGAAATGCTTCAAATATGTAGCTATATAGCAATGTGTGATTAGTCAATTGCGTAGGTATGCCCAGCGAGTGCATTTTTGCGAGAGTGCTCAGTCTGGCGAGGTGGAAACTACTGAATTGATTGTCGCTTACGTAGCGTAGCCTATCTACGCTGCTCGGGGTCCCGAGTTCCCCCTGATTTTCGGACGCCACCTATCTTCTGACGAACAGTTCATAGAACTGCTAAGTCTTGGAATATGTGCTGACTTGTAGTTCTGCCATTCAAGCGTAGTCTAATCACAATCCTAGAGAGGAAGGCCCATATAAAGTTATAAATATCTGGCAATAAAAACTAGAAAACTCTCAGACTGTACGGTATAAGTAGCCCAGGCCTCGCCTCATCTTGTCACCTCCCAACAATTTATTCTTCTTAAAAAATAAAGCTTTTCCGCTCAATCAAAAGTATTCTCAATTTTACATCATGAATATCTCTCCTGATGATGCTACTTTTCCACTTGGCTCATTGGTCCTTGTCACCGGTGCCAGCGGATATATAGCTACTCATATTGTAGATCAACTTCTTCTAGCTGGCTACCATGTACGTGGAACAGTGCGTACGGAGCTTCAAGTTGCATGGACCACTGAGCTTTTCACCAAGCGCCATGGAACAGGGAAATTCACCGCCGTTATCGTACCAGACATGTCCATCTCAGGAGCATTTGACGAAGCCATGAAAGGTACGCAAGCGAGCATCGTTCTGAGTTAACGTGTCACTATCTAACTTTTATGGAAATAGATGTTCAGGGCGTGGTTCACACAGCTTCAACCACAAGCCTTAGCCCAGATCCAAACGAGGTGATCCCTCAGGTCATTGCGGCTGTTATCGGTTTGCTGAAATCTGCAGCAAACACGCCGTCGATAAAGTCCTTTGTCTTCACCTCAAGCAGTATGGCAGCCGATGATGGAGTTCCAAGCCAAACGGTTTCTTTTGACAGCTCCTCGTGGAACGACGCTATGATTACGGAAGCCTGGAAAATTACCAGCGCTCCCTTTCCACCTACGCACGGGTTTGTAGTGTATGGAGCCAGCAAGGCCGCGGCGGAAAGAGCACTTTGGAAGTTTGTTGAGGAGCAAAAGCCGAGTTTCAAAGTCAACGCCATTTTACCTGATGCAAATTTTGGAAGTGTGTTGAGTGAGCAGGGGAGCAAGAGCACTGGGGCCTGGATGGGAATGGTCCTAGCAGAGGGTGTGGGATTTACTAAACACCTCGCTAAGCGTGGGTTTTCTCCATTTCCCCAACTGGCGTGAAGACCCGCTAACAGTCGATAGAATGGTATGTGAATGTTGACGATACCGCACGGTTGCATGTCGCTGCTCTGGTGTCCGGATCAGTCGCAAACGAACGTATTTTTGCATATGCGGCACCGTTCACATGGAATGAGGTGTTGGCAGCCCTGAGAAATATATTTCCGGATAGAAAGCTTGACGATGATATTGAGGGAGCAGAAAGAAGTAATCTCATAGTCGCAAATGAGAGAGGTGAACAGCTTCTTAGAGATGTTTGGGGTCGGAGCGGATGGACTAGTCTTGAGCAAACTATTAGAGAAAATGTTATGTTGGCTTAGGGGGTGTTGGCTAGTATTATGTTATACATGGCGAGGTGTTAATAGGGTAGGAAAACTAAAATTTGAAACGGTCTTGCGATGGAGCTATTGCATATTCACTCTTATAAAGTCTTCATTGCATGCATTTCTATCTATCTGTCTATCTAAACGTTTCTTAGTTATGTTTGATTAATAACCTCGTTTAAACTCTCACCAACTTGATTTAATTATTATGAAGCAAAAGTTCGAAATTGCAATTTCCGATGCTCTCCACCATTAGTATAGACAGGCTTCAACAGAGAATTGCAGATGTCCTAGACACCTTGGGTAAGCCATTTGAGTTGCATTCCTCCATGAACAAGCGCCTCCTCTCTCCATGCCCAAAATGCTACCATTGCCGCACCAGGGCCAACAGCAACGACGAGAACACTTAAAACAGAGATAATAATGAGCCAATTCGCTTTTACTTTTCCAGCCCGCTTGAGATCCCAGAACGTAAGCAAAAGCCAAAGAAGAGCAGCGCTGAAAGCTATTATCTGATCGTATCTCAGGAACTTCGCAATGCCGTCGATTAGTGCCACGGGCGCACTTGGACTTCCTACGCCTTGGAAGAACAGCTCGATGATCGAAACAGGAGAAGCAATACGTGCGGAAAAGTTCACTATGGAGGCTACAGCGAATGCAAATCCATATGTCCAACGGAGATATGACAAGTCGGCTAGAGGATTAGATAGCCGGCTCTCTTGGGTTGGATCTGTCAATACGAGATCGAAACCGCGCTGCAAAATGGCAGTATATAGAGGGAATGGCTGCCAGAAGAGCCCATTAACCCATTGGCGATTTTCAAGACCAGATACTGTGAACATAGTGACAGCAGGTATGATGAAAGCGAGTATCACCGATGGGACGATGCTTTTGACACGGCCGATCTGAGTCAATCGGTTATCCATGGCATGATAGTTATCAACCGGACACTGAATATAGTGGAGGAAGAAGTAAAGAGGGGCGACATAACCAATTCCGATAACTTGATACGCCAACCCCAATAAAGTTGGCCTTGATTTGTCAGAATATGAACAGATATTCCAGGTAAGGGAACTTACAGAAAGTATACAGCTGTCAAGAAGTTGCCGCGGCGGACCGACTCCACCAACCAAACAATTTGAAGCGGGATTAAGTCCGAGATAAAGGCGATCACCTGCAGTCTACTATTTTGATCAAATGGCTGCAAAAACGACGTGAAGGCGGCAACCAAGGTTGAGATGATGTTGTCCAGAGCTTTCACTTTGAAAAAGCTCCTCACAAGAGGCACTGTTTGGCCATTTCCCATTTCCAACTTCCCAGTCTCAACACCAGCATTCAAAAAAGGTCTGATATGCACAACCACCGATCCCATTGTCCATTGCGCAATTACTATTAGAAATAACAACGGCGAAGCGCGAAGCATCCGAATCCATATCTTTTCATGCTTTCCAACGCCAACTCTCGTATCCCATGGCATCGTTGCCTTCAAGGAACGTGCGGGGGCTGGTAGAGTATTTAGCATTTCTGCACCGACCATGGCATCACACGTTAGATCCGTGAAATAATCACCAGAGTATGGAATAACATGCAGTGCTGCGAAATTGTGGATTGGAGTCGCAAATGCCTCAAGACGAGTCATTTCATTGGAAACATCACAAATAAGATTTGCCCTCAGGTGGCGCTTTTCATAGAAATCAATTAGTGTGTTGCTGACGTGTTCGAGTGATGGCTTTAGTTCCAGTGTCGAAAGACTGTTCGTCAATGAGGCCGCGCTCTCGATGGCTGAGTTTGCACCGGCTCCAAAATTGATGGTTTGCTTGTGAACTGAGTCTCCTATGCACACCATCCTACCAAAGGTCCAATTTTGGTTTTGGGCTTCCTCAATACTAGTCATATTTACCTTTGTCCGTGTATTCCATAGGTCTTTATAAGTGGTAGAATGTGGTAGCTTGATGTCAAAGAATGCTTGAGCAGTGACTTCCGCATCAGCCAACGTATACTTGGGGATATCGGTGCCATAGTATCGTTTATCCAGCTTGGTGAACAAGAACCAGTATAACACGCCCCCATCCCCTACGAATATCATGGTCGAATGATCTTTGGCGTAAGTCCTATAGTACCATCCCACCTCCAAGTTCCCTTTTACTTGAGTTCCCATCCCATAAATGCAGTTGTACTCGGCGGAGACGCTGTTCTGGTCTTTCTCTGTTTCGCCGGGCTTCAGATGTTCAATTTGTTGGAGCATTAGCTTCTTGACAACGCTGTGAACTCCATCAGCTCCCACGACTATGTCTCCAGAATATCGCGACCCGTCAGCGCATTGAACATCAACACCATCATTTGAATGAATGACATCTGTCACGCATTTGGAGGTATGAAGTTTTATATGGTCTGGAAGATCTTTCGAAAGCACTCGAAGCAAGTTGTGTCTCTGCAAGAATGCAATGGGGTATCCGGTTCTAAAGAGACAACCTATCAGCAAAACCATAATTTGAAGCACCAAACTGAAATTGCTACTAACCTTTCTTTAATAAGAAGAGGTACATCCGTGCTTAGAAACTTTTTGCCTTTTGCTGTCCACAGGGATCCATAATTCAAGGGCTCGATTTCATCAAGCAGATGGTCAAGTATTCCAAGTTGATCCAAGATTCGAGCTCCGTTAGGCAGGACTACTATGGAGGCACCAACCTGGGGTGCAATCTCTTCCCGTTTCTCTAGCACTACATAGTCGATGTTACTATGGTGAAGGGAATGCGCAAGGGTGAGGCCGGTAATCCCGCCGCCCACGATGATCACGCGAAGACGATCTTGTGGAACACTTATATCTTGGGCTACCTGCGAAGTCATTTTCAAGGTAGGAGGTATCGTCGAGGTTGATCTTCTAGTTTTCTGTTAGTATACCTGAAAACATCTGTGTTCTCTCTTCTCAACTCACGTCAGAATCTCCCTAACTCCTACTGGAGTCAGCCTGAGTTATAATCACGTGATAGTACACCCTGATGGTATTACGGATGCGTTATAACGTGCAAATAAAGTTCGATTCTCTATGCCCAAAGGTTATTTGAAGATTGGCACCAGTAGCACTCTTATATTAATATTGATGTGAAGCTGACGGCTTAATAATATCCGCGTAGTGATAAATGCGTGCATCACAATCGTATTCTTGTAGGCCGGATATTATTGTAGAATTAAAATCGTTATGAAGCTAATAACTTAATAATACCCGTGTAATCTGACAAACGCAAGTATGAAACGCGTGTCCTGGCAGCTCTCGCTTACGATGATTGTCTGTGCAACCTCAGAAACTGAGCAAGACTAGTACCAAACTTCCAGATAGTGTATGGCTTCTATGGCAACCAGTAACCATCACATATTAAAGCGCGGGCAGGGCCGCCCAGCCTCACGATATGGCTGTGCCTTAAAATGGGACGTTGAATGCACGCCGGTAAAATCGACTGGACCACGTCTGAATAGCTGCGCGCACTGCAGTCAGCCTCACCATACTCACATCCTATGAGGTACCATGTTCAATCTAATCTACGAGGTTGCCAATAAGCCCCCACATCGGGCGTTTCCTCCAAACAAATTAAATCCTGAGAGGCTGAAGAATGGAATTTGATCTTTGTGAGCGCGAAACCACCACTGATGGGGTCGCTTTATTTCTTCTCTATGGTATCTTGTATGAGAGAACTCAATTAAATGCCCCCTTTTCCGAGAGCCTCCCATGCTCTGTGATACTACTGCGCCACTGTGTGTGATACCTAAGTCTGACGATCGGCCCAATGTGCGACGTATCCTCGTGCCGTTAGTGATCGTCGTCGATGTCCTTTCAGAGAGATTCTCGCTTATGGAGAAGGATTCGCTCGCATTACACAACAGCGGCGCTCCAGGAACATACTTACAATTTTAACGGCCTTTCGGGTCCCGTCTCCTACCTTAGTCTTACGTATGTCTGTATATGATAGCTCTCTACCTATATAAGCCTTACACTCCTCTTTGTACCATTGAAGCCTCATTTTGGCGTCTATTCCAAACATGCGTCTTACAAATCTTCTAGTTGCACTTGCGCTTTTCTGCTTTTCTCTAGCAGAGAATCTCCAATCTTTATTGGAAAGGCAAGTTCCTGGACTAGACCAAGTTCCTACTTGCGCTGTGCGTCTAAATTTCCTAAAATAGCAATCTCTAAGTTTTACCCCCAAATATAAGGCACCAAAATGAGTGGTTCCAACCTCCTCATACTATTGTAATCACTTACTGGCACTTTGGCTCTTCTCAAGCAACATAGTTTTACTGATTCATATTGATAGGGTCCATGCTTGTTGACACTTTTACCTCAGTATTGTGGATCATTGACTAATACATCATGCGCCTGTACCAGCAAAGACTTGGTTGACGCTATGCGTCCGTGTGCTTATGAAGCGTGTAATATCACCGATTCACTACGTCTCCAGAAGTTCCAACAGGACACCTGTGGAATCAAAAATGATACTTCTCGTCAGGACTATTTAACAAGACAGTCAATAGTTTTAATTATACTCGCTGCACCATTTGTTGGTCTTCGATGTATTGCAAGAGTGAAGCTGGGGGCAGGTATGGGTTTAGATGACTGGATGATGGTCGCCGCCTTTGTCAACTCGATCATACTTACTGTTTCATGTTTGATGACTTTGAAGCAAAAATTCGGCCAACATACTTACTATCTCACTACGGAAGAATTAACGCAATCCCTAAAGGTAAATTGGCTGTAGAATAGGGAGGACATGGGCTTGCTGACGGCTGAATAGTTATTTTACGTGCAAGAAATCTTCTATCATCTTACAGTTGGATTCACCAGGCTGTCGGTGCCACTATTTTTCATGCGTGTATTCCCAGCTCGAAATCATCGGATTGCGGCATGGGCCTTGGTTGGGATCGTAGTCACTTCGCACGTGGCATTTACTATATTTACGATATTCCAATGCGTAAGTTTTCGTTTGGCTGAGAGAATATTTTCTCATGGCTTTTAGGTTCCAATTCGCGGGAACTGGGAGAACTGGAAGTACAAGACGCCGCCTGTCAAGTGTGCCGATTTCTATACCGCCATATTCGCTGCTGGTGGCACTGGTGTCGTGATCGATGTTATGATTTTATTATACCCATTGCCAATACTGTGGAATTTGAAACTAGCTCTAACCAAGAAGATCCATTTGATACTGATTTTTGTCCTTGGAGGATTTGTAGTGGTCTGTAGCGCCGCGAGACTACCCACACTCTATCGAATGAGAAGGTCTCTGGATCCATCCTGTAAGTATACTCACTAGTACCTGTACATTTGTTGCCGATGGCTAACTTCGAATAGGGGATCAACAACCTGTGGCAGTTTGGAGTGGGCTGGAATCTTCCGTTGGCATCATTTGTGGCTCTTTGCCTGCATGTCGCTCACTCGCAGCCTACCTCTTCCCGAGACTAAAGGTCATATTTGGAAGCAATGGACGGAGTGGTCAGGAAGAGCCCAGTTGGAGAAGCAGCAGCGATGGCAAAAAAAAGAGTGGTATTACAATAACAACGACAACTACAATGGGGACCTTTATTCAGTTGGAGGATCGCAGTAAAAGTGATGTAGGAATTCCAACAGGTGTAAATAATGAGAGGCGTAGTCACTTCGCGGAGGTTTCATCATCTGTATAGTTTCACTATAAATTGTAGCAAAACTTTCGTTTGCTTTGCTCAACAGGGAGCGAATATCGCTCAAATCTGGCGGGATTTCGATTTATCTACTCAGCTCAAATGATAAACGATTGCTCTTTGATACGGGAAGGTCTCGATTGAAATAACTTGTATACTATTAGTGGCATTGCTGTTAATTGTGACAATATCCAAGAGGGAGATACTTTTATCTCTTAAGAGTAAGTAAACAATGATATATAACCATCAAGAATCCCCTAGAGCTGTTCCACTAAGCCTTTGTCTTATATGCAGCATCAATCTTGCAGTAGGAATCGCGAATGTAGGGGTTTCTATGCTTCAGATCGCAAGCACAGTGTATTTGAAATTTTCTCTCCCAGTTAGCCAAATAGTGCAGTCTGAAATATTCATTTATCCGTTGGAAAAGGGGGGTGGTTCGCTTACTAGCGGTCCCCAGGCCGAGCCGCTGTGGCGCCCCACCTGTACCGGCCTTATTTTCAGGGTCCTTCTGACGCGTAAATCAGCACTTCACTCACATCTTTCTGTATCACCGTCAACAAATCGCCCAACTCGCCCAACTCGCTCAACTGTACAACAATGTCGTTACTTGAACCCCTATTTGATTTCTTCCGCGACCAGTTCAACGAAACCCGCGGTTGGCCGCAATCATCTCCCCCAGCTCCGTCTTTAGCACCAATCCCTATCAAAATGGCACCACAGACGAGCATGGACCAACTTCTCGATCCTACAACTATATATTCTTTACTTGGAGTTCTGGTCCTCTTATTCACCGCTTACTATCTCTCGTTACGTGTTCTCTCTGCAGCTACGCCTGGACGCCTGCGCACAGTCTTCATCTGGAACGCATTCAACTGTCTCATCCACGCGATCTTCGAAGGATCTTTTCTTTACAACGTATTCTTTACATCTACAGCTTTCAATCCTGCGACTCACCACCCAAGCACAATCACGAACTTCTTGAATGACAGTGGCAGATTATACGGCTCAGCATATGGCGACAACTGGGCAAGCAAGCTATGGTTGGTATATTCAAAGGCAGATCACAGATGGGCAGGCGCAGATGCTACAATTGTTAGTCTTGAACTTTTGACCGTGTTTGGCGCCGGTCCTCTTAGCGCATGGATCTGCTATGGGATCACTAAAAGAGATTGGAAGGTGGCTCCTTGGTTGATTGTGCTTGCAACCGCGGAGTTATACGGTGGTATGTTTCATTCTCGTAATTTTGCCATCCAAGACAAAGCTAATTACTTCTCATAGGCTGGTTAACATTCTGCCCCGAATGGCTTACCGGCAGCCAAAATCTCGACACAAGCAACTTCATGTTCACATGGGTGTATCTCTTCTTTTTCAATGTGCTTTGGGTCGTGTTCCCGATATATGAGATATGGGTTGCGTTTGTGGATATTGGTGATGCTTTCCACCTGCGTAGTGCTATTAAGGCACAGAAGCAGTTGGATTGATTGTCTAGTTTATAAAGAGAGGCCGCAAGTCCAGACCAAGACACACCAATGGAGTAAAGCTACTCAATTGAGACAGTTACTTACTTGCTGGATAGATAAGTTGGCTCAATCCAACCTGTGTCAAGTGCACCACTTAATAACTCTAGTCAAAGAGAGTGCGTACCAAAGGGAGTGCGTACCTCGGTAATATATTTTTTTGCTAGCAGCCTAGACGGCAACGCGCCGTATTTGCGGTTGTAATATTCCCCTTTTTTCTCCCTTTTAGGGCGTTTTGTATGATCCGATTCAGCCTGTATTGTTTTCGCTAAGCTGTTCTGATCCTTTTGTTTCGACATTTAATTAAAATTTCGACTGTGGGTGTTGGTTTCTAGGTGTTTAGAGGAATTTATATATGCTAGACGATACAAGATTATTTAATTTAGTCCATCTCAAGAAGAAATATACATATCAATATTATGATTTGTCCCCAAGTAACGGTTTGACTTGATATAAGTCGATTGGTGTGTTCACCATTTGTTATGTCACTAATATCTCTCAAAGCTAACAAATGTGGAATGAGCCTGCAAGGCCAAGTAGATTCGACCGACGTCGTCAAGTATATTGGATTCCATCTTAGTTCTGGGTCATTCTTTATTTTAGGAGAGATAGCAGATCAAGGAGACCAGCCCCGTCCTATTTTTATTTTAACATAGTTTAAAAAATACTTTCAACTCTTCCATTTATAGACTCAGCACAGACATTTTCACGAAACCGTGAATCTCTCTTTTAACATGTACATCTGGTCGAACCTACAAAGTATAGCAACAAAACTACGGCGGAAACCTCGGGACGTTTCTAAAGAAGTAGTTGGTGGATCTACGCTCACCTTTCTCGCATTTGTAAAGAATGATAGGCACCAGAAGAGTTGCTATGGAATGTTGATGGCGCACACATAGCTTGGCATGTCAGAAGAAATCTGGGATGTTATCCTTGTATTGGTCGAACAGAGGTCGTCGCGCGTCGCACAATAGCTCTGGAACTAGTAAATCACATATCGCGCTTGTGTTAGTATCAACTTTAAGCCTTTGATCTTATCCGAACCCGTCTAGTATACGAAATCCCAAGGTCTGGGATGAATTCCTGAGCTTAATCAATTAAGAGTTTCCCACATGAAAAGTGGGTGAGCGTTTTGAGTCTTATTTGAGGCCGATACAGTCCAGAGCGCCCAAATTTCCAGTCTTTCGAGTACATCTGGTAGGCTAACAGGTTGACTCGTGTTAAGAAAGATAGCTTGGGGTCTTGTCTTATGATAGCCAAGCCAACCGCCTTCCGTGCCGAGAGAAATGCTTGGGCGGGATCATAGCACCAATTTAGATCACACGAGAAAGTGCTTCATCGTGCAGATACGCGTATCTAGCTCAGCCACACGTCTTCAATCGTGAGTGCAAATACTGCTTCACAACGAGCTCCTCCGAATTGTTGTAACATAGGTGCTAGGGACAATACCTCGAGCATTCAATCACGCGTATCTGCTTCAATGATGCCTCTATAGATTCAAGGACAATGGCAGATTGTGGTAATGACTACGGGCGGAATACATATAAGACACTTTGGGCGCTTTCTCAATAAGCAAAATCCATCAAAGTCAAAGCTGGCAAGCAGAGCAATTGTATTCAACGTCACCAGGGACGAAAATGAATCGGCTTCTTTCTCATCTCTTTGCAGGAACTGCTTTGAAGCAGGCTCCAACTGGATCGCGCAATTTCAATTTAGTGCCATCGCCACAAAATGCAAACATTTTAGTTGTTCACGATGTGAACATTTCTCGAGACGCAGCTCCATTATACTCCATCGTTCTGTCACAGTCCACCAAGCCCAATATTTCATTACATAAAGGCCAAGTTGACCCTAGGACTACCATTGGGACTGCAACTTTCCATTCATTTTCTTACAGTACTGACATGTCACTCTATGGGCGCTCGATACCTTTGAAAATGAATCAGCTCACTGGCAACTTTTCTCTTCGTGGTCCACCCATCGGTGACATGAAGTGGAAGTACGACGACTTGACTAGCCGCTCACTTGTAATGAGGGATAACTTGGGTAACAATCTTGCCAAGCTAAAATCCATTGGCTTTAGCGGGGAACGGCAGCTGGAGATATTAGTTCCTTGTGATGAGTTTTTGGTTGAGTTGATGATGCTATCAGGAATTGCTGCGAAAATGGTTTCAAAGAAAGTAAACGAAGCTGCTGCATAAGTTTCGTCAGCGGTTGCAGTTGTTTAATAAAGAAGGAGCGAGGAATCGCTTGATTCTCTTAGAAATGTAGAAAACTAAGACATGTTTGCTGGATAATATGTATTTAGAAGTGTAGATAAAGAGGTTGCTTGGCTAGGTCATTATTGTTTAGGTGTTTTACAGATTGTTGAAAGCAATTGGGTGACTATCACTAGGTTCTATTGAAATCATCCTATTGAATTATTCACGAAAAAGTCCATCAAGTAATGAACGACATCTGAGTTGTCATCCCGTCATAACTTTCCCAACGATTTTGGATAATGACTAAGCTCACATATCCTCACATCTCACATGCTCACCACCGCATTGCTCAAAACTTCTGCATTGAATGTAAGTAATACGAACCACGGCGATCGCTATGTAAATATATTACCATACATGTGCAGGCGGTGGCTCAAGCTTGTTTTCTACACTAGGCCCGATTAGGCTGGATATAGCGCTGCGGGGATATACCTCGCCAATCTTGAAAGGGGCTCGGCTACTTTTTGTCTACATTTGATGGGGATGACCGCTCGTAATGGGATGTTCCTATCTCATTGGTGCTAAGTAACAAATTTCAGTGCCTGGGAGCATAATATAAACTGCCAAGCCTCCTAGCCTTGAGACTTTTTCCTGAAGTATCTGGGAAGTGGTCACTTGTACTTCCAATGGATCAATCAAATCGGAACTTAGGGTTAACTTTGCTACGTGGGGGACTGGAGCGGTCACCTAAAATTGGAACTGACCAGGTATACAAGCTGCATGATCTGCTGGTGATTCATAATGAAGCCTGGCTGTACCTGGAGTAATTTTAGCTTCCCGTTTGTCTGATCCTGCGCTGGTATGTAAACTCCTTCATGTGGACGCGTCAACCTCCATCTACGTCAGTGTCGCTTTTTGGATCGCACAAAATCGGTCCATTTAAATTATGTGTTTGCGTAGGGAAACTAATACGCGTAAAATATGCCGCATCTCCCTCGTATGTAAATCAAACTTTATATAAAGAAGAGACCTCTGCCACGGTGCCTTCGCCCATGGTAACACAGAAAGACCATTACCTCGACCTAGATTCTAATAATTTCTCTTAACTTTGCTCATCCTTCATCAACGTGACAATGGCCTCCAGTTCTTCCTCCTACGCGGTGAGGTTTCTCTCACTATTGGCTATCACATATGCGACACCCCTTCATGCGGACTCCATCAATACTGCTAGAGGACAAAGCGTCCAATGGGGGCCATGCCCTACCGAACTCAGCGCAATTTCCACAGCCCCAATAGATTGTGGCAGTTTCATTGTTCCTTTGGACTATACGAGGCCAAGCAACGAGACAGTCAATCTTGAGCTTGTCCGTATTCCTGCTCTTAGAAAGCCTTCCAAGGGAAGTATCTTCTTCAACTTTGGTGGTCCAGGGGATGATGGAAAGAATGGATTGGCTGGGTTTGCGAAACTATTGTTAGGGTGCGTATCAAAACACTCCGACACTTAGGAGATAGCAAGCTTATGCCCAATTCTAGACTGACAGGCGGACAACATGACCTAATAAATATAGTCCCGCGGTAAGAAAGCATAGTGTGTAAGATTTTTGGAGAGCAAGAACTGATAGTTCAAATATGATAGCGGAACAGGAAATACCTTACCATTTTCATGCTACCTTACGGAGGCAGAGAGACTTGCCGCAAAACTACAGTTTCCAATCGTTTCCTATAATTCATCAAATGTGGCGCCTGGTCGCGCTTGGGGAGCTGGCAAGATTCTATCTGAGACATGCTTCGCAGCTCAGAATAAGACCGGAAGGTTTATTGGCACTGCATTCGTGGCAAGAGACCTGATGCGAGTCGTTGATGCTCTGGGTGAGGATGGCATGTTACGATACTGGGGTCAGTTATTCTCTCTCAAAAGCTACAATAAATTCCCAGGTATATTTCAGGCTCGGATATTGACATCAATTCCAGGCATCTCCTATGGTACAGTACTGGGTGCGACTGTGATCTCAATGTTTCCCGACCGCGTGGACAAGGTTATTCTTGATGGGGTAGTAAACGCGCATGAGTACTACCACACTTTGTAAGTTGATCATCCTGTCAATTAAATGCGCACCAAGTTTTGGAATAAGTGTAATGAGCACATAAAGCTAATTCTAACTACGGCAGCGAGCCAGAGCAACTCTCTTCCAATGACGATGTCTTGAAAGGATTCTGCTCTGGATGCATCGAATCACCAGAGAGCTGTCCATTAGCCCGCAACCGGACTGCAGCAGAGCTTGAGAAAACAATATATGATACACTGGAAACTTTGAAGTCCAATCCTATCGCTATTTATTCCCCAGGCGAAAGCTATTTGCTCGATTATACAATTGCTCAACAAACCATCTTAGATGAGTTTTACACGCCACAATCTTGGCCAAAGCTATCAGTAGTGATTGATGGTCTTGTTAATGGTAACATAAGCCAATTGGTTGCTGGCTATATCGCATTATCTACTTCCACTACTGGTGCAGCATCCACATCGATATCTGTCAGCAATAGTACAACATCTCAAGACGCTGAGGCTGTATTTGGTATTAGGTGCAGCGACAAGTTTGCACGGCGCTCGAGTCTCAGCGATATGCTTCCTGACATAGAAGAACGTCAGTCGAAGAGTAAAATTATGGGAGACTCGCCAGTGACAGGACCTGTCAACTGTGCTCAGTGGAAAATGGATGCAGAGGGGCGATATTCTGGGGATTTCAAGGTAAAAACTAGAAACCCTGTTCTGCTTATTGGTAATACCTTCGATCCCGTTACCCCTCTAGTATCAGCTCACAACATGAGTTCGGGTTTTGAAGGGAGTGTTGTACTGCAACATAACAGCTACGGTGTAAGTGCTTCTGAGTGCAATATCCTGGGAGCTGATTAGCTAACTTCGCGGCATGTAGCATTGCTCCTATCTCACCCAGGCTTCACTATGTACTGCTAAAGCCATTAAGGCATACTTCACAGCAGGGACTCTTCCGAAGTGTGGAACGGTTTGTGATATAGATGTGCCTCTTTTCTCGGGCAAAGAGGGATGGGAGGAGTTGCTAGGTCGCCTAGAGTAGAATATACAGTGAGAAATGTACGGTACATGGTAGATGATTCAACCTAGCACTAACGTAATCAAATAAATCAATTATTTCATTTTGTTTTATTCACTGCGCGTTCATGATCCAATTCAGTTTCCAATTGTTCCATAAAATGAAACTTGTTCCATGGCTTAGGAGTGTGGGATTCCCATAATTTCCGGTGTCCAAAATCTAACAATTACTCTCATGATTTGGCCATTGATCACATCGTCACTAAAGTAGAGCATAAGCTGATTCATTTGATAATCTCTTAGATAAACATTTATTGTTTGAATTATTTGAATTGTCTGCTACTACGAATAATGAGAGTCAATACAGTCGTCTTCCAAGAGTGACAGTCCAACACATTGTCTTGCCCAATCTATCCCATCTCTCCAATCTGGTGATTCCAGAAGATTAGGTTGAAGTACCGGTAGGGTATCACATATTTCTTTTACCAGATTGTAGCCGACGGACTTCGCCCACCAAGTTACACAGCCGTAATCATGAAGCAGCACAGCCCAGTGCATCAAAATAAGTAGTGCTACCGGCTTCATATTCCCAACTTCCGTGGCAAACTCTTTCCCAACAAGGGTCGGAAATGCGATGCAAAATCCTGCCACCAGATTCTTCTTGTCTTCAACGTAGCACAGCGATAGGCCTTTCAACGCCTTGCGATATAGCTCCTGCTCAGATGCTATCAAAACCGCGCTATCGTGCTCAATAATGGATTTGAGTCGTTTAATGGCGTCTTCAGTAGTTATATCTAACTGAGGCGAGGGCTCGCTGATGAGTCTTGTTGCAGTAGAGAGTGATTTCGAGAAAGGACTATTTTGCATCCAGTCCGGATATTTCAAGTAGAAAGACGTAGAAGCAAGTCCAAGGTCGAAGAACACAGGAATATGGTCGAGTAGAGAATAGTGCTTGTCAAAACTCAAGCCTGTGTACTGAGTCATAGCGAGATTGATGCACAACGCGAAAACAGAAAACATGTAGATGCAGTGGATGTTATTTTGTGTAATATTCTCAAGCTGCTGGCGAAAAGATGTGCTAGCTTTGTCATAATACTCCATCGCCATTTGAACATATTCAGCTGATCGAGCATCTTCTCGGTGCAAGTCGGTTGTTGCTATATCTAAGGCAGATACCGCCAGTATTCCATGAAGAAGAAAACCATACTGGAGGGCGTATTGCGGCAGAATGACTTGTAGGTAGTGATAATCATCCGCAACTCCACAGAAGCTTTTGTATGTGCAGACCGACCAGCGGTGCATGAGCTCTAGCTCGAGAAGTTGCCGAGATCGTATTGTAAATGTGATTTCTGGTAGAGTGCTCACGGATGATTCCCTGCTAGATGAAGAGATGACTTCTTGTATGGGGGCACGAAGATTGTTACCATAATCGCAGGTGTCCGTGGAGCCTCTTACTGCACAATTCGCACATGGAGGTCCTTGCTCGTCACACTTTGAAAAGTCAGATTATTGATCTCACAATTTATCAACGATCCTAGGTAGTTTGAATGAGATGTTCGGCACTACCTACCTTAACATGTCTCTTTTTGCAATTCTGACATCCTGCCCGGGATTTATTGTGCGATCTTCTCTGTTGCATCTTCATTGATTGTATGTAGAAGTCTAAACGGAATAGAGTCGATATATCAAGGAGAATTATGGTTTCCTTTTTGCTTAGTTCAGGTTCTGAATCTTTGTTTGATATATATACATATATGTGTATGCACTGCTAGATCAAATTCCCGTTGCCTAGTACCCCAGTCCCGTGGCTAGGGTCCCCTGTTATCGTAAAGAAGCTTACCTACCTCTAGATCAAGGATTTTTGACGTCAAGTAATTTTCGCCGATTTCCTCAATTTGGAGGGACGTGGCGATGGTGGCGTAGGTCAATTGTCGATCTCAAACGTATGGAGGTTGGATTGGTTGACCCACTTTCAGCCTTAGGGCTTCCATATAACAAAGTGATCAACTTGCTATATTAAGCAGAATTTGCGGCTCCTTCGGCATAGCTCACTGCGCATTGAAAATTCAAGACGGGGCTGTGGCATATAATCTCTTTAATCCCATATGTGAGTTGAGTGGAACGGGGGAAAGAGGATTGGCCAAGAGTACTCGGGGTAACTGCATCTGCAAAGCGTCACTCTGCCTTGGGACAACCGGCCGCACTCCACATTGGGAGTTCCAAATGACTGGATATCCCGAATGCTATTGCGGGCGGTAAAATGGACTTCCGCAACAGGTGATATCTATGATAGTTGTCCTATTTCGAAAAGTTACCCTGTCACTCGCATGCTTTGCAACCCACCAAGTATTAATTGACGGCATACCAAGGAGCGAAAAATAGTCAGAAAACAACGTTCACTGGTCCTTGTCAAATCCCGATAGTTAAAAACAAGGCTCAGCGTCTGGATAGTGCGGTGTACCGAGTGTGGTTAACCGAAGGCGAGTTTACCCGCCGACCGCATGCGAGATATTTCAATAGTTTTCCCAGAGGAAGGTGGGCTTTAAGAAGTACTGTGAGTTGGTGCATTCCTCTTATGGGAAAGTATCCGACATAGCATTGGCATAGTTTAATATGGCTGTACCGTCGCGCAACTAGAAAAGCTTCGTCAGGTATTAGAGATTCATTAGCTGTAAGAGATATAAGAGATTTGTTACGCAGCCAACCCAAGCACTATTCTTCAAAGAGCCGTACGCAACTATTAAACATCCTCTTTCTACTGAACTAGAGTTTCACTATCTAATGTGCAAGAGTGCTTCACATATGACCCCATACCAAGGTACAGGGGTTTGAACAAGGATGTTAACCGTTGACTTGTACCAACTCTGTAATGTAACATTTTCCAGGGTCTTAAAATCTTAACCCATTATTTACAGCGACACCGAAGAACACTTAGCTGTCGCGCTACACAATAATATTCTCTGTCATCTATGGTATTCTTGCACATTTGTCAATTCTACGTTACCAAAGATGCTCAATTCCCAACCCCTGAATTAAGCGAGAGCCTGAGCGAGCCGCTTCTCCTCTTTAAAAATCACGTAAAGCTTCCTCTCTCTACCCTCCAAAGATTCCTCCACTGTGTTTCTAGTATTCCAAGCCATGATAACGATCAATTCCACCCAGTTGCAGGGACGCAATCTAATGGTTTGGAAATAGCCGCACCAGAATCCTACACACCCCCAAAGCTCTTCGCAGTAACCCAGGAATATACCCCTTGAAGACACTCTGCAAGAATGCGCCTGAAGTAAGGCATCTAATAATACACATCATCATTCATACAAATCTCAAACCTAAGCTGCATCAGTACTCAGGAGGATCAGGTCCTAGGCTTTTTTTTTCAAAGACCCCCAAAACAACAGGACTGTGGTGACACTTCCACGTTTATGAGAAGCGGATGAGGATGAGGGGTATCAAAACACACCTAGGCATCGGTTTCAAATAACGGGTCAATATTTGACTTGCTGGAATGTTCGTTCACGTCAAAAAGGACGAAGTCAAACACTGACTCATAGGAGATTAATTAGTGTCAATATCGTCGTTGCGCTTCAAGGTCCCATCTACAAATCTAGAACCAGAGGATCATGGTAGTCAGGAGCCGTAACCTAAGAGAAGAAATGGCGATTAAATGAAAACGTATTGTTCTAAAGGCCCCTCGGCCACTCAAGATAACGTATGCCAGTTGTATCCCGGTATGCTTAAGCATACCACGCGGGAGGTGAACCTGGCAAACAAGAACGGCTAATCGTCACCATTGCCTGCTATAACTTTTGTTTTTTTTAGAATTCTCGCCAAATTCAATAGTGGATAGGTATAATATTAGGCTGTGTAGCAGGTACTATATATAATATGTAGACATATTGTCAGATAATTGACATGCGGTGCTAAGCCAACGAGATATACAAGAGCTAAGCATTGTTTCTAAACGCCACGCTATGCACTAAGCCATTCACTTCGTTTTGATCACATCCCATACTTCAACTGAGCTTCCTGCTGTCGATTTATTGCTGACTTCCCCGCATGGGTTACGTTATCGCACGGGAATCTCCCATTGACCCTGATCATCACCATCATCATCACTGTCTAGCAAGTCCTCCTCATCATTCAACGCCATTTGGACAAACATCCTAATCCAAGCCTCATTTGCAGCATCCTGGGCTTCAGCTGCAGCCTCATCATTGACCCTTCCTCTTTGTCTGGCAGCTTGACCTGCGCGTCTGATATGCTGTGCCGGCGGACCAACGTTGGCAGGACCTTGTCGTTGAGGCGCATCTGGTGCCACAGGGACAGCTGGAGGAAGAGCTTGGTTGATCCGTAGAACAAGCGGTCCTTCTCGTTCAAGGGGTGGGCGGGGAGGTTCCAGTCCCAGTTCTTGTATTCCATGCTCCTCTGGCTCTTCTATTTCAGGTTGATTATGGAATTCAAAACCAACTTGAATATTCTGAGCAAGATCTTGCGCCGCGGCGACGAAGTTGTCACCGTCTTCAATTTCATCATCTAGATCATGATTGTCGCCTTCGTTATCCACACGTCCGTTGGCTCTGGCAACTGGGTGATCACCACCAAAATAGCCAATGCCAACATCATCTCCATCACCACCCTCTAGTTCCCAAAGCCGTTGAAAACATGGCTTGTACTCCTCATTGTAGTGACGGTACGGATTGGAAGGCTGCAACCACGAAGAACACAGGTAGCAGAAGTGAGAATTACACTTGAAACAGATCATGTGATTACATCCGTGGGATTTTTGTGCTGGGGCTGCACAAGTCGGACAGGGAGTAGTGTGAAGCTTAAGATACTCCAACGAGGCTTTTTCTTCATCCGTAAGCTCACCATCTGGTTGCTTAGGACCACATGATTTAAATTCGCCATGCCATCCTTGAAAGCATCTGGAGCAAAATGCGAACGAGCAATCTTCGCAAACAGACAACAGGTCCTCGCCAGACTTGAAGCCTTTCACCTTCTCTTTTGTCTCTTCAGTATCAGATTCCTCATCGGACTTGACCACCTCAAACCCCTCTGGTTTACGATGCTTCTTTGATCTTGCAGCACCTTGACACCATTTTCGAGGACAATAGATTGTGTTCTTGTCCGACTCTAAATCTGCCCTGTGCTTCAAAGTAACATAGCGAGTCACGACCTCATGTTCTAATGGGATCTGAAGTAGTTCGCTGGGGCTGAGTTGAGTTTTCGATTTTCGACCTTTCTTTGTGGGACTCTGAGCCCCTCGTTCCTTTGCGCAATTCGGAGCCATGCATCGAACAGACACTAGATCCCCCTCCTTTATCGCATTGTTATAGTAATCCTGCAAACAATCGACACAGAAGACATGACCACAATCAACCATCTTGTGGCAGACAGAGCCTTTCTTTGGGTCGAGACACACCCCACAATCAAAAGTTTCCTTCTCAAAAGATGCCTGAGTGGCTTTGATATCGTAGTCCAGTAGAGCAATCTTGTATTCATGGGGTACTTGGAAATCTTTTCCTTCTCCACAACCAAATGCATTTTCAGCAGCTTGTTGCAAAAGATCTATGTAATCAAAGATCATCTCTGTGCGACCATTATCTTCCCATATCAAATCTCCTTTCACTTGTAGGTTGTATAGTTGCTCCTCCGACAGCCATTCCGGTGAGGTAGAAAGACGAAACTTGGGTGGAAATTCGGCTGGGTAACCTTCAGGCAAAACTAATTGTAAGTGAAGACTTGGTAGGTAGTTGAGATTATGGGGTTCGAGGTTGGCCGCTAGATTTGCTTCACCAACTTCGTCGCTGGTTTCCGAGTATGGCGGGGTAGGTAATGGTGCAACTTCAGCAGACACAGGAAAGACGACCTTAACAGGAATTGTTGGGTGAACAGGAATCTCAAGAGACGCAGTGAATGGCTCTGTACCCAAGATGAGCTCCGGGAATATGGCAGATATGCACTCCAGTTCCACCTCCCTAGGATCGTCCTCCGTCATAATTCTCCTCACCAAGAGTCGCTCCGCGAAGAAGCAGTAATCAAGACGGGTAGGTGAAGTGGTTCATAGGCATATATTGCTGTAGACCTCACGAAGAATCCAGTGCTGGTGTCATTAAATCCACTTCAATTAACGGTGGAAATTTGCAAGTAGGCTCAAATCTTATGGAAATTGAGGCAACTCGTTCACAGAGTGTCACCAGTCGATTCGTGATAGAGGAACGACTTCTGCTTCGGAGCGAGAGGCGGCAGTCATAAGGGATGTTTGAAGAAGACACATTCCGAAATATGAGAGGAAGAATACTAAATACTAGAGAGAAGGTGCTCGACATGGAGGTTGTGGGTCGTGGCGAAAGAGTCATACGGAATTAAAAAAGTTTAGAAATACGATTAACATGATGGGATTCGACATCGCAGGGAGTGCGCCTATAACAGGGGTGTTACACTATCATTACAAGTTAATTCCATCAACACCACACTCTAATTTCATGATTTATATACATCCTTCACCACCAGCAAGCCCAAGGAGTCATACAAGCAGAGGCTCATATACCAGGTAAATACTGGGCTCAAACTAAACAACCCAAAAAATTCGCTAGTATCATTTTCAGCTCAGGAAAATCTATCTCACGCAGAGATACTTACTGTAGGGGACCTCTCTTTAATTCTTCCCGCTGCTTTCATCTTCATATATCGCCCTTCTCTATGTTAATTGACACTAACAATCGCAGGGAAGCACAATTTCCATCATGGCCAATACACCGCTGGCCTCCCTCTCCCTTACACACGTCCATTATGACCCCGCCGACCCCATATCCTACCTTTGCGCCTTCCTTGCCCTTGTGCCTCAAGGACTATGTGTTGTTTACGCAACTCTTATCTGGTCCACGCGGGAGATTGAGATTTTACTCCTATTCGCTGGTCAAATGCTCTGCGAAGCCTTCAACTTCGCCCTAAAACGAATCCTTAAAGAAGAACGTCCTAAAGTTATGCATGGAAAAGGCTACGGTATGCCGAGTTCGCATGCACAATTTGTGGCATTTTTCAGTGTTAGCTTAACACTATTTCTGTTGGGGAGACATAAACCAAAGGGGGCAAGTGAGAGTCATACACCGTTGAGTTTGGGATCGAGGGTGTTTTTGAGTGTGCTGGCTTTGGTGGCTGCGGGGACTGTAGCATGGAGTCGCATATATTTGAGTTATCATACACCAAAACAAGTTGCGGTAGGACTATTGGCAGGGAGTGTTACTGCAGTCGGCTGGTTTTCGGTGGTGGCTGCTGTGAGACAGCTAGGACTGTTGGGCTGGGCATTGGAGCAACCCGTAGTGAGGCTATTTAGAATGAGAGACCTGGTAGTGGAGGAAGACTTATGTCAGGCTGGCTGGGAGAAATGGGAGACTAAGAAATTGGACGAGAGGAAAGCTGGGTTTTCTGAAATGTCTAACACGAACGGCAAGAAGCAAAGGTGATAATCCACAATATCATATCAATTTCAACACTGTTGGTACCCTTTTAGGTCTATTTTCAGTACTTACAGCTCCTCGAATGCACCCCCTTCGTTTGAGAGTTTGCATGTCTTGACTTGAGTAGCCAGCTGTGTTTTCAAAAGGGCCAGTTTCTCCTTGTATAGGTCTTAACACCCGGGTTTAAAGCACTCACGCACCAGTAAGATAACTCAAAGGACACTAGGAGATGTCTGTTGCACATCTTAACCAGTTAATATAAGAAACACATATTCAGTAGTCTCCACGATCATTCCTTGCCAGCCCTTGGCTAGAAACGATAGGTACTTATGATATGCAGCTCGGGAAGTGCCTAAATGGCATGATTCCAACTCCTAGGTTTTGGATCAAGTAAGCTAGCCGTTGAATTTAACCCCGTCGATCTTCGATAGAGCCGCATGAAGCGAAAATAACTCTTAGACTAGGACGCTCGTACCAGTGTCTGACAACTGTTTCTTCGTACTCTCCTTGAGTCATTACAGGAAAAGGCTCTGTTGTTTTAATGGGAGCGAGTTCTTGCTGGAACGTAATGGAACGCAAAGGAACGCAAATGATAGTAAAGGTACGCGCTCGTATGCCAAAAAGAGCTTTAAGCGATTGATACCATGCTTAGAGGCTTCTACACCGTACAGTTCTGTACGAGACTGAATGAAGGAAGGTCTAGGTCAGAGGAGCTGCTACCAACCTGTAGACTTGTGCAGGAATATTCTTGAGAAAAGAAGTTTGAGATTACACACTCCAACTTATCCCGCCTACACTTATTCATCTTTTAATCTAAGTGTTCGCCCAATGTTATTGGCAGCAGTGGTTATCCAGAATAAAAGGCGATCTGAAAGCACGTGTACATTGTTCGGATTACCGAAGCCAAAACCAACGACACTCTCAGTCTTACCTGATCTCACAGCTATCTCAAATGCAAAACCTTTCAGCACATAATATTGCAATCAACAGCCATCTATGTGCGCCATCGCTCTATGTTCATCTGCCGGGGTTCGTTCACCTCATGGCCTGCTGGATTTGGCTTACGGCCAAGCAACGTGTGACCTGCAGCTAGGGTTCAAATGATCCTATACCCTCCCATTATTGAGCCGTGTTGATCACTCTGCATATCGGCTTCACCTCGTGTATCTGATTCTGGAATCGACCTTCTATGACGACTACTACTACCAGGAGCGCGTCTTTACAGAACTACCATCCCTGACACCATCATTGTACTTCTTTAGTACGTGGACGGTCGGGGGAGTCCTAACCACGGCCATTTCCCACTACGGTGTCTCCAATGCGACCCCAAAATACACACATGCGTCCGAGTAGGCCGAACAAATAAATCGGAATCCCTGGCGGTCTGTTCCAGATGACTGTACAGGGCGAAAAGCTTCTGACACTTGCCATCATCACAGTTGCAGCGAGAGCGGCTGCGACCTTCTCCATTCGGGAATTTTATATTGGAAACTGCCCGGTATTTGGGATGCTCTGCCCAATGGTAACGCCTAGATCCCACTTCCACCCTATGCGTTCTTTTTATATTTTGCAACGGTCTATCAGTGATGCGGTGGGAGTCGCAAGGTTGGACGTATAATGGGTGGGGCTCAGGTCAACCATTAATTCGTCTGACCATTCTATATGCTACTCGAAATGAAGCAACCACTCGATCATGTAAGATTTTCGTAGTCTCTCACCTCATCGAAGTCGTGCTGTGAGGGCATTTAGAATTGAAAGAGCAATGACATATTGACATATATTTTTACTTTCGTAATCCTATTGTACTTTTAATTACTGCTATTTGAATGCTTTCACAAACTACTTCTATTCTATCCTGCTTCTCAAAAGGTAGTTTACCATTCGTGTTCCTATCTGCATAGTCGTACCAGACAGATCCTGCATTGTTACTTACATGCATCTGCTGCTTCTTGTCTTACATTCCATCGCCTTTTTCCAAGTTTGTCTTCGACCTAGACTACGTTTGGCCTACTCACCGACTAGGTCTCTCGATATACTCAATAGTTTATTAATCGATCTCTTCTGTACCAACATTGCCTACTTTGAGCCAAAAATGCGCCCTTGAATATTTAAATGTTACATTACTAGCCTATGTTAAGAATTTCGTTAACACTTGGCAATCATATTCTCCCTGCTTTCCTCCAAATTCAGGAGTCTTATCAAGAGTTGCATTTTCTTCTCTCCACATAATCCCACTCTCGTTCTAGTTACGCAAGTACGGAAGGGACATTGCCCTGTTACTCAAGGGAGTCAGTCGAGGCACTTCTGTAATCGGTACAGCGGGCTGGCAGATGAACAAAAGGTCCACACCCGTGGAAGGTAATTATAAAAGATTTCATTTTCAAATACAATACATATCTGTCATGGCATCAACTGAGAATATATATGTACAGAACTACCTACCATAAACTTTGTTGAAATTCTTAGGGCCAATTCATAATCATTCAATCACTCGGTCTACGCGTGATGTTGTTTAATACATATCTTATAAGCGTGCTAGCGGTAGTATCCGCAACAAGTAAGTGAATTCTCGTTGTTGGAGTTTCGGATGTATCAGTTTAAGGGTTGGGTCCCTCTTTTGCCGGGCTGTACAATAAGTTTTATAGGCACGATAGTCAAATGAACTAACATAATTCACCCTATAGTTGACAAATCATTCATAATCAAACTCTCTCCATCCTCAACTCTATCAGGTCGCTCACCTTCACCCCACCATGACTTTCATAAACGCGCTACTGGCTTAGACTATACTGTCCGTCATGAATTCAATAGCCCGAAAACCTATCTAGGCCTCTCCATTCATGTATGGGATCTCTCTCATTATCTATCAAATTTATTTCCATGGGACTCGAATAGGGGCTTTACTCGGCACGGTAATTGCTAAAATATATCAGGTGCACAGCGAAGGAACAAGCGCAGAGATACAGGCCCAAATTAGGGACATTCCAGGGGTTTTAGCAGTATCGCCAGTTTTAAAAGCGACTGTTCCTGTCGTATTCAATACATCTGCTGAGCCTCTGAAATCTTTTGGACGCATTGACCCCCCAAAGACTGTGGAGGCTGGCGGGGAAATTTCGAGTACCTTGCAGAGTATGTTATTCTTGGATTTGGAACTCCAATATGATACAATGTCTCGAGCCAATGCTAATAAATTCCGTGTAGTGGGTGGTGTGGATAAGCTTCATAAACTTGGAATCAAAGGAAAAGATATCAAGATCGGAATCATTGATACTGGGGTAGACTACAGGTGATAATTAATTTTCCGCAAGTTGGTTATTAGAAAGCCTTCAAACTGATAGCTGATCTGTAGACATCCATCCCTTGGTGGCGGCTTCGGGCCTGGGTTCAAGATTGCAGGAGGATGGGCATTTACAGACGACAAGGGAGCCCCAATCAACAGTCCCGACCCTTTAACAATTTGTTACGGAGGTGGTCATGGAACACATGTTTCTGGTATTCTCGGCATGACGCCAGCTCCCGATCAATTCAATATTATTGGAGTCGCACCGGAAGCAAAGCTCTACATGTACCGAGCGTTTGGTTGCGACGCAAAAGGCGGCTCTGATGCTATCCTAGCGGCCATGCTTAAAGCTCAAGCTGACGGCGTTGATATTGTTAGTATGAGTTTGTCCGTGGGAAGCCCAAATCCATACGCGAACGTAAACGAGGATCCGCTAGCGGAAGCCACGAAGAAACTGACCGATGCTGGGATCGCTGTTAGTAAGTAAATGATACTGTGGAATGAGGTAGCTAGTCGAAAAAGAGCTGACGAAAAATAGTTGCCGCGGCTTCAAATGCAGCGAACGGAAACAAGAATGCTAACAATCTTTACACTTCTGCTTGGCCTGGTGTAGAGTCGAGTGCGATATCTGTTGGGGCTAGTAAGTTTGTGAGCATACAATATCACTTTTCGTCTAACAAAATCTAGTCGCGAACAAAGACTTTCCTCTTGTTTATTCCACCACCGATTCCCAAGGCGCAGCCCTCCAATATGCAGCAGTTTTCCCACTTGATGTACCCTCCGGTCTAGACGTCTACGTTGTTGAGGACGGCTGTAACTCCAATGACTGGGAAACAGCCATCAACACTGTGCAAAACCCCAACATCACAATATTTGCATTCCAAGTTCTTGGTGAGACCGGCTGCCTTACCAATTATATTGGTAACTATAATGGTGCCAGATATGCACCAAAGTACATTCTAGCTTTCAACGCTGAGGTCACCGATCTGTACAACAAAAGATACAGTGTGCCGAATCCTGGTTTCTTCAGTGGACAGCCGCAATTTGTGAATCTTGCAGCTAGAGATGGAACGATTTTTGCTGCTAATTATAAGGCTGCCGGTATGACTTCTCATTTATTAAACGGGTTTGGAGCAATCACTGACCGCATAATCTTCCAGGTGGATATCTCAAATACAAACTCAAGTTCCCTAGTTAGTGAAAGAAACTCTGCAACTTCACATTATTTCATTATCCAGGTGCTGATCATCAAGTAGGTAAATCTTTCGTCAGCGTGCCTCAACCTCATGGAGGCTTCATCGATTACTATTCAAGCTTTGGTCCTACATGGCACGATTACGAATTGAAACCCCAAATCTCTGCGCCAGGCGGTAACATCCTCTCTACCTATCCACTTGGACAGAACGGAGGTTGGGCCATCATTTCCGGTACATCTATGGCGACTCCCTACGTCTCTGGAGCATATGCACTTATAAAATCACAATTTCCCAAAGCTAGTATAACAGAGATCAAGGAACTCATGCAAACCACTGCATCCCAAATTCCATGGATATTTGATCCTGCCATCCTTTCCACCACCGCTCAGCAGGGTGCTGGTGGCATCAATGTCTACAATGCCATATTTTCCCAGAGCGTTATTTCACCAGGCCAAATCAAGATCTCGGACGTCTCCCGCACCGAATATGGAAGCGCAAATATAACTATCAAAAACACGTCAAATCAGCCACAAGCTTATACTCTCACCCACAAAGGGGCGGGTTACACCGACTATGTTTTACAGTGGATGTCCACTAGCCAAGTGGCCAACTATGGCAGTGCAGTATTCGCAACCTCCTCACTAACACTTTCACCTGGGGAATCTCGCACCATCTCCGTCTCAGTCCGACCCCCAGCAAGTGTTGTCCCAAAGAATCTCCCCATCTTCAGCGGGTTTATACTCATTTCTTCCACTACTACGAAATACAGCATTCCCTACCTCGGACCTCCCTATTCTCTATACAACACACCTTCACTATTCATACAGAATACAGGTACGATCCTCCCCCAAATCTACGGCTACGATGCTTCGGGTTCTTCAACGGTAGATAACGGATACCTGGAGATTAACCCGGCTTATGGTTACGGGTCGGCGATTGCAGTCGATCAATGGATCTATGAAGCGCGTGTCGACGTTTTACCAGCGAATACAAACATCACTGCTGATTACTATGCACCGAACTCTACAATATATACATGGAATTCTTATTTGCCGAGCCAAGAAACACCGGGCAGTAAAGTGTTTGGATCTGAAAGTTTTGGCATACTGGTGTCACAGAAGGGATGGACAAGAAATTTGGGGGCATACGGGAACAATATGGTTGTTACAGGTGACAATGGGACAAAGACTGTGCTTGGTCGTGGAGATTATCGATGGTTAGTTAGTGTGCTGAAGACAGGTGGGACAACTGGGGTAAAGTCCGATTATGAAACTTGGCTGGGGCCGGTATTTAGACTTACTGGCTCTTGAGGACTTAAATGACGGAGCTTTGTTGGAAATGCTAATGCTAATAATCAGTGGATTTTGTGGTGGATTGTCAAGGAATCTACTCACGATAGGGGCAACAGGAGAAGCTCCTCAGTGTTAAAGTGTGTTAAGGTTCTTGGATTGTGATAAGTCTAGGGAAGGAAGCTCTCCGTAGGGAGAGATTCTAGCTATAGCTAACTACTGGGGAGGTGGATGCCTGAGGCTACAACATGGATAGGAAAGCAGAACAGGCGAGAACGGTCCAGCCATATGATTGAACATATAAGTGGCAAGAAATTCTGTAAACTGAATGACGCACATTTCTTATTTAGTTAGAGGCGTGACTTTTGGATTATAGATACAACGTTTGATGGAAATAACAATTGATAGTTCCAAGTGCAAAGGTCCCTACTTTCGAAAGCCGAGTGGCTCATCTTTTTAATCTTGATAATGTAATGTCCGACAAGATCCGATTCGCAGCGTGAATTAGAGACTCACCAATAAAACGCAGAACTTTAGCGTGCTATCCAGATAAATCTATTTGGGAAGTGGTACCTCCCTGGCCCGCTCTTCGGTTTTGGAATTCAATCTAGACTTGATGTTATAGATCGATGTGCTTATATCATGTTCGATGAAGAATAGAAAGTTGCAATAACAGGAAGCGTGGGTTCCTCTTTCCTGGAATTTTTGCTTTAAAAGATAATTTGTTTGAGTTCCTCAGATGCAACTGCCGCTGGCTAGATGAGGGATATGCAGTAGAAATCCCTCGCCAATTGCCAAGCTGGGAACACTTTACTCTTCGCAACTTTGAAAATGTATTGATAATGTTGGATAAAAGTCTAGGCTAATAACGAATACAAGATATTTCAATTCTACACAATTGTGCTTTCAGAAAATTTATATTTTAACAAATCGGCTTGATCAAAGATTTATCAAACGCATAACAGCTTGGCCGATGCATAAATTTATACCCTGGTGCAATACTGTGAAGATCATAGGCAGACAAGCGAGGTGGCGTTTGATGACTTCCATCTGCTGAGTTGTACAAGCTACAACAAAAGTCTTTCCCAGATAAATCGTCTTCAGTAATTACGAAGATACAAGAGAGTGAGCAGATGTTACCTACCCCGCTTAGCTGTTTCGCATAAAGCCTTGTGTTGATGAGTTTGGGAGACAATACCTACTAAAACGTGAGTTCAATATTTAGAGCTCTGAAACGACACCCTTTGGACAGGAAGTCTGGTATCGTACAGATCATATCTCCACATTTGCTTAACCTTCAGATCGACTAACACTGTAATTCTATGAGTATTCCAGCATTCACGTTCACAGTCCTCTTGTTGCCATGGCAGCGACATATTCAATATCACTTAGCCGCCTTGTCTTCGTCTCCCTCTTATGGCTAGAGCAGGCTGAGGCCAATAGCTTCAAGCCAAATTGTACCCTTCCTCCTAAAGGGACAAATTACGTCTCCGCATCAAACACACGGAGTACTGTAACCATCCTTTGGAACTGTTTGTCGATCATCATTCTTTGCACGTGGAGTATTCAACATTTAAATGTGCCTGTCAGCCGCCCCAGCCCGCCGAAGAAAATACAAAAGGTGAAGTGGGCAATGGTAGAGTTATTGCCGAAAATTAAGTGGATGATCTTCACGGTATTTGTTCCCGAATATCTCATGGGCAAAGCGCTCAATGAATTTGCCACCGCGAGAAACGGCCTTACTTATTACATACCACATGATGAATTAGTACCTGTCTCTGAAGCAGATTATGAAAAACCAGAAGACCTTGAGTGGGAGGAGATCCATGTGCGCATGGCCAACATGGGATATTTTGTAGTTGATTTCGAACATGAATTGAGTGTCGAGAATAGAAAAGGTGCACATCCAACTCACGCTACCTTATGTTGACAATCTCTAATAAGGAGGCTCAACCTAGTTCCTCTTCCATTTGAGACAGAAACCAAAAATGCGCAAAAGATCCTTGAAGCTAAGTTTAGCGGAATAGATATGGAACGCATCAAAATGAATTTGACACGTTTGAAACATAGCTATTGGGCGTTGGACAATTACCAATTGCATCATGCTCTCAGGAGAGGTATTATAGATCTCCCTAAGGTCTCTGCTACACAACTGCAAAAGCTAGACCGGGGAGACACCTTAAGTAAAGCTCTAGCTTTCATCCAGATAGCCTACCTGATTGTGCAGTTGATTGCTCGAAAATTAGCAAACCTTCCATCGGCGCAGCTCGAAATAGGAGCACTGTCCTTTGCCATCGCAAGTGTTATTACCTATGGATTGTACTGGAATAGTCCTCAAGGCGTCGAGAGTATTCACATAATACAGGCCAAAAGAATTCCCACTGATGAAGACGTTGCATCTCTTGGTCGCACCGGTCCTCTATATCTGTGGTTAAGTCAGCCTACTGAAACCAAACTCAAAACAGAATTCGATTTAAGCCCGCTGCCTAATCATAGTATTCCCATCATTTATGGTCGCTGGCTTCCAGAGCGGATTAGCGATACGTTTGGGTCTAACGATGAAGCCATAATTTTGGGGCTAGGCGCTATTTTTGGAGGCGTAGTCTTTGGTGCAATTCACTGCCTTGCCTGGAATTTTGATTTCCCAACTCACGGGGAAAGACTCGCTTGGAGAATTTGCTCTCTTATAACAACTGCACTTCCACTGCTATCGGGGCCGTGGTTAGGTTTGTGGATACGAGCGAACCCTTTCGCCGAGGGAACGCCCAAAACTTCAAAGAGGCTTCGACATGTTGTTGGTTTTATTTGGGCAGTGGTGTTTTTGACTCCTTATATTCTAGCACGGCTCTTCCTAACTGTGGAGTTGTTCCGAACTTTGTTTTTCTTACCTCCAGAGGCTTTCATAGATACGTGGTCTGGGTCGTTTCCACACTTTGGATAAGCTAGCCAGGGAAAGAAACGCAAATCTACAAGGCTTGAAATTTATATTTTCTTCTGTAGTTAGTCCAAAATATACCATTCTCGCAGCAACGATTCTAAAGGTAGAGCAAATCAAATTATGCTCTATAGTCTTGGTGGGCTTTCTCAGAAGCTTTACGACGCGCTGCCAATTGTTGTGTACAGAATACCTGCTACCAAGCTGATAAGATAATACTAGACATGTCATATATTCGATTTGTGGAATTGAGAATATGTGTGTAGGTAGGCGCTAATTCTTAGCTCCCTTTGTGTGCGCGCCGAGCCACGACGACAAGATGATTCCCTAGCTCCTTACTTACTAACACTCGCTCAACCCGACCTCATCCACAATCTATCATCACCGGCTTTCGTTATTTGCTTTCCACCTGCGGCGCACCTCTGAATACTCACCTGTCTTGCGTGGGATATATCTATCCCCGGTCGCGCAGCCATCGAGGGGCGTCAGCTCATAAGGCGGAATGGGTTCGGGGTGCCAGAACAGACCCTCGGAGGCCGTGCTCGGTCCCAAACTCACTATCCTAGCTGTTGTATTATCATTGCTATACTAGCACCCTAGGGGCTTGTGAACAGATAGGATCTTTGATTTAACGATGGGCGATATAGGGACGGGTTGATGCGGGGCCGGTGCAGGGCTCGAGTTAAGCCTTAGTGAACTGTTGAGAAAATCCCCGGAGCAGCTCTGAGATAACTTTGCATTCTGGGAAGTACTGGAGCCATATGTGATGATTTGAAATCAGAAACCCCCCCCCCCCAAATTCTGTGCGAATATTGTCCAAGGAAATTGATGACAAAATCTACGTAGGAATCAAACTTTTTAGAACAAAAACCTGGAACACATAATTTTATTTGTGTCTAAGTATCAAACACCCGTTATCAGTAAAACTTACACAGAAATTCGTCGTAACATGGGTTTTCTATACATCACCCAGCGGGCTGGAGACTTCAGCCCTCATGAGAATGCCTCCAATACATGCCTAACCCGTTCTGTTTCTCAAATAACATCTGCTCTCTTTCTTTGACTATCTGCCACTCCTTCTCTGCACGCATCAGCGCTATGCCGTTGGCGTCAATCCTATAGTTGTACATTTGAGCGCCTCTTTTCACTTTATTGCCCTCGATCTTGACAACCGCTATATGTGCCCATAGATCTTTATCCCCTACGGGGGCATTGACCATTGTAGCACCCTCTTCTGCTTCATTGTTCCTGACTTCACGGGTAGAGGAAGTATAACTTCGTGGCATCATGTAGGAAGGTTCATTAGACCCAGAGTCCTCTGAATCAATGTTGCTTTCACTGCTATCATTCTGCTGTGCTGAGAGCTTGGTCAGCTAGATCCGATGTGCTTTAAGGAATATGGTTGAATTCCTTACTATAGGTTCTCACTCGTGTTGTTCCATGGAGATTCGATCCTCGGGCGCTGCTGCATTCTTTCTCAAGCTTTGCCCCAATTTGTATGGCCTTTTTCGTCTTTGCCATAACGGCTTTCATATCATACGCCATCGTTGTGTTGTGCAAGTTAATAGCGAGAAGCAGGTCTGTTTTCACTTCGTCCAATGCGTTCATAATATCATCCAGCTTCTTGCGGTGGTCTTTGCCGTGCAGCAACTGCTCTCGGAACCGCTGAATTGATTTCTTATTACCGGGGTCTACTTCAGCAAGCCAGGAGCATAGCTTGAGTTCCAGGTTTTCAAGTCTGGCTATCGGATCAGAAATCTTGGCGCCCTTGAATGCCTTTTGGTCCTTGACGGATTCCGAGAGGTCTCTGATCCTCTCAAGCTCGAGCCGATACTTGTCTAAGAGGGTTGCGAGTTCTTTGTGCCTTTTATAGGCGTGGTTGACGCTCTTGAAGATGCGTATCACAGTCTCAAATAGTTGAGCACTAGCTGCTGCAGCACCAAGTACTTCAACACCGGACTATAAGAAGAAGAGGTAAGAATTTGCTTGAGAAGACTCAAACAAGAAGGACTGACCATAGCCCCAAGCTGAGGATTTGTACGGTCCTGAAATTACAGTGTGAAATAAGGCCCAATTCGCCGCCGGCGGTTAGATGATGCACATATATGAGAAGATCCCCTTGAAAGAGGAAAACCGCGCGGTCCAATGGGACTGGTAGCATGAACGCCAACTTAACGAGCTGTCAAAGAACTGGTGTGATACCATACTCTCTCTGTGATAAGGCGCGCATGCAGTGTTGGCACCTATCGTACAGCTTGTGATGGCCACCACCTGCTTGATGCAATGCGGCCCAATAATGCTGGCACGTAATGAGGGGTATACCCAACCGCCTTGGCATATAGACTGGCACGCGGTAATATAAGAAAATGCTTGATGCGAGGGTTCGTTCTGTGGATTCGTCCAGTCGTTTCTCTAATAGTCGTGGATATGGGATTCGTGGCATCCATGAACTTCATCCACTGGCAGTTGTCTCTTGTAAAGAATAATGGAGCCCGAGGGAGTGGTGACTAGCAAGAATAAAACCATCGCGCGAAACACACTGGGACGTGAGGCTTTCATGAACAATGCGCCCGCAAACTTCGGAGTGAAAGAGTATCAGTATGTTCCCCTTCCAACCCTCCCCAGAACCAATATAGCATCCGGATAGTCGTCGGCAAAGGCCACATACTGAAAGTTCATAAGCCATTGCAACTTCGGCATTCTAACGGTCAATATCAACCACTACGTCGCAATGACATCTAGAGGCTCCGTTGCGCTGAAAAGTCGACCTCATACCCCCATCGGCCCAAGCACCTTACCATTGACCATAGTCACGGATGCGGCAAGTCCATCATCGATTTCTTTGTACGTTTGCTAGGTAATCGTCACCGGCCTCTAACCATCTCTAGATCAGGGGCCCTCAATCATCAACCCCCGCCGCAACCTCGGTGCAGCTGTATTCATTCGAGGGGCGCAAATCCGGGGAAGCCTTTGCAAAGCTGTGTCCTGAGATGACCAGCAACTGGATCGCAGGACATGTGGTTCGGGCATGTAAGCTAAAGTCAATACGGCGAGACACTCCGAAGAGCCAGCGGTATGAGGGCCTTCTTTTGGTTTCCACGGGCCATCTGGTGGAATTCATCTGCCCTGGAAGGCTGTGTAGACATCGCTTTCATGTTTTTCAAGATCCTTCATTTGCGTTTGATATGTTATATGGTGCGGATTTTGTGGATGGATTAGGGTGATGTAGAGTATCTTTCTTTAGCTTAGACTTTAGCAATGTTGGGGGAGGTTGTCTTATGTACTTAGTAGCTCGTCAATCTGATTGACCTACCTTCCAACTCTCTCCCACTTTTCCTAGCGACCTTTGGTAAGGCTTAATACATGCACTTACTTCACGCTTCACAACTGGACCCCCTTGCTGGAATACCGCGCTAGTGGTTCCATTACCGTTATTGGTCGTGGTGATCCAGGTTGGCCATGCTTCATACTACTCGGGCGCGCTGTGAGGTTAGTGAGATGATCCAATCATACACCACTCACTGTCTGCCCCATTCAGCCTCCGACAACCTGGGAATCACGTTTTTCGTTGTTCGTTCGTCGTTCATGCTGAGCCGCTGCTTCATGTTGATCCACAAAATGTGTGGAACCGCCGTCAGTGCAATTCCTGTCAGTACCGCAGCGCCGTTGTTGGAAAAAAAGCCCTTGACTTGACGTCGTGACCAGAACCCGTAGCGCTGCCCCAGCGCAATTGACGCCGTGGCCGCTGCGAGGCTGCGTTCCGGCTGGCTTGTGCTCTGTCGCGAAAACGCTCCAAGACATGGGAGATACTGATGTCATCAAGGCAGCAAGGATTGTCGTCAAAGATTATCCAGAAGCTGCTATTCAGTTCTTGGTTGGCTTAAAGGGACATGATCCAAGAGAGCTGCTCCAAACAACTTGCAATATCAGAGGTCACAACTACTACGAGGTCATGTCAAAAAATGGGCCCGTTGAGGACGACACAAGATCCAGCTCGTCGCTTCATAGACCACCTTCCAGAGCCTCCATAACCGCTCCTTCGGCACTGGACTCATCCTCTTCTACCAACCCGAGTACTTTGAGTAGTGGCAATGGTCATGATAGATTATGGGTGCGGCCAGAGCCAGCCATGGCTGCTAAAACTCTGACTGTTAATTACCTTCCGCAGTCTGACTGCTTGATCACATCTGATACTGTGCGCCGCCATGTGAAGCTATCGCATCAGCCTTATTCTGGAAGAGAAGTTAGCTATAATGGGGGAACTCTTCAGTGTCTCGGGACCGTTGAAATTGAGTGGGCGCGGAGTCTTCACGACCTTAAAGAAAACAAGGTTCAGAAAAATGTATTTCATATAGTTGACGAGTTAGAGAGTCAGGTCGTTCTCTGTGGTGTAGAGCATGAAGACAATCCTGCGAATCAGCCTGGGGGTAAGTCCCATCATTTGGAATGGCAAAGTTAGAAGTAGCAAAATTCTAATCATACATTAGGTCCGCGACCTGAGTTCAATACAATACCTACGTCGCACGGTAATAGGTCGCAAGGGCTTCACAGTCAGATGCACGGCTTGCATCTCCAACAAACTCAGGGTAACAAAACACACACCGCAAATTCCACATCAGCAACAGCCAGGCCCATTATTAGTAGTGCTAATCGACGACCAAAGGAGCACCAACAATCTACAAGCTCAGGGTCGAGAATTCCAAAGTCAGTTACATCCACGGGTAGTGTCAGAACGGCGTCTAGCGGTGGTCGGGCTTCGCCTCGTATGTCCACACCAATTCTTCATTCTCCTACACCGAATAGAGACATTCGCGTCATTATAATTTGGGGGAGAATGCAACTGGGGTCTACTAAGCTACAGCTATCTGCACCGGGAGCAATCTTTTTCCAACATATAAAACAACATATAGCGAAGCGTAATGGCCCGCGTGAACTGAATCCAAATGACCTAGTTCGATTTTCAGCGCACATGGAAGGTAACGAGCCCTCTTGTCTAATTAAACTTCTGGAAGAAGAGGTCGATGAAGAATGGGACGATGCAGTGACGTGGCTTGGCGGATACGGCAAGAGCACCAAAATTTACGCCTTTATCGAATCTGACGATGATTGAATTTGTACGACACTGTGTAGTGAAACAAACTCAAGCATGCACTATATTCCTTGACGGACGCTGCCCATCCTCAAGACCTCGAAAACCATTCTTGTTGCCAGATTGGTTGAGATCGACAGGGTCCTAAAATGAGCCGCTGAAAGTGAGAATCAACGACACACGGCCGCAGGGATGCAGAGAGGCAACAGAAGGTCATTGGAAATCATTACTGGGTAAGTAGTGAGAAATTGGGCCAAAAGTCTGGGGACTATCTCAAATAACCGTGTAACAGAAAGCTTCAGATTTCTTTCAGCACACACAACCCCGTACTCACAATAATTAAGTGCGACTGCTCTAAGGACAAGCAGATGATCCAAAATAAGTTTGGTGCCGTAAAGGTAATTGAATTAAGGGCAAGAAGCCAAGAAGATTATCATAATGAAGGCGAAAAGACCGCAGAAGAATCTGTCAACCAATCCCAAAAATACCGACCAGCTCTTGAGCACATGTGGGATCCCAATGGAGTAGATCAAGTACCTTAAATGACCCAAATATCATACGCCGCCCAATTGTTCGCAAGGTCAGATTTATGTCGGATTATTTTGACTTACAAACCACTTATTGCTGGCTGGCGCTAGCTTCGTCTTCAATCTATTCATGCTTAAATTGGTGCTGACGATGCCCGTCTTGTACGCAAAGAATAGCGTAAAACCAATACACTTTTATATTCTTGACTTTTCCTGGTAGTAACAAAGCACGATGCAATATAAATCCATTCGTTTCTGTACTGAAATTAAGCTCGGGTACTTGTGTGTACTTCTATTTGGAGATGAATTTATAAATTGAAGCTTGTATACGAATTTCATCACAACAAGTAGAGCTTTTGCGGGGATTTTAGATGTCCATTCGTGGTCTAAGGCCTGCTCATTCTATTGAGGTGAGTAGTCGCAGTCAAGGTAATTAAGTTACGTGGCTTTAGAGCAACAGTAGCAAGGCTTGTGGGCAAATCGCGATGTAGAAGACAGAGAAGTGTAGTTTACGACGATGTTTGATAGTCTGAAGATGGTGGGTGAAACACACAAAGAATGGAATTTGACTTATTGACTCACCTGAACCTGTCGATGAAGCAGCTCTGCTCACCTTTCTAAATATGAACGAAAGTAATGACGTGCGATAATCATCAGTTGTTTCTCCGACTGGTGAACCAGCTTTGTCATGTAGATTATTAGTCAGAGCCAACTGCGGTCAGGTAACTTTTTCAGCAACATATAAGCGGAGCTTAATACAAATTGATCCTACGGCGAATTTTAAGCGATAGCTAGTTGACATACTGGACTACAAGGCTCGGCTAATATGTAAGCGAAAGAAGGGAGTCGTCTAAGGTGGCCGGAGGAATATTTACCCACTAGCGGTTTCCAAGCATAGACGAAGTACAAACCAACACAGGTTCACTCTGTATGAATTAAAGTTCAGAACACCCCCAAGTGACTATGAAGTTAAGTTTTCACAGATATCTCCTAGTACAACCTAGATGCCGCAATGGCTACCGAGCCGCCTTCGGCTCCCACCCAAGTAGCCGGTCCCGGCGCTATCGGGCATCCACTTTAAAGTGGTAATCTTGATCTCGCGATTTTTACAAATCCTTAGTCCGCAATCCACTACTAGATTACCACAACTGCAAGAACTCAAAAAATGAATTTTCTCTTCCACCTCCCTCAATCATCCTCACTTCCTTCGCGCAAGTGGGAAACTTCAAGATGTCAGCGGTAGACGATAACATTGCAACTCTCAAGCCCGGAAATCGGGATCCACGGGAGGAACATGACGCGGATATACTCCTGGTGGACCCGAATCAGCGCCCGAAATGCTTCACTTCCACGATACAGGAATGTCTTTTCGTTTTGACGGCGACGATGTCTCTGGCCATGGGAACGCTTTTGAATGGTGCCTGTAGTGTAATCACAGCTCCCATGGCTACAACACTAAACATGACTAGTGCCGAAATTACCTGGGTGCAAGCCAGTGCTGCGTAGGTTGCCCAGACCTGCGCAATTGATCTCGAATAGCTAATTCCATGATATAGACTGACTTCCGGGGCCTTCCTTCTCTTCTTCGCCAAGGTAGCGGATACCTTTGGTCGCCGTAGTCTTTTGATATTCTCCATGGGAGCATTCGCGGTTTCAGCCCTGATCGCAGGCTTCGCTACAAATGCCATGTATATGGATGTCTTCTGTGGGTTGATGGGACTCTGGGCGGCAGCAACCGTGCCACCAGCGATTGGGATTCTGGGAGCAGCGTACGAACGACCTTCCCAGAGGAAGAACAGAGCTTTCGCATGCTTCAGTGCGGGAAACCCCATTGGCTTTGTTGCGGGATCCATCTTGTCTGGAGTTGCGGCTAAGATCTTCAATTGGCGGGCCAGCTTCTATTTGTTGGCTATCATATATGGAGTTTTCTTCCTGGCGGCGATATGGACTGTGCCGGAGACACAGGGTGAGAAGGAGAAGTTCTCATTTGAGGCAATGAAGAGCTTTGATCTATTTGGTGTGCTTCTGAGCATTGCCGGAATATCTTTGTTCTGTGCTGCATTGACGTAAGTGGTTCCGATCTCAGCATTCTAACATATTGCTGACCCTTTAGTCTTGCTGGTGACGCGGAAGACGGTTGGAGGACTCCTTACGTAATTGTCCTTTTGATCTTGGGCGTTATCCTGATCGGAGGATTTATTGCTTGGGAAGGCTACTGCAAGTTCCCACTCATGCCACTCAGAATCTGGCGAGATAAGAACTTTTCTCTCGTCAACATCGTCGTTCTCCTTGGGTTCATGCCCTTCACTTCATCCAACTTCTGGCTATCATTGTACATGCAGAATGTTTTGAAGTATTCGCCACTTAGCGTCGCAGTTCATCTGTTACCGCAATGTATTGCTGGGGTTCTCGTCAATGTTGTCGCGGCATTGATTCTTCACAAAGTGAATAACAGACTGTTGGCTGGTGTCGGATCTCTTGCTTATGTTGCGGCCTCACTGTTACTTGCCTTGATGAAGGAAGATAGTTCATATTGGGCATTCATCTTCCCTTCTCTCGTGCTGGCCGTGGTGGGAGCTGATCTCCATTTCAACGTCGCGAATGTAAGTACCTCTGTTATTTTCTTTCCATGTCTAAAACTAACTGCTGTAGATGTACGTAATGTCATCGCTCCCACCTCATCAACAGTCACTAGGTGGAGGCATCTTCAATACGGTGACCAAAGTCTGGACAGCAGTAGGTCTAGGTATCTCAGCCTCCATCTATAATGCTGGATCCACCAGCGATGCCGCCTTACAGACCGAGATCAAGCCTTACACCATGATCTATTGGTTCTGTGTAGCGAGTGCAGCGGCAGGATGTCTTGTCGTGCCATTCTTGACGATTGGTACGCAGGGACACAGTGCCGGGACCAGCATGGCTAGCTTGAATGAACAGGACGATAAGCATGATTTGGTGAAGGAGAAAGAACCATTCAACGAAGATCCCGAGAAAGATATGGGACGACTGCCAGACAAGGAACTAGTTTGAAATCTCAAAGCTTGATCCATGGAAGGTTAACTATCATCCGAATACCCATTCACTACCACGCCAATAAAATACCATGTAATGGACCAAAAGTTTTAGTGCAGGAAATGGTAGTCTTTAGGGTGTAGCCATGCCTACCTTTCTCACCATTGTGCTTTCGAGCTTCCGCATACTCAGCCACAAAATACGCCATCTCTCAAGCCAAGCCTCGTTTTTATATATACCTCAACTAGATGGCTGCGCTGGCGACATGAAACAGGTGGGATGGGGCCAATCGAGACTATAAGTTGGGGCTCGGCTTTGCTGGAACGTCACTGGGCCTTTGTGTCTGAAAAGACCTGTCTGTAGTTCCGTGAAAAGGGGGAAAACAGTGATCGAGGGATAGAGATATCTCTCCTGTATTGCGTAACTGCAAAAGAAATAAAAGAATACAAAACCGTTAAGACTTCCCAACTCTTAGTCTGTAACAGCTATAACCCGATGAATTGAATTGAAGTCCCTTGTTATTCCGACCGCTCTCGTGTATCGTCTTAGCTTAGCAGCGCACCCCTGGGTGAAAGGGCATGAGACTGCGAAGTGCAGATCATTTCGACTGTCTTGAGATATTTTGTAATCAAATTTTACGCGACCCGTTACAACAAGAATACCCATCCTCGGGCCATCCTCATATCAACAAATAGTCTTTAAAAGGAAACCCTACCACATTGAGATGACCACTGCAATACAGCGTGCAACATCGTGACATAAGTCTCACACCATGACTTTACACCCACCCCACCGGCGTTTTGAAAGCCCCGACAGCCGCGATTCCGAACTGTGAAACGTCAAATTACAGCACGGGCATCAAGACGGGCATCAAGAACATTATAGACGGCACTCACTCGCTATACTAAGCTGACATTACCACCATGTCAGCCTCCTCCCCGGACTTCAAAGTCAAATAAATAAGGAGGCTTCGTAAATAACCAGCCAATAGATCGGCTTTGGTTTGATAGGTAGATCCTTTTTTAACGTACATTGACACATATTTTGACACAACACAACACAGCAAGTAATAAGCAGCATGTGAGGCCCCTCAGCTACATGTAAATCTCTATCCCTTTCCATATATGCGTTGTCATAATCACAAAGCCAGCCATGGATGAAGCCAGATTCGAAAAAGAAAAAAAGATATTGTATGCGAAGCACGGAAAGTCCGTGGGTTTGAATTGTGGTCTAGTCGCACATTTTCAGCTGCTGATGGTGAGTTTCCAGCCAAATCGGAGGAAATATGCCTTATACATATATGCCTTTTTCTCTTGGTTTTATGGCAGCCGCGAGTTATGGGGCAGAACATGCAGTATTGTGCCTTGCCAAGCGTCGTGTTATTCGCCTCAAATCAAATCCTAGATGTCGAGTACAATATAAATAGCAATCGCAGTAGAGAGTGTACTGTACTATACTACAGTATAAGCGTATTCCGCTTGCGTCATGTTGGTAGCTAGACTTGCCTTAGACTGTAATAAAGCAGGTAAAGTTATGCTACTCGTGCCCAGCCCAGTCCAGTGTTACTGGTTTGGTACAGCCCCGTTGCGTGGCATTCGCCTCATTTCACTTACGAAGAGAAGACAAAATATACAGCAATAGAGAGTATGTTACAGTATAATTTAGCATGATTTACGGGGCTCAGTTTTACCATGCTTATGCCTTAAGCATGGATTGTTATTTTTTCAGGGTCGTGTATTGTGACAATCACCACCACATTCGCCCCTGACGCTAACCAGCAATAGTCGGCGATCCGTCGTCATTCCACGTACAATTGATTGTTATTATATCTATTTCTCCCCGCTAATTACCCAAAACTGCGGCATGCTACCGTAACACTGTGGCTCAGTCTGGCCTGGGTTGCGAAACCCTTGTGGCTCAGTGCTGTCCCGTCCTCCGCAAGATTGGGTTTGTCTCATCCCCGACATCAACAAACTTTAAACCCCAAGACCCGGTTCCACTCACTCTTGTACATAAGAACACAGCTTCCGCCCGTTTCCCTTGCTTCGCTTTTTTGCATTCATCATCACTACTCTATCAAATACCATTGTAATTACTAAAATCATCTTCCACTTTACGATCACATCAGCTTCGTCACCTCCAATCAATCACTCACTCACTCTTCAACATGCGTTTCTCCACTGCCTCAATCGTCGCCATTTTGGCCTACACCGCTGCTGCTCAGGTCGGTGACGCCATTGATTCAGCTGTGAAGAACGGAGGAACCGAGCTCGGAAACGTTGTCGGGATTGCAACCTCAGCCATCGGAAATGCTGTTACTGGAGACGCCGGAGCTATCTACACCTCGATAACCCAGCAGGTCGGAGGAGCCATCAGCACTGGTAAGACAAACGCTCACCCCATCCGTCACTCCTAGACCAGCATCAGAAGACTAACCATCATCCACTACAGGTATCTCTGCTGGTGGAGCCGAAGCCTCGAAATTTACATCTGCCGCAGGCGGCGTCTTCAGCACCGTCACATCAGCTGCTGCCGGAGCTCTCGACACCGTTCAGTCGAAGCTCTCCGCCGACCTCGCCTCGATCGAAAGCGCCGGCTCCAGCAGGCTCGCCAGCTTGTCCAGCGTTGCTGCCACCGCCACCGGCGAGGCCAAGTCCAAAGCCGAGAGCGCCGCGAGCAGCGTCTCCAGCGAGGTGGCTGCCGGAGCCGCTTCCATACAATCCAAGGTCGCCACGGCCTCGATACCCGGCACGCAAACGTCGACGGGAGGTGTTGGGCCCATGCGCACCGCTGCTCCGGTCATTGGGGCCATGGTCTTCGGCGCCGCCATGTATGCCATGTAAAGGGGTTTCTAAGGGAGCATTAAAAATACCTGCATAAAGGGATGGGGGTTTGCATGGGGGCGGAGTTCTAGAGTGGGGAGTTTCTTCTTTACTGCATTGTACAGCTTTTGAAAAGCCAAGTAGCATTCAACTTTTTAATAGAATCACGGTTCGGTTCTTGTACTTTCATCTTCACGTTTCTGGTTTTGTGAGTTTCGACCCGTGAGATATTGTTGACCTTTTTTATCGACTAGGTGCTAAAATTATACCGATAAGGTGATAAAGTGATCCCTTCGAGTACTGTCCCTTGCATCAACAACATAATGGAAAATCATAGTCCGTTTGAAATCAAATACCACCCCTTTCCTCGACAACACAATGGACGATGGAAGTACGTTCATTTTCATTCATTTAATTTGTTTCACTGGTATCTCTGCTTTTAACAAGTTCCGTTTCGAAATCCAATCCGCTTTCCATCCTCACAACGCCATACAAACTTGATGAATCCAGCGCCCTCCCGCCATTCTGACCCGTCCACGTCTGAGCAAGCTTCAGATGATCCAAAGCCAGCTTCCCAACCTTCAAATCGACGCCGTTCTTCGCCGCACAATCCACGCCATGTCCAACATCTTTCAGTGCCAGATCTAGGCCCGACCACGGTGCCTCGTTCTTCCCCGGTCGGTATACGCCCGTGGTCATGCGAATGGAATCCGAATGAGCAACGGTCCCGAAATTCATCTCGAGCAGCTTTTCCAGCATGGACGCTGGGAGACCAGTCTTCTCGGCAAAGACATGAGCTTCGGCAATGAGCTCCATGAGTCCCGCCATCAGGAAGTTACTAGATATCAAACGTCAGGTTAGGTATTCCTTGGTTGACGCTTTTGCCCTATCCTCTGAAAGCGATAAATGCATCACGTACCCAGTAGTCTTCAGCAAGACAGCCTTCTCCGGCTCGCTGCCAACCACCAACACCTCCCGCGCGATGACGCCCTTGAGCAAAGGTGCAATCGCATCATACACCACCTCCGCACCAGCAAACGCGATCAGCAGCTCTCCCGCCTCCGCTGCAGGAGTAGCTCCAAACACCGGCGCCGCTGCAAACTCCGCACCAGCACCGCGGAACCTGGCAGCGACATCTCGCGTTGTGTCTGGGTGTACGGTGGTCGTATCCACCACGATTTTGCCTGCCATCGCGCCGCTCGCAATCATCTGATCCGTGATCAAAACTACGGCTGCGTCATCACTGGCCTGGCTGCGTTAAAATCAAGTATCCAAAAATCCGAAAAAGCGCTGGAGTGTGGCAGGGTTGCAACGTGATGCTATTCAGGATGGCTTTTCTTTTTTTTTGAGTATATAGAAAACTTACGGATATAAACACCACGTCAGACTCGCTGACCAGCTGCTCAATTGACCCACATGCTTTTCCATTCAGCTCCTTCAACGCTTGACCACGCGAGATGGTGCGGTTCCAGTACCGCAGCGGCTCTGGTGACTTTTGCGCGGTGAGCTGTCTTTGAATCCGCTGCGCCATGGCGTTGCCCATGCTTCCGAGACCAATCCATCCCACGATCAAGGTTTTTGGACCGTCGTTAGTGGATAGTTCAGCCATGGTTCACTTTACCAGTTGCGTTATTCAATCAACCTGTGGATAAGAAACGATCTGGCAAAACCGCTGGTCTGACGAATTTTTCTTTTTAATCACAATGTGAGTCTGGGATCCTGGCCGGATGGAGTAGTAGAGTCCTCACGACGGCAATTATTTATTACTCACTTCCTGATGGCGGCCTAAGGCGCCGCGTATGTAGAAACTTTAACCTTAACCCTCCAAGCTTACTTCCCCACAAACCTTAACCCACCAGCTGGGAATCAGGAAAATCGTCCACAAATTCGAAGTGCTTCAGCCACTCGAGCTTTCGAGGGTTAAATATATCTCGAATACGGTTTTCTGAACAAAAAAAGAAAGGAGGAACAGATCAAGCTGATTAGTTTACAAAAACGCCAAAAAAAGCCTATCATGAGTGTTAATTTGGAAACATGTTCGTAGCTGCTCTCTGGAGGTGGTTATTGTTGTTGACTCCATCAGACGCTACCTCCGATTTAGAATCTAGTATCAATGAAATATATAGTGACAAAAACTTGTATCCTCTACTGCTCTCAATGTTCTGAACTAGCACAAAGTGACCTGTATTTTCACAGAAGGCGTAGCGTAGCCTAAATTGCCAACCAAGGTTAACGCTCCACCACGTGTATGGCTGGAAAAAGAAATTTGAATGGCTCTAATGCTCCCAGGGGTGAAATCACTAGCTGGATATTTATCGAAACATTAACGTAAACTTTGGTTGCTATAATTATTGCTGTACATTTTGAAGCTTGGTTCATGGAGTTTAAATCCTCAAGACCGCGCCACGAAGATGCGTACAGTGTACTATTGATTTTATTCCATATTCTGAAGGACTTCATGTGTAGGAGAACTCCTGTTGGGTTTGATAAGATAGGCTAGTAACGAGGTTTATGGCTCTTTACAGATTGGTTCCGATGTTCATTGAGTGGCTTTAGCTGAATGAACTTCTATACGCCCGAGCTTGTAAAGTCCCGCAGTGGCAGCAATGAATTCACCTGTAAACTACTACTAAGTTCAGAGCCTCACAGATCTTTCACTAATCCAAGAGTCAGTTGTACTGTAACTTGGAATGAGACAGTGAGTCTCATTGCTCTACGTATAACAATCCAGCACTGTTTCTAGTATATTTACTTGTCTTTTGCAGCCCATCCAGACCGGTCTGGAGATTCTCTCCCGGAGACAGAGAACTAACACACACTGATGTTAACTGGGTTTGCTGCTAGAATCTGCTGCTCCTGCTTTCCTCATACGGTGATACGTCCGGTAATCTGGTCTGCATATCTTGCCGCTGGAGCCGATTTGTTTACATTGTCTGCTTCCCTTTGGGTTCCGTTGAATACGGTACCGACATGTGCGTAACCAAATCTGGCTGAACATTAGCAGCTTTGTCCAACGAGTATGTGGATCGAAGCTGAGAGGCGCAGGTGTGGAGACACTTTTACTCAATTGGCGTGCTCGGAAATTTCGATAGCTGATTGGCTCGCTTACAACCCAGGCCTTTAGGGGGAGTGATCGGTGGAACAGAACTCCAAATGCTTGCGTCAACTTGTGAGCTTCACGCATTATGACTGATGCAATAAATAAGATAGTCAATGTATAGGCGTCGTAATCATGCAGCTTACTTAGGGTTGAGTCACAGTGCGGAGTTTAATCTTTGTTGAAAGGCTATAAAGGCTCCTGGGTTTCCCTCCAAACACTGATATACATCTACTGTCAGTATCACCCTTCTCATTATTCTTATCCACCCAGCTCAAATCGATATCTCCTAGAATTATGGCAAACAATCCCATCCCGCTTCGCAAGCTCGGGAAGACCGGGCCAAGTATACCAGCACTAGGCTTCGGCACAATGGGCATGAGTTACGAGACTTATGGGCCAGTTCCAAGTGACGAGGAACGATTCAAGGTTCTGGATCGTGCTCATGAACTAGGAGCAAGACACTGGGATTCTTCCGAGTATGTTTTTAAAGTCGTCACTTTGAGATCAGCAAGATGTGACTAACCTATCAACAAGCCTCTATGGCGACGGTGAAGAACTCATTGGAAAATGGTTCAAGCGCACCGGCAAACGCGATGACATCTTCCTCGCGACCAAGTTTGGATTCATCAGAGGCTCTCAAACCTTTGAAGTCGATAGCAGTGCGGAATATACCAAGAAAGCTTGTTCCGCAAGTCTTGCAAAACTTGGTATCGACTCGATTGATCTTTGTAAGAAAATCTTGTGCCACTTTCCCTTTTCTTCCTCGGTTTTTACTATCAGCTTACCGTAATTTTAGACTACTTACATTCTCCAAATCTAAAAACACCCATTGAAGAGACAATGCGCGCACTAGCTGAACTCCAAAAGTAAGAGACAACAATACCATTGTCCATCACTAAGTGATAAAGTGCTGATGTCGAAAACCAGTAAAGGGAAAATCAAACACATTGGCTTGTCTTCAGTATCCTCGAACACCCTCCGTCGAGCAGTGAAGATTGCACCTGTTGTTGCTGTCCAGAGCGACTACTCCCCGTTCATGCTTGACGTCGAAGGTCCCGCTGGAACTGATCTACTTTACACATGCCGCGAACTTGGGGTCGCGCTGGTGGCAGCGATGCCTTTGGGACGCGGCATGCTCACGTCAACTTTCACCAGTGGTGAACCCCTAGAAGATATACGCAGCCAGGCGTTACCGCGTTTCATGGAGGGTAATCGGGACCAAAACGTGAAGATTGTATCCCGATTCAAGCAGATTGCTGATAAGAAAGGCTGCACTATGCCACAGCTTGCTCTAGCGTTCCTTCTTAAGCAGGGTGGGGATATCTTTCCTATTCCGGGAACTAAGCGCATGAAGTATTTGGAAGAGAATTGGGCATCTCTTGATGTCCACCTCGCCGATGAGGAGGAAGCTGAAATCAGAAAGCTGGTGGAGGGTTCTGAGATTTCTGGTGGTGTTCTTCCCCCACAGTTTGGTAATCATTACTTCAGGGATACTGCAGAAGAGGCTTGATTTGGATCTCATTTAGTTGAAATAAATATGAGAAAGTAAGGTTGTGTGTAAGGGCAACTATCAACAAAAATTATTTTCATGATATTTAGCTTTAATTTACACGTCGCGGACAGTGCCTTCTTTGGTAGCCTATTTCTAGCCTATCATTTTGATAGCAGACTGTGATGGCACACGCACATACCTGAGTACCACGGCTTCGCTAATTAAAAAGCGACTAATAAAAAATAGATTCTAGAGTAAATTATGACGTGTTAAGTTTGCTAGTTGGTTTTGCCTAGAATGATACGTATTTACAAAATATTTCTACTGCTAAGAAGTAGTAAAAGTACCTTCCACGATCGCTATATACAAGATTTACCCCATAGTCTCGGCGTCATTGCATCTAGGAGCACTGGGAGTAGTAAGGTGGTGAGACTGCTTTGCATGTGGATCCGCTCTGTTGAATTTTATGTTAGCAAAACTCCCTTACGTCCACATCCTTTTGTAAAGAGCAAACAACATGCAAAGGAAAAGCCTAGCCTTGGGCTAGGCTTGAGGGACAGAACGTGGTAAGGTGTAGAAACTTACATCACAAGTCGTGCACCCGGTATAACCTTCACCCCCACACTGAGCGTATTTTGCAACAGTACATCCTGCAGGAGGGCTGCCAGAGCCACCAGTTGGCGATGAAGGACTACCCGTTTGTATTTGAGTAACAGCTGGACCAGTAGTCTTCACCGCTTCGACGCCAACGCAGGCAGCACCAGCTGATTTGGTAGTGCCCCCTCCATAGACACTTGGTCCAGGTGCAGCATAAGTCGCAAGCTTAGCGTGAATGTTGACAAGAATTCCTGGATCTGATGCTTTGTAGGCGCCTGGTAATGATACAACAGCTGGGTTAGCGGATCCACCACCAGTTACCGTAAGTTGATCTGTTGTTCCTTGATTAGTTGAGCTAAGTGCTAACATGGTAGAAGACTCACAGCAAGTAACGTAGAACTGGGCTTGTCCACTGGACCCTGCGGTGTGCAGAGCAATGACCTCGGCTCTCAAAAGGTAATCTCCTGACGGAACATCAGAAGGAATCTTGACATTCATCCTTCCACAGCATGTATTCAAGTCATTTGTTCCCCAATTATCACCATCTCCTGAAGTCGCTCCAGATTTCTACCAAATATTATAATCAGTAACTGAAGTCGAGCTGGATCACGAGTAGCTTACCGGCGACCATGTATCCTGGAAGATTTTGAACCAACCGGATGATCCATCCGCTGTTGATGCATCTGAGACTTTGGAAAGGTAGACTTGAACCGGGCCATAATGAGCGCCACCGATGGCTTCCGAACTGCAACTCCTATCACCTGGTTGCTAAAAGTCACTTCATTAGTACACCGGAGTGGACTTAAAATGGAGGGAAAGCACCTACTGCGTGCATTTCAACTGTAACTGTCTGACCTGCTGTTACAGGACACTTTCCAGAGACACCGCCCTTGCCATTACACCTGATATTGGTGCTAGATACATCAACAATAGGGTTGTTATTCGACGGAATGCGGGCACAACTTGACTGGTAATCATATAATTAGCTTGTTGTATTGGTGATCGGCAACGAATCAACTTATCTGATCAACGCCGTTAACCCATAACTGTTGGAAGATGGCATGGCCAGCAACTTGCTTAGCTGCAAGCGCAACAAACACAGAAAGCAGAGCAGTTCTCATGATGAAGTTTTCGGGATCGCTGAAATAGTGAGATACAGTTGCGCCCTCAGCTCAGAGAGATGGGCACATGAGCCATTATAAAGATAAAGCATAGTTCCAGGGGCTTCCATTGACTAGTCCTCAAAGTTAATTAAATCAACATCCACCTCCGTCAAGAACACGATGAGGCGGCCCTTCGATCCTAGTTCAAAAGCTTGTTTTTCTCGAAGCTTGCAATTTGAGAGGTTCTGATCATGTGAATACCAGAAACTCATCTTTGGAAGCAATTAATTTAGAGTTCGGCAAATCTGAACCGTGGGCAAAATAGCACGGTTAATTAAGACCGTGGGAGTACGGAGGTCACTGATCCGTGTCACAAGGTGAGAATATACTCCGAAATCTATAACATGGGCAATTTCGAGATATCCCCCAGCAAATGGTAGCAAGCCACTGGTAACACTGTGGGGTCCCCGCATTATACTCTATTCGTTGCGGTACAAAGGCTCGGCTAAATTCATCGATGAATACTCTACTGATACTTCGAGAGAGATGCGAATCTTTCATAAACAGTTGCAGTCTTATGTTTATAAGCACTACTATAGATATATTTTGTAGTATATTCTCGACCTGGCTTACTGGTCATTTGAACTAGTCATTTGCTTTGGGGGTCTCAATGGGTGTATTAACACCAAACTACATCATCTAATAGAACCACTGATCATCCAGAATAACATTAGCACTACGTTAATTGAAACTCGAGGTGTTAAGTATTCAGGGCATGTAGACATCAAGAACGATTCTTGAAATGTCTAATGGGTAGCCACGTGATTCATCATGCCCCAATTGTTAGGTTGCCCGCATGGCACAACGAGCGTTACCAACCATTCAACCACAGCAACACATACTGTTATTTTAAACGTGCCATGTTACTCATATCGGATCCTTAATAGGTTTGACCATAATTGCATCATAATGAATTAGTATTTTGACGATCACAAAGTCGTACCATATTCCAAGATGTGTATGATATATGCCTTCACCTTTAACTGCCAAACTTGATCTAGTAACCAATACATCTTGGGAATAAAGATCGCAGCCTCTAAATTAATAAAGATGCTATTTCAATTGCAATCTACCTTTCAACTCCGTATCCCAGGCCTACGTTCCAAGCTACAAAGCAATTCAACTACATTAGCGTAATCTACAACCCCTAGAGAGCATTTCTTGTTACCCTGTGCATTGAACTTCGAGATACAAGACATTTATAGCAAAGGGCCAGACATTGACAACGCTATGCTCTCGGTGACATAACGACGTTGTCTAGAACGGGATTAGACACACATTTAAGCTTTGCTGCAAGCAGAAGCAGTCCCTATTTTCGGTAATTTTCGGTCGTTCTTTTATTCCACTCTTAAGAAGCTGGAACGCACAGCCTAACTCAACCGTCTTTTGAAGCACTGGCTCGGCTTGCTAGAGATCAAAATGGTTACCCATAGGAGCTAACGCAGGAGTATGACCATTCGCATGCGGGATTGATAGCCTATCTGCATAAAACTAGCTTCGGGATGTCCACTATTACCCATATAATCTATCCCGAATCTGATGTTCACCAAAGTCCATTCCCCTCTTTGGACCTGAGCAGAGCCCTGAGCCCTGAGCACGCTACTAAGTCAGCTGGATTATGTTCAGGGGATCCTGTGTTGCAAATCGGCTATACTTTTCCATAATATTTAAATATAGAACTTGCTGAGGTGTCAAGGACCTCTACTCACGATATGGACAACAGGAGAGGTTCCTCGGTGTTAAGGTGTGTTCAGGTTCTTGTATTGTGATAAGTCTAGGGAAGGAAGCTCTCCGTAGGGAGAGATTCTAGGTATAGCTAACTACTGGGGATGTGGGTGCCAGAGGCCGCAACAGATGATCAACCTGGTCTATCTTGTATAGCTGGGAAATTTATACACAGGCAGGACCTCAGCTGTGATGT
>Ga0247810_10000247_pt1 | contig 77779 bp, 72 predicted proteins | sample UWRJL119311C1_FD_179918 | JGI IMG/M metagenome (GOLD analysis project Ga0247810, IMG submission 179918) | Plant litter microbial communities from Arlington Agricultural Research Station in Wisconsin, United States - UWRJ-L119-311C-1 | ecosystem: Environmental > Terrestrial > Plant litter >...
AAGAGGAGTTGCCATTTTCATTTTTAGGAATTTGGCGATTTAGAATGTTGGAGGACTTTGTTGATTTCCTCCATGCTGTAATACATGGTGCCCCCAATTTTGGTAAAACTGAGAGTTCCCTTATTTCTTAGTGTTTGAAGCGTTCCACTGGAAATAGCCAATAACTTTTTTACCTCATTACTTCTAAGCCATTTCTTACTGGCAGGTCTATCCGAGCTAAAAAGAAGTTTGAGTTCTTTAAACAGTTCAGATTTGAAATCTATCAAATCTGATTTAGTCATAATTTCTAACGACATAAATTTCAATTAGTATGGCAACATTGCCAGTACGAAATTGAACAAGAAAGGGACGTTTTAAATGACCATTTATTTGCTTTGGTCAGATTGGATGCGTTTTGAATTGGGTTCCAAGGGGATGATTTTAAAGCGCTTGCTAGATTCCGCAACTTCTGATCCTTTAATTAACTTGGAAGATGTATTTGCCGGAAAATAATTCCTGAGGGTTTCTAGGGAAATCTCATTTTCACCATGCTGAAAATACTTCGCAATCATTTTATACCAGGGGCTTTGTGATTGTGATTTGGCTAACTTTTTCCCATCAGGCATTGTGAGTTCCTGAATTTGCTTCACCAGATCGATTAATTGCGATAGGTTTCCGTCCAGCAATCTTATTTTCTGGTCCGGCTCATAACGGGTTAGTGATTTAATGTGATTTTTTAATAGTATAATTTCTTCTTTAAGCTTTAATACCTCAATATTCTTTTCTGAAACAACTGTTTCTAGGCTCTTTTTGATATGCCATTTGTCGAACTTTCCAACAACATCTTTAAATTTTCTTAATGCATCGAGGCTCTTAATTGTATCCAAAGCCGTAATACTTTTTTTATGATAATGGACAATTTGGTCATCGATTTTATCTAAAACATGTGTAAAAAAGTCCTTTTCCGAATTTTCACAACTAAGAATAAACCAATCAAGATGGAATTGATAGTATTCCGCATATTCTACGGGTTCAAGACTAAAGAATTTTTTGAAGAAAAAGTTATCGCCTTTTTTCCTGTCAAATTTAATTGGATTACCTATTTCAAACTTGTGGGGGCTTTTATCAAAAGGATCTCTGAATTTAAAATATTCTTTCATAATGCATTCTGCTGATCATTCTAAATTAAACATTTACACTTAATATAGAGGAATGTGATATGTAAATAACTAAACATGGTCTTAATGGTATCGATGATAACTAGGTTCATAATCGACATATTATAGAAGCGGTTCAAAATTGTTAGGAATACAAATTTTCAGAATTCGTTTTTGTATGGATTAAGGATTGTATTACCTTGTATGTCAAAATTCCACCGTTTTTTAATAATTTCACAACTTAATTTTACTTGTTGAGTCGAAAGTTTAGTTACTAGATAATTTAATTTAATCATATAAGTTTATGACTAAGATATTGTTGTCATTTGCAGCGTTTATATTACTGGTATCTATTTCTGGTTGTGAAGATTACAAGAAGAAAAATCTCAATCCAAAATTTCACTCTCAATTGGTTAGCGCTCTTAATCTGAAACTTGTCGCAACGGATAGCATGTATCATCGCAGTACTATGAGGATAGCTCATGATACAATATTTGGATATTTCAAATTTAAGAAACCAAAATCTTGGGACGATGATTCGCAGAATTATTATTTCATTCAGGATTTAAATAACTTAAAGAAGATCTATAAAATAAGTTCTGATTATAATTACCCAGTAGGTGTTGACACGTTAGATGGGGGTAAGTTTTATTTCTCAGCTGGAGGAATTAGTATTGTGAGTATAGATACAAATGGAAATCACAGACAATATTTCAAAAAATATAATGATAGCATGTTCAATGCAAGTAGCATAATGTTATTTAAAAACAGAGCTAGCATTCGTAGTATGAATGGTCTTTATGTTTTTGATATTATAAATGAAAAATTACTTTGGAAGTATAAATTCCCATCTACAGGAATTATTGATGCAAAAACGATTTTAGGAAAGCTTGTTTTCCCTTTGACCAAAGACCAAAATCAAAGTAAGACTATCCAAGACTCTCTTTTATGTGTAGATCTAGATAGTGCGAAATATTCTTGGAAAATAGGATTTAAGGGGGAAGATTTAAGGGGTGGAGTGGGCACTTATTCTTTATTTAAAAATAAAATATCGGGCGAAATTGAAAAGAGGATATATGTAGGTACGAACAAGAGAGCCTTGGCTCTTAATCTAGAGAATGGAAAAATTGTTCATGCTGATTCTAATTACAGTTCGATTCAGCCAACAAATAAAAGTGGATTCTTGGCAAGAAAAAGAAATGATTGTTTTCTTTTAGATGAGGCTTATCACCCTGTTTGGAGAATTAAAAACTTCATCCCTATAGGTTTTCACGATGATTTTATCATTGGCACATCACTAAATCGCTTAAATTACTTTATATTTAATACCTCTACTGGTAAATTAGTTGCTAGAATCGCGATTGATGATCCTGAAGATCTTGAGTTCTTTATGATGGGCAGTACGTATATATTAATTGATAACATCTACTTGTATAAATAAATATAAAATCTTTTGCTTAGCACTCTTCACTTATAACAAACTATCTCATGGGTTCAATCTAACCTCAGTTGTTTGTTCGCAGCGAGATAAAAACAAGTTCAAAAATAGAATCAATAATTTTTCTTTTTAGGTAAAGCTTTTCATTATCCCCTCATTAAACGGTGGAAAAACTGATAGAAATTGCCGCCCTTTGCCCAAAAAAAGTAGTGTGTTTTTAACTGGAGATTCAGGTTATTACGCTTCTCGGCCCAGCAGCTAAGGGTTGTTCGCTGGTAATTGTAGGAGACTGGTGAGCTTGCAGTTTGGCAATGGCCAGCGCTCCTTTTCTTTAACGGTGAGGAGCGTGTGTAGTTTCAGGTTCGATTATCAAACTATAAAACAATGATTGCATTTCTAGTATTGTTTAGATAATTAAATTATTCTGCTTCATTTTCAGTTGGTTAGTTTCAAGGGTTTGCGGATTTGAAAAAGGAATTTATTTTTGCGGCATGATTGTAACCGTACTGGCAATATTGGAGACTGATTTTAAGCCAGAGAAGAATCTTGCTAAGGTAATGAATGACCGTTTAGTGCGTGCGGCAAAGGATCTTCAGGACGTTTATTTTAAGCCGCTTTCTGGAAGGGGATTTTCTTCGGATGATCTGGTGGTGTATATTAGTTATAATCCGAAATATAAAATTCGTTTCCGTATTGTAAATGATGTACCTGCGGATATTGAGTATTTTGTGGCGGAATGTTGCGGGCGTTTGGGGTTTATTCTCTGGAAGGCTAATGCGATCGGGGTTAGCAGGGAAACTGTTTAGCAGGACTATCGTTACATAAATGTTCAATATCCTTGGTCTATTTTTTTTTATGCTTTCCCATATCTCAGGACCAGCCGCGATTTTTCTGCGCCGGATACATGCCTTTGTGTCCCTGAGACGCCAGCGTTTTTAGGTTATTTACTTTTTTTGTGTTAAAGGTAAATCCAATTCTGCCACAAATTTAAGGTTCAGCTGCGGCACGCGAAGGAATTTCCGGCATAAACCCGCCTGTGGCCTTTTCAGCCCGTTTCCATTTATTCCGTTCCTCCTTTCGCTTTGGCGCCGGGGCCTGAACCTTTTACTGCACCATAATTAAATCTTAAATATTATGGAAAAGCAAGTTTTTAGAGTTTCAGAAATCGAAATCAGTTATCGTCCGGCATTCAAGCTTTCAGAAAAACCCAGGGTAACTTCTTCCCGTCTTGCTTACGGGATACTGGATCAAAGCTGGGATCGCAACAAAATGGAATTGTTAGAGGAGTTCAAAGTGCTCTTGCTTAACAGGCAGAACAGGGTGCTGGGTGTGCTGAATGTAGCTCAAGGCGGTTTTTCTGAAGTATCGGTGGATCCTAAGGTGATATTTTCCGCGGCACTGAAGGCTTGCGCCAGCGGGATTATTTTAAGCCATAATCATCCGAGCTCAGAATTAAGGCCTAGTGAGGCAGATGTAAAGTTGACTACGAGGATGGTGGAGTGTGGTAAGCTGTTAGGTGTTGAGGTTCATGACCATATCATCTTATCAGCTTATGGTTATTATAGTTTTATGGATGAAGGGATGATTTGATTCATTCCTTCATTATCGTTTGTTATAGCCTTACTTCTATGGTCGGACTAAAATTTTCGGTTAGGTATAATAATATCATGATTCAACGTAATTAGTGCCTGAATGAGTGTTTAAGCTGATGGCTTTAAACACAGTTTATTTTATTTTTAGTTATATGTAGTGAATAAGGTATTGGGCAAGCGAAATGAATCCAGATTGATTCAGAGAGCAAGCAGGTCCTCTTTAAGACAGATCAGTTTGTTCGCGGTTGCCTATCGGGCTTAGCTATAATCGTTGTAGTTAAAATTAACTAAGGCAATTTAGGTCAGGTGGCTGACGTAATAAATCGCCTCATTTGGGGCACTAAGAAAGGCAGCCTTGGTTTTTTCGTTGGGCACTAATGATCCAGATACTAGCTACCCAGCTTACAAGTGCGGTAGAAATACCTAGTTCCGGGTCGGCAAGCGTAAATGAGGAGAATATGGCTATTACCGAGATAGCTGTTGCGAAGAAAAAAGGGATAAATTTTTTCATAATTGTTAAACTAATTTAGATCAGGGTTTTCAAAAACTGAACCAGAATATCAATTTATTTAAAGATCATATTCTTTATTTCAATAGTCTGACATTTCTACCAAAAAAGTCAGGATTTTTAATATATATTTTTTTAAAACTCAGAAAACAGACTGACATTGAATCCTTATTCGAGTGCAATACAGATAGTAGAAAACAGGTCATTTGAAATGGAGCTTCCGTCCAGTCGAAAAAATTCCTTTGATCTTTTCTGAATGTATCCTTTGAACTGGCCATTGGTGGTCACTCTGAATAGTGATCCATCACCTTTGACCTCGCTTATTACTATCAAATCCTCACCAATACTTAAAATTCTTTCTGGAGTAGCTGCTTTAGTAATCATATGCAAATATTGTTAATACTAAAATTATTAGCAAATAATCTTTTGAACAATTGATGATAAACAGTTGCGACCGATAAATTCATAATCTTATAATGGCCAGCGATACAGCGAAATAACTTAAGAATCGAATTGGAAAACAAATCTGAAAATCAGCGGTTTTATTAAAAATCAAACTTAATATTATGAACGATAATTCGAAAACAGTAGTTGCATTGCTTGCGGGATTTGCCGCAGGTGTTGCTTTGGGAGTGCTTTTTGCACCCGATAGAGGTGAGGAAACCGTTGATAAGCTTTCACGTTCATTATCCGATCTTAAAGACAGAGTTTTGGAACGTGCAAAGGATGAGCTGGAACGTCTGGTGGATATGGGTAAAGAGTATGGTAGTAAGTCCGCCGATAGTTACCAGTCAGCAAAGGAAGAGTTAAAAGAAAAAGCTGGTTCTGTTAAACAAGAAGTAAAGGATTCAGTCATAGATTCAATTGAACAAGCTTAATATAATTACCTGAAAAATGGGATTACCAGATACAGGATAAGCGGCTTGCACCGCTTTTTTATGTATCGGGCTTGTGGTTTCGGTGCTCTGGTTAAATCACGGTTTTAATTAATGAAATGATGCAATGGGCGCTTGATGGGTATTCAATTTAATTTTCATAATTTTCGATATGGATCCATTTAATATTGTAGTCGTTCGGGCAGGAAAGCAACTTGGCCTAAATATCCACCCTAAAAATCAATCGGAATACATGGTGCTTTTTGAAGGCTCTCTGGTTGGGGAGGTATTGCTTAATGAGCAGGGAAAAGTATTGGGTGCTGTTTCTGCAAGTGAACTTCTTGAGGGCGATTATCCTGACTATCCATGTGATGTTTCACTGGATTGTGAAGGTTTGATTTCTGAAAACATAATGGTCGATCAAATTGGCAGGGAGATTTCCAGGGCTCTTGGTTTGTTGAGATAGCTGACCTAAATTTTTAGTAATGGCGCTGAGTTCGGGTATTTTGGTTTTTAGAAAAGCTGGTGAAGCACTGGAATTTTTTCTGGTGCATCCTGGTGGGCCATTCTTTGTTAAAAAGGATGTAGGGTTCTGGACAATTCCTAAGGGACTTGTTGAGGAGAAGGAAGATCTGCTTGTTGCCGCAAAACGTGAGTTTCTGGAGGAAACTGGCTTTGAGGTTTCGGGTAATTTTATTGATCTGGGTTTCATAGTGCAGAAGGGGGGAAAGCGGGTTCATTGTTTCGCTGTAGAGTTTGATCTTGATCCCTCGCAGCTTGTCAGCAATACTTTTGACCTGGAGTGGCCACCGCGTTCTGGAAAACTGGTTTCTTTTGCTGAAGTGGACAGGGGTGATTGGTTTAGCTACAAGAAAGCTTTAATCAAGATTAATTCGGCCCAAGCTAGCCTTATTACTAAGCTTGTAGATATAAATTCATAGTTTTATCAATCCAGCTATTTACTGAGGTAAGAATATCATTTGGCTAGGGGTGGCATTGCGCAGACCACGGGGGGGACTAGCTCATACTTGATGGATTTGTTATCCTTTCTTTTTATATCAGGTTTGAATTTTAAACTATTCTGGGAAAGTGTTGTTTAAGGCATATGGAAAAACTTAGCCTCTCTGTAAACACACTCTTACTTTTTGTGCTGGCCTTTGCAGGACTTTATTTTGCTGCGCCTTTCTTGATTCCCTTGACCTTAGCAGCAGTGCTTTCTATGGTCTTTATTAGATTATGCAGTTTTTTTGAACACCAAGGAATGTCCAGGGGTTATGCCTCGCTTATTTGTATACTGATTTTTTTGATAGCTATGGCTCTGGTTGTTCTATTATTATCCATTCAGCTAAGCAGTCTTTCGGAGAACCTGGATGGGATGGAAAAGCGTATTGTCAGCATGCTGGAGTCGCTTAAATCCTGGATTAATGAAACAGTGGGTATCAGAAAATCTGAACAGCAGAAGGCTATTGAGGATGGAACAAAGGGGAAATCTGGGGGAATGATACTGGCTTTTGCAGCGGGGCTAATGGGCGTTCTGGTCAATACGATACTTGTTTTGGTATATATGTTCCTGTTTCTTTCGATGCGTGGCCATATCAAAAAGTTCATTTTGAAACTGCTCCCAAAAAAAGAGAATGCTGATGCCAGTGTGGTGATCCATCAGACGGGAAAAGTTTCCCAAAAATACTTGAGCGGACTTGCGGCAATGATAGCAATTTTGTGGGTGATGTACGGGATTGGCTTCAGCATTGTCGGCGTTGAGAGCGCAATCTTTTTTGCTGTGCTCTGCGGTCTGCTTGAAATCGTGCCTTTTATCGGAAATCTGACGGGAACTGGTTTGACCGTACTAGCGGTAATGGCCCAGGGCGGTGATGGCAAGATGGTCTTTGGCGTCCTGGTCACTTACTTTATAGTGCAGTTTATCCAGACCTACATTCTGGAGCCGATCATAGTGGGCGAGCAAGTTAACATCAACCCCTTATTCACCATCATGGCCATTGTGCTCGGGGAAGTGGTTTGGGGGGTAGCAGGGATGATCCTGGCGGTACCGCTTTTGGGAATGGCAAAGATCATCTGCGACAGTTATCCTCACCTCCAGCCTTACGGGTTTCTGATTGGCCCCGAAAATCCGAAAAAGCCGCAGACAACTATAGTAGACTATATCAAAAAAATATTTTCAAAACAATAAAGAAATGGTATTTAGCGGTTGATCGCTCGGGATACCAGCCGAACCATCCTATAAAAAGCTTTTGATTATAACTTGGCAGTTAGAAATAAATTTTTTCTAAATTGTTGCTTGCATACACGCCAGTAAATAAGCGGAATGATTTACTGTGCTGTAAATCAGTAGTTAATAAAAAAGGAGATGGAAAATCATCAAGATCATAAGTCCCAGACCATGCTCAACTTGCTGATCTGGGGATAATGCTGTTTTTGTCGTGTAATACGGAACGCATAACCAATGATTTCGTTGAAAGTAAATTCAAAACTGAGATAGCCCCATCTACAACAATTTATCCCGGATCCCGAATTTGTTGCTCAATTAAACGATATGATTTCGAATATCGACGCCAGGCTTTCATTCATTTTTATCAGATCATTTTTTTTGCCTGAAACCTTGAATACAGCGGTAAGCCTGTCTTCATCTTTACCAACTTCGAGTCTATCCAGCGTCAGCGAATTGCTTTGCAGCGACTGTTCCAGATTTGTGATTTGTGAAAACTCTGGTCCGCGAAAGGTAACGCTTAACAACTTTTCTTTCTGAAGCCCTGCGATTAGTTTTTCAATTCTGGTGACCATCAGCAACATGCATAGGGTAATCAGTGTTAATGCCAAAGCCAAGGCGTGATAGCCAATACCGGTAGTCATCCCAATTGCGGCTGAAGTCCAGATTACGGCCGCTGTTGTTAGTCCACGCACAGAAATCTTATCCTTAAAGATAACACCTGCACCAATAAAGCCGATTCCAGTGATTACATTAGCCGAAATCCGATCGTCGGTGCCCACGCCATGCCGGGAAACAATTGTAAAAATTGTCGAACCCAGGGATATTAGTATAATGGTCCGAAATCCGGCAGACTTGCTTCTGTATTCCCTCTCGAAGCCGATTATACCGCCACAAATCATGGACACCAACATGGCAACCATATCCTCAAGCTCAATTGTAAAATCCATTCTGTATTTTGTTTTAGAGTTGAATCATTAACCGACTATCATGTGTTTTTGTTTGGATAACGTTATGCAAACTTCAGATATAATTATACAGGAGAATTCGTATTGATGCTGGTAATACACTGCCAGTCGCCTGAATTTCGAATAAGATCTTGTCTTGTGCCTTTCAGAATTTATCATCGGAAAATAATAAAATGGTTTTCTAGTGTTAATTATTAACCTTGATTTTTTGATTACTTGTATTGGCAGTTTCCTATATTCGCTACCTAATCTAATTGAGGACATAAGCTTGCCAAAGGATTCGGATTCTATACAAACGTAAAATATGAAATTAACTATCTTGCCTCTTTTACTACATTTTCAGGTCAAGTGTTTTCGGACGAAATCGATAAAGACAAAATGGAAAATTACACCAAAACTAATTAATTGATAAAGTGAATTTATTAACTATAGTCGCGGTCGTGACAATCTCCATTTCATTATTTTTTTCCTTTTTTTTGCTGACTGTTAAAACAGCACATAAATTAAGTAATCGCCTTTTTACTTTTTTTCTCCTTTTACAGGTGATTGACCACAGCGTTAATCTGGGTCAACTTTTTGAAATCCCGTTAACTGGGAGAATTTTGATCAGCTCATTTTTTTTCCTGCAGCTCCCTGTTTTTTACTTATATATCCTTTCGGTTTGCTATTCTGATTTTAAGTTAAAACCTATACACTTACTTCATACCATTCCTTTCCTGCTGGCAAACTCAATCTTATTGCCCCGCTTTTACCTAGTCGACCCGGCTGCTAAAATTAGCTTTCTCGAAAAAGGCAGTAGTATGGTAGAAGTGCAGTTCAACCATATTTTAATGCATTTTCAATGTGTTTTTTATATTGTGGCAGCTTTTATGATCTTAAGGAAAGCCAAAAAGATTTATCTGGAAAATTATACCGGAGCAAGCCTGCAATCGCTTAACTGGTTATTCCAGTTTACTTTAGCTTTATCGATTTTCTTTTCTATTGCACTTTTAAAGAACATCTTTAAGTTTACTGCCTACCCTGATGTTGCCGAATGGTTAAAAGTTGGACTGATCCTCTCTGAGCTGGTTATCATTTTCTGGTATCTGTATAAAGCATTAAATAATCCAGCACTGTTTAGAAATATCGATTCAAGGTTAAAGCTGGTTTCTGAAATTATTTTTGAGGATAAGAACATCAACCCGGGGGTAATAAGCGAAAAAGAGCATAACTCGACCTTGTTAACGCTAAAGCAATACATGACAGAAGAAATGCCATTTCTTAATCCTTCATTAACTATACAGGAAGTATCGAAAGATATCAAAATTCCCGTGCGTGAATTATCTGTTTTGATTAACCATAATCTGGAGCAGCATTTTTACGACTTCGTTAATAACTACCGGATAGCTTATGCCATGGATTTATTAAAAGATGCGTCACAAAACAAGGTAACGGTTTTAGAAATTCTGTATGCAGCCGGTTTTAATTCAAAATCTTCTTTTAATACGGCTTTTAAAAAGCACACTGGCCAGACGCCTACTGCTTACCGTAAATCGCTGTAGAACAAAGCTTTGTAATTACCCGTACCTCTTGTTTTAATTACTCGTACTCTTTTTTCAAAACAAATGCGTTCGAATGCTTTTACTCGGTCGCAGGAACTTGAATTCTTGTACAAATTTGTATCGAAATAATTTTTAATCTAAAGATAAGATACAATGAAGACCTCTATTACATTTTTAGCGGCGCTTTTGATAAGCAGCTTTTCCTTTGCACAGAATGTCACCAAAAGGATCGACTCGATAATAACCGACAACTACAAAAAAAATCCCCAGGTAGGGATAAGCGTTGGCTATATTGAAAATAATAAGGAATTCTTTACCGCATATGGTAAGTTGAATGAAGAAACCCAGACACAGATTGATAAAAATTCCATATTTGAAATTGCTTCGATCACCAAGATTTTAACTTCGAATTTAATTGCACAGGCGGTTATTGAACATAAAATAAAATTGGATGATTATATAGATAACTTACTTCCAAAGGTGTATGTGCTGCATGAAAACTTAAGGAACAAAATAAAAATTTCAGATCTAGCTTCGCACCAATCTGGTCTGCCCGATATAGATTTTGCGAAACTCATAGCGGCGGATCCTAAACAGCCGTTAAATGGGGTTACCCAGGAAACGTTGAGTGCGGTAATAAATAGTTGTAGTGAACTGAAAGATTATGGCAAATACCGTTACTCAACTATTGGATATACTTTGCTGGGTCAGATACTGGAAAGAGCATATGGCAGTAGCTACGATAAAATTATTCGTGAAAAGATGCTGGATCCTTTAAAAATGAGGAATACGCTGACAAAGAATTTTGATGTAAAGAACAGAACAACCGCTCACAACGTTGAAGGAGGAACTCAGGAATTCCTTAAATGGAATGTTACCGCGCCTGCCGGGCTTGTAAAATCCAGTACTTCTGATATGGTCAGATTTTTAAAAGCGATATTGGATCAGGAAACCGAAGTGGGGAAGGCTGGATTAATTACTGAAAAAATATTCTATAAAGATGAAAACAGGGAAATGGGAATGGGCACAAATATTTCAACTGATGAAAAAAACACGATTTACCTAAAATCAGGGGATTCTATGGGACAATCTTCAATTATTTGTTATAACAGGGTTAAAAACTGGGGTGTTGTAATATTACTGGACCATCGGAATTCGAAAATGAGACAAAATCTTTTGAACACGATTTATGATACGGTTTTAAAGTAAGTAAGAAAATTTTTTTCTTATATAGCTATATCTAAGTGGCACGTTGTCCTCTAGTTTAGTTACCAGTTATCTCCCGCATATATCACTGGCCTACTGAATAAGCTGAAGCTAATTGACCCCTTCTCACCAAAATATTTTTTTATCCTAATGTCTAGTTTATTAATGACTTTATAAATAATTAAAGATTGATGAGACGGGGTTAAGTAAGTTGGTTCGTACATGATCATCCTGGCCGGAAACGCATCACTTTGGAAGCGGGAAGAGCTTTTCATCTACCTGTGTTCCCTGACCCGCGACCATGCACCAGCTCCCGTTTTTCTTGATGAACACCTCAAGTCTTCTTACTTTAAGGGAGATATCATGTCCCTGAACACTGATCTGTACATCGGCCAGCCAGTTCACTACAGCTGTGGTAGCGGTATAGATCCTGATGATCTCTGTTCCGGATACAACCTTTACGGATTTAAAAACCAGTTTTTCTTTTTCCTGGGTGCTCTTCCATTGTGGCAGCGAGTAATTGATGTCGCCTTTGGGGCCAACCGATACAAAGTCATTGCAGTTGTGCTGCGTCTGAACCTTAAATTCTGGGTCATGCATAAATGCGATCACTTCTTTTCTTTCCTTGGGATAACTTAGTGTGTCCAGCTGAGCGAAAGCACTTACTGATCCAGTAATTAGAGCGCAGATGATTAATATTTTTTTCATAATCGTTATTGATTTGTTTGTCTAAAACTATAGGAGATAATTGACTTTTTTTTTCAAAATAGCCAGGATGGATTTTTGAGAGTACATAAATATTTAAAATCTGTTCTATCTCTTTTTATCGACGACGAAAAGCTTATGTCGATAAATGGGGTGGTTTTTTTAGCTAATTTGTATCTTGGTTAAAATTTAAAATTGAACAGACTAAAATTTGTTTTCTCAGAGAAGCCTGCCTGGAAAATTCTCAGGCATTTCAGCTTTTGGTTTTGCTGGTATCTGTTTCAGGTGTACCTGTATTCTTTTACCCCTTCACCTATTTTAATGCGTGTCGATTTTCTGGAACGTATCCGTATAAACCTGGGAGAGAGTTTCTGGTTCATCCTGCCAAACCTGTTTTTGTCCTACTCGGTGATGTATCTGGTTATTCCGAAATTAATCATTCCGGCAAAGTACCTTAAGGCTACCCTTTGCATTATCGTACTCATTTTTCTTACTGCATTTTTTTCTGCGGCCTTATCCCTGAGCATTATCGAGTGGATGCGGCACGAATATCTTAAAAGCCACGCTGAATTATTCAATGGTGCACTGCCGGAAACACCTTTTAAAATCCAGTTATTCCAGGGCTTAATTTCGGGTCTGAGGGGAAGTATTACCATTGGCGGCCTGGCTGCAGCAATTAAGCTTACCAAATATTTTTACCTCAAGCAGGAGCAGACCCTCGCCCTTGAAAGGCAGAATGCAATTACAGAACTTCAGTCACTCAAAGCGCAGCTCCATCCGCATTTTCTCTTTAACACGATTAACAACATTTATTCCCACGCGCAGGAAACAGCGCCCGTTGCAGCAGATATGCTCCTTCAGCTTTCTTCCCTGTTACGTTATATCCTATATTCCTGCAATACACCTCTGGTACCCCTTTCGCAGGAAATATCGATGATCAGGGATTATCTGGAACTGGAAAAGAAGCGCTATGGCAACCGACTTGAGATATCTCTGCAATTTCCTGGAAATGAAACAATTGAACATTTCATTGCCCCTTTGTTGATCTTGCCTTTTGTAGAAAACTGCTTTAAGCATGGAACAAGCACTATTCTTTCCCACCCCTGGATCAGTATCGAACTGAGGCTTTCAGGGAAACGTTTGCTAATGAAGTTCATTAACGGTAAGTCGGAGATTGGATCGGAAAATACAGGTGGCATCGGGATTGAAAATGTGAGGAGAAGGCTTGAACTTCTTTATCCTGATACGTACCGCCTGGATATTATTTCAGAAGAAGATGTTTATATTGTAATCCTGGAAATAACCACTCATCCCAATGCTGCGCTATAACTGTTTGATCGTTGATGATGAACCACCTGCAAGGGCGGTGTTAAAGCGCTATGTTGAAAAAATGCCTATGCTCAAACTATCGGGTGAGTGTTGTAATGCTTTTGAGGTCATTTCTTTTCTTCAAAGCGGGAGCGTCGATCTTATATTTTTGGATATCCATATGCCGCAGTTGACTGGTCTGGAACTGTTGAGGACACTGACCAAGCCACCCAAAGTGATTTTCACCACAGCATATGAGACTTATGCGCTGCAGAGTTATGATCTCGATGCAGTGGATTATCTGTTAAAGCCTATAGAATTTGAAAGATTTGTAAAAGCTGTAAATAAGGCTCTTCCTTCAAAGGTAATATCTTCCACAACTCAACAGATTTTGGGAACCGATCCGCTAGCCGCAACGGATGCCTTTCTTTATTTTAGGGTCGATCGAAAGATGGTCAAGGTGGTACTAAAGGATATTGTTTTTGTGGAATCTTTAAAAGATTACGTGAAGATTGCGACTATAAATGAGCTTGTTATTACCAAGAATTCCATGTCTGCAATGGAGGCGATGTTGCCTGGCGATCGATTTTTGCGTATTCACCGGAGTTTTATGGTCTCTATAGAAAAGATCCGTTCGTTTTCCCAAAGTAACATTCAGCTCTCCGAAGTAGAGCTGCCTATCGGAAAGCTCTACCAAAGAGAGGTTTTGAAAATATTGCAATCTTAATTTATGCATGCATTGAGTAACATATGCAAACATCTCCTTTTTTATCAAAAATTAATTCTACATAAATCAGTATTTCCCCCACTAAATAATTTCTTCTTTTAGCTCCGGATTTGACAATACTTGAAACCTAACCTTCAATAAGGTGGAAAGAGTATCTCAGCTCTCGGGATATTCAAGTATCTGAACATGTGGGCGCATTTTGGGATTTCTTTCCAACGCTCGCCGACCTTGCCGCACAAAAAATGTATTGATCTACAGACGGTATTTCGATGCTGCCACTACTGCTTGGCGAACCACAAAGAAACCAACATGACTTCTTGTATTGGGAATCTCACGAAGATGGAGGAAGACAGGCTGCTAGATTAGGTCATTGGAAAGGATTAGGTCATTGGAAAGGGATTAAGGAGAAAGTTATAAGCAATCCCGATGCTCCCATTGAATTGTATGACCTCGACTCTGATCCTAAAGAAAGCAAAAATCTTGCTTCTACTTATCCTGATATAGTAGATAAAATTAAAGTCATTATGAAAACCGAACACTTAGAAAACAAAAATTTTCCTTTTATTAAAAATTGATTTGATAATTTCCTTAGATTATCTTAAATTTTCTGGTAATGAATGGAGCGGTTTATTCTCCTGAAAAGGATTTGAATTCGCAAGAGCATATGAGATTGATTTAGTGGAATGACTTTCTAGCTCGCTCGATTCGAATTGCAAATCCCATTCGTATGAAAATATTTATTTGAAAAGGAAAAGCAACCATGCGAGTGCTGAGAAATCATATTCCCGTTTAAATCCTTGCATCTTTGCTGCAAACTGCTCCTTGAGATTATTAATTATTTATCTAACCGACTCTCTGAAAAATGGGCACAGACGAAAGTTTCATACTCTGCCTAAACTGTAAAAGGGGCGGGACGACAACCGGCGTCCCGCCCACTTTTTTTGGTTGGAATTTTATAGGATATCCAGGTCCCTGGCTACATAAAAACTAGGTACCAAAGGTCTATAGCCTATTTTTCGAATCTTATTGGTATCCACGATGCCCTCGAATGGATCGGTTAGCGGCCCTTCGGAATGATCAAAGATCTCTTTTACTTTACCCACCGAATCGGCCAGTTCATAAAGAGTAATTGGCGCATCATCGACGATATTGAAAGTCTCTCCGTCAAGACCGTCTTGCCTCAGCAGCAAGAGTAGCCCCTGCGCCACATCCAGGTGGTGCACCATGTGCATTCTGGAGCCCGAGTGGCGACCCCAGGTTTTCAGTATCGGCATGATCTCGGCAATATGTGGATCTTTGTCTCCATAAACGAATCCCAGACGCAGGATGCGCACGTCCAGCTCAAGTTTCAATAGTTCCTTTTCGGCGGAGATCTTGCTTGCCGAGTATGGCCTTGGGTCATTGATGTCAACGGCATCATTTTCTCTGGCAGGGTGGCCATATCCTGATCCGTACACGTTGCTGGTGCTCACAAAAACAAACCGTTTAACGCCCGCTGATACCGCGGCCTTTGCCAGGGCGAGCGTACCTGTATGATTGGTCTTGACGATACCGTCGTTGTCGGTGAAGGTGCGGAACAGTGCAGCAAGGTGAATTACCGCATCTATGCCAGCTACTGCTGGCGGAAGGGTGCTGGGGTCGTAAAGATCGCCTATTACCGCTTTGGTTCCAGGCAATGCCTTCATGGGGTCCCGTATTAATATTGTAACGTCATAGCCCTTGGCTACTAGGCGGGGAACAAACCTGCTCCCAACCTTTCCCGTTGCTCCTGTAACTAGAATTTTCATAACCCAAAGTTCGGGCATGAGGCTTATGCCTGTTAACGGTAATCAAACCGATAACTATGATATTCAAACCTTTCTTAAAGAATTCGGGGTGGTTCCGGTGATTCTCTTGAAGTAGTTGTTGAAATAGGCGGGGTATTCAAAACCAAGGGCAAAGGCAATATCGGCTACGCTCCAGTCGGTATGTTGCAGGAGGGTTTTGGCTTCTGCGATGATCCGGGCGGAGATATGTGCGGATGTAGGTTTGTTTGTGGCTTCCTTTACCGCCCGGTTAAGATAGTTGACATGTACGGCAAGATTTGCTGCGAATTCCTGGGGGCTGCGCAGTTTCAGCGGTTCGCCTGGGCGCTCGATCGGGAACTGTTTTTCCAGTAAGTCCATGAAAAGGCGGGCGATGCGCCCTGCACCGTTATTGATGGGGGCGGCCTGCTGCGATGGCTGAATGAACAATGCCTGGTGGATGACAAGGTTGATACAGCTTTTGATCAGGTCCGCCTTATGTGGATATTCACTATTGTAGGCTGTGAGCATTTTTTGGAAGAGGCTGCGCATAAATAATGCCTCATCGGTGCCTAGAGGGATAACTGGGTTGTCTCTGGCACACAGGAGCGGGGAATGCTGAATTTCCCTGGCACTGATAAAACTTTCGGTGAAAATGCAGGCATAACCACTAGTACGCTCTACCCGGCTGACCATGGAATGTGGTACTTTCGGGTTGACGAAGAATAAGAATGTTCCCTTGATCTCTTTTTTATGGCCGTCATGGTCCATTGTTATGTTACCATCCACCAGACCCATTTTATAAAAATCACGGCGGCCTGTCCTTGCCGGTTCGTCCACCGAGGGGGATAGCTCATGCACTTTAAAACCTTTGAGCCTTAGCTCATCCCAGCTTAGTCCGGGAATCCCTGTTTCCATTTGAAAAATTAATAAAATCAAACCTTAAAATCAATTCGTTTGATCAATTCCCGCCAGTTTGCTGGCATACTAACAGACAAAACTTACAAAAAAATCAATACTGATGTGAACGCATCAATTTCTTTGGTATATCCTCAGACCTGATAGCTATTTAACAGCTTGATAGTCTGTTCATCTGGCGCGCCATTGAAATATTTATCCAGTATAAGCTGAAACACGCTGTCTACATTTTTTATCTGCGCAAAAAGGGTCATGCATGAATGCAGTTTCAAATTATCGGGATAGCCAAAAATTTCGCTGGCTGACCTGTTCTCGATGCCCAATAAAACATTGGAAATTTCTAAGAGGTTTGCCCCGAGTACAGGATGGGCGTAGTAGGCTTCTGCTTCTTTTAAATCCTGAATCCCATACAGGATTGCGGTATCACTTTTGCCAAGACCTTTAAGTTGGGGGAATATGTACCACATCCAGTGGCTTTCCTTTTTTGAATGCTTTATCTCCTCCAGTGCACGCTGGTAAGTCAGGTTATGTGGTGCCAGAAAACGGTAAATATCCCCACTGCTCATATATGTACTTTTACTTGAATGGCAAAAATATAAATAATTGTTTGTACAGAAGAATGCTCTAAAGTCCAGTCGGCTTAATTCTTTTATTAAAGCTTATATGGATACGCAATCCGGGCTTTTGATATGAAGATGCTTATCTAAATAAATCTGTAGATTTAAGCATTCTAAACCAGGCCACAAAGAAAAGGTCCGAGCCATATTTAGAAACCTAGGCATCAATGCAAACTGAAAGATCAATAATTCATTAATTGTTTGCATGAAATATGACCGTAAGTATTATACGAGCTCCCGTAATGCTGAAAAAATCCAAACTATACCTGAATATTTATGTTTTTCAGATATATCAATAAGGAAAAACTATGAAAACTTTAAAATTAACATTGATTGCCTCTGCCTTTTTATTTTTGGGTGCTTGCAACAACAATACTGAAGAAAAAAACCGGGAATCAGAGGTGAACACAGATACAATCGATACCACCGCAAGGGGTAATCAGAAAATGAGAGATACCACTCACATTGATTCATCGACCAGGACATTACCCCCGAATAAATAAAAAGCCTCGTTTATAGATTTGAAAGACCTCGTCTTGCCGCAAATAAATTAAAATGTTAAATATTGTCAAATAGATTTTAGCAGTTTGATCGAAGGGGCAAAAGGTATTTGTTTATTCCTTTCATATGCAATTATGATTTTTTGGTCTAAACTTACAATTAAGGTAGTTATTGACTAAATACCTCTGTTTAATGCTATTGGGCTCTTTAAAGTTTCAAATCAAAGCTTTCTGATGGTTGGGAGGTAGGAAGTTTCCATCCATAGAAAAGATGTCTTACTAGAGAAGTTATTTTGATATCGGTAAAAAGTTCGGTTAGTTAAAGGTATTTTAATAATTTAAAATAATATATTTCTGCAGGCTGTTAAGAAATCTTAATTGTAAAACTATTGCTAAAAAGTAATGTTATTTAGTTGCAGGTGTGAGAAGCTTGCATCAGTCTATTTTGATTGAGAGCGTTAATTAAATTATGTTGGTGGATGCCAGCAGTAAAAAAGGTGAACATTTATTTGTTTGCCTTTTTTTATTTATTTATAAAACCATTCGAAATTCTTTGAGTTGTATGATCAGGAATTGATTAATTTGATGAGTTTGAGCAGTTGCATTAATTTTGTAACTGCTTTTTTTATAATTTCCCAGCTCCAAATTTAAGCCCATTGGTAAAACAGCACGATAAACGAACACAACTTTTTGTACTGGGCTATGATTAATAGCCAGTACAAAAATTACATTTAAAGATAAATTGTGAATTATATAGGTGATTTTAAGCGTTAGCTTCTACGATAAGTTTTAAGGTTTTTAGTCTCCAGATGAGCGGCTGGTTTACCCTGCTGGTTGCATCAATTCTTAATGGTGCGAAATGGCTTTCCAGGAAGTGTTCGTAGTCGTTTATGACGGTGGCCTCATTCAGGTAAATTGGTGTTGCCTGCTTGTCTGCGTTTGCAAAGAATTCTTCTAGTTTTTGTACTTCTTCAATGGTCATGGTGCAAATTTAGGTAAAGCGGAATTTAGAACCGGGGGGTGTTGGTAAGTTTTCGTTTGGCGGTATATTTTGAAGAAGAGGGGGCTGTGCCTTTTTGGCTGCGATATGTGTTATATTTTTCTCGAAAATGGGGGGATCGTATGGAATGTGGTGGGGTCAGGAGATTATGGTGGGCTACTATTTTTTGTGTGGCTTTTTCTTGCGGGGCGGGCTGTGCGCTGGATCTTTTGTCGCAAAAGGATGCCGTTGCTATCCCTGGTAAAAAGACTTTATTGATACTTAGAGATTTTGAAATAGTTATGGAACTGACTTAGCTCTAACCCAGTTAGTTTCCCAAAAACTCGTATCACAAAAAAAAGCTATTTTATTTACAAATAACGCTTTTAGTTATACAAGAATGAAGATTGGTTAATTTAAGTTCTTTATCGCTTGATTTTTAGAGGATTAGTTAATTCACGAAATTTTTAGGATATTGTATTATATATTTCACAATGGAATTGTAGATTAACAATCTGCTTCTTTTTTTAGGTTGTCAGATTGTGAACAGAAGTTAGTCTCACAAAACGATTTATCTTTTATGATTAACACAAGAACCTTCACACTCCAATTAAAATATATTGTGAATTAACTTCAATTACTGTAAAACACTTAAGCCAGCTCTACGAAGATTGCTATTCTTTGAAGTATATAAACTATGACATTAAATTTCATTTGTTCGAATTAATGATGGATAAAACACTACTGATTGACCCGTTGCATCAATTCTGAGTTATTTGTAAGGTGTTAACTAGTTTGGTTTTATTAAATACATATTTTCGGCGAGGTGGGGTCAATTGACGTGTTTTACTCACAAAAGGCCTGATGTTGGGACTTTCAAGACTGCCGAGATACTCAGGATGCAGCGTAAAAAAAATCCTTCAATTGCGATTCCCGGTCACTGGGCAAAATTCCCTACCTAAATAGGTTTCCAGACACTTTCTTACTACCAGAGGTTCTGAGCAACTTTATTATAATAATACTAAGTTTCGACTGGCATCCGACAATCGGGAAAGGGACTTTTGCTCACGCCCAAACAAAGATGCCTGATATGGACTAGGGTTCAAACCTCTAAAGCACTTCAAGTAATTGGATTAACTGTTTGAAAGTGTATTTTTATTAATCCTGACGGTTATTTAATATCTTTATGCATTAAATTTTGGGTAATCTTGAATTCAATTATATGAAACGAGCGATTTTATATATTATTCTGTTTTTAACGGCTGTATTGGCTCAAGCCCAAACAAGTGAGCTGGATGAGTTAACGATGCCTGTATTGAGGCAAAAACTCTCAGCTAGCAAGCAGGATACAACGAGAGTAAAATTGCAGCTTGCCATTGGGCATCTAATGCTATTGAAAGGTGCAAAGGGGCCAAAAGATGTTGATTCCTCGATTAGGTTTGCTAACGATGCTCAAGCGCTCAGCCGCTCGCTCAATTACCATTTCGGGATTATTAATTCCATGCTGCTGCGGGTGGAGACTTTGTATGATAGGGGGGATGATAAAGCAGCGGTAAAACTTGCAGAGACTGCCCTTTCATTTTCCCGCAAAAATAACAATAGTGATGGAGAGGCAAGATCATATCACTTGCTATCAAAGCAGTTTAGCACAAATTCACCTGCGGAGCTTCGTACCCGAATATGGTATACCGATAAAGCTATTGCTATATTCAGGAAAAATAAGAACTTCCACTCCCTTGCCGATATGTTAACAGTCAACGCAGACATGCTTTTTCAGGCCGATCGGACTACAGAAGCCCTAAGATTTCTTTTTGAAGCATTGAATCTGGGAAAAGGGGTAAGCTTGAGAACTGTAGAGGGGATCTACTGGAACATTGGTAGAAACTCCTTTAGATTAGGAGACTATGAAAATGCTTTAAAGTATAGCCTGCTGGCCCGCGAAACGGCTAGAAAGGTTAATGATACCACAACCCAGGTATGCGTTATTAATTTAAACATTGCATCCAGCTATATTAAAAAGCAGGATTATTACCGCTCGATACCCTATTCAAAAGAAGTAATCAGGATAGCCAAAAAGTATAGTGATGAAGGATTTGTACGTGAAGGAGCTTACCAGCTGGCCTCAGCTTATACCCATACCAAGCAAATCCCTAAAGCATTAGCTGTACTCAATGAAATTAAAGGCCGTCCGGGCGGTTTTTTGAAAAATATAGCCCTCAAAATCGAGTACATAAACACCCTGGCTTATGCTAAACAGTTTCAGCAGGCTAAAGAGTATGTAAACGAATTGGAAAGCTTATTGCCAAAAATCTACCCCGAAAATATACAGCAAATCATGAACGTTCATAATGCACTCGCTTATTATTATTCCGAGACGGGGAAATTAAATAAGGCTTATAAACATACGGAGTTACATGCGCAGTTAGCACACAAATTAAATTATGCCAAAGGTATTCAGACCGCCGAATATCGCTATTACCAACTGGTCTCGCTGAAAGGAGATAAAAAGTCTGCTTTAGCGCATTTCCAGAAGGAAAAAGCGATTAAGGATTCGATTGATAATGTTGCAAAAGCGTATCAGATATCCCTACTGCACATTGAAAATGCAGCAATGGAGAGAAACAGGCATATTGAATTGCTTACCAAAGACGCGCTGATCAGAGATATCAAAATAAAGCGAGGCGAACTCATTCAACGCGTGACCATTGGCGGAATAATTGTCCTGTTGATTGTTACTGCGCTAATCTTTAGCAGATACAGGCTAAAGCAGCGGAATAATGCGATGTTATTGTCGCAGAAATTGGAGATTGATAAGCAAAATGATTCCCTTAAGCATCTGGTATCATACAAAAACCAGCTTCTTGGAGAAAAAGATTTGCTTTTGAAGGAAGTGAATCATCGGGTTAAGAATAATTTACAGATTGTAATGAACCTGCTGGCCTCCAAGTCGGTATATTTGTCCAGCGAAAGCGCACAGCAGGCCATTTTGGACAGCCAGAGCAGGGTTCGATCGATCGCGCTTATCCATGACCAATTATATAAAACAGATAATATTACGCAGATCAGTATATTTTTATACATTAACGAATTGGTCGATTCCTTATATGACTTCTTAGGTAGTGATATAAACAATATCGAGATATTGTGTGAGATTGATGATTTCATGATTGATGTTTCCCAGGCAATACCGATAGGTATAATCTTAAATGAAATGGTGACCAATGCTTTGAAGTATGCGTTTCCTAATCACCAAAAAGGTACGATAACTATTTGCGTTAAGAAGGTAGATATGTTTGTGGAGGTAGAAATCAGCGATGATGGTATAGGACTGCCAATAGATTTTAGCTTGTCAAAGGTGAATACACTTGGAATCAATCTTTTGGAAGGATTAACAGCGCAACTTGGCGGTTCATTTCGCATCAAAAATAAAAACGGCCTGAGCATATTCCTGAAATTTCCATTAAAGTCTCCTTCCCAGCTTGAATATGGTGGCTTAGCTAACGAGTTGGCGGGTGAACAGGAAACATTGGAAGTATAGCGCCCATGATCGTCGCCATAAGGGTAGAGCAGATTTTATCTAAGAAAGTCACTTGGGAAGCTGTAAGAAACGATTGAGGCTAGCGGGAGCAGCCTCGGAACAACAATTGCTTACGGATGCTTCTATTATAACTTAAGTAAGCAGCGTATTTTCTGAATAATAGTGATTTATCTAACCCCAGCGTATTTTTATAATATTCATCAAGCTCCGATTAGTTTCTTGCTTCAATTGCAAAACCGTGAAAATTAAACAGCGAGACCTAACTCCGCGCGTAAAGGCGCCATCACCAGGTTGGTGAGCCGAGGATTGGGTGCATTCTTTACCTATTTAAGTAGATCTGCCGGTGCCTATTAGTCTGCTTGAAAGTCATACGGAATTCTCAAAGTGTTAAACTTTAGGTTTCCTGGGAAGGGAAATAATCCTGTCGCCGGATATTCAATTTTAATAATTTTGATTCCAAAGTCGTAGGCTTGATTTTAAGCAATTCTGCAGCGCCATTCTGTCCCCTGATTCTGCCCTTAGCTATTGTAAGCACGGATATCAAATGGGCACGTTCTGTTTCCATCTGTATCTGCTTGACATCATCCAATGTCTCGATTGCGCTGATAGGGGGATTGCTGGTTAAAATGTCAGTAAGGGGTTGCTTTAAATTTAACTTACTTTTACCTTCATTTAAGATAACAGAACGCTCTATTATATTTTCCAGTTCTCGTACATTGCCTGGCCATTGATATGCATACAACTGCTCCATCATTGATTCATCCACTTCAGGAATCATCTTATTGAATTCTTTACAGAATTTATGAATAAAGAAATTAACCAACGCCGGAATATCACTCTTGCGCTCCCTCAATGGAACTATCGTTATGGGAAATATGTTCAGCCGATAATATAAGTCCAGCCTAAATTTCCCTTCCGCCACTTCTTTTTCCAGATTTCGGTTCGTAGCCGCAACTACGCGAACATCGACTTTAAACGGTGCATTGCTCCCAACAGCACTTATTTCTTTTTCCTGCAGTACTCTGAGTAGTTTAACCTGCATATCCAACGGCAGTTCTCCAATTTCGTCTAAAAAAATAGTTCCCCCGCTTGCAAGTTCAAATTTCCCTTTTCTTTTTTCGGTTGCACCCGTAAATGCACCCATCTCATGCCCAAAAAGTTCCGATTCAATCAGCGAGGAAGGTATTGCTCCGCAATTCACCTGAATGAAAGACTTGTCTTTTCGTGGTGATAATTGGTGAACGGCGCGGGCAATTTTTTCTTTTCCCGTCCCGCTTTCCCCGAGTATCAAAACCGATGTGTTGTATGGCGCGACCTGGATGGTAAGGTCCAGCGCTGCTAACAACAGAGAATGGCGGCCAATTATACCATTGAACTCATGACGCTGTGGATTTTTTACCTCATCATTAATAGGCTCTTGAAGAATTCCGGCGGCAGAAGAAATCACTGGGTGGAACATTTTCTCGGTCACATTTCTCAGGCATTTTGTGAAAAGTTTTAGTACACCTGCGTGCTTTTGCGTGTATAAGTCCCTTTGCCGACTGTAGAAGCTGTATGAGAATTCAGTTCCGGTGCCGATCTTTAAGCGGAAAATGAGGTTAGACTCCATTTTGAAATAATCCATCCAGATGCTTTCGCCAGCGATTGTTGAACCTCGATTGATCTCGATTTCCTCGGCAAAATGAGCAAAAGATTCTGTTCTCTAGCAGCGCTGAACGTTTTTCTGAGTGAAGATTGCTTTGAATTCACAGATTCCATTAATTCAGTCTCAACAATAAACTCGTATTCGCTGAAACCTGTCCTTAAATAGCCACAATTTACATACCCGCTAGCTGAATTAGCGCGGGTGACCATCAAATCAAAAGGGATAAACGTTCTTATCGCCTGACAAACCTCCAGTAATTTTTGCTTCGCCTCGGATTTGGAGTTACTTATATCCAGTAATTGTTTTTGTAATGATACTTCTTGTAAAAGCCTGGCCTCAACATTATTCTTCTGTCGATACCATGCAATATCCAGGGTAACGATTAAGTCCTTCTCCCGAAAGGGTTTAACCAAAAAGCCATATGGATCTGTTTTTTTTGCTTCCTCTAATATGGCTTGGTTAGAATTAGCGGAGAGGTATACAAAAGCAATATGCTGTGCACTTAATATTTTCGCTAAATCAATTCCCGAGCGCGCGCCATTGAGCATGATATCCAGTAAAACAATATCCGGCTTCTGCTTCTGCATCTGATCCAGCGCGTCTTCAAAAGATATCGCAATGCCAATTATGCTGTAACCCGCTTTTGCTAAAATCAAACGAAGGTTATTCGCAACAACATATTCATCTTCAACGATGAGCACTTTCTTTGCCATATAAATATAAAATTAGCTAATTTGTTTTTTCTGGGTTAATGAATTTGATTTTTATTTGAACGCCATTATTATTTTTAATCTCAAACGTTCCCTTCAGCTGCCTGGCAAGCCCCTGCATTAAGTCCAGACCAAGGGAATTCAAGGGTGATTTGTCAATACCTTCCGGTAACCCGGTTCCGTTGTCTGCAATGAAGAGTAATAAATGATCAGGCCCCTCTTGCCCTAGAGAAATATCAACTATTCCAGCTTTGCTGTTCAAAAATGCATATTTGATGGAATTGACGATGCTCTCTGTTATAATAAGGCCCAATGGAATTGCCTGCGTGACGTCTAGGTTCAGGGGTTCGATTTTCTGGTTAAAAATAATCCTGTGGTTATCATCAAAGCTGTCACGAAGATAATAAATAAGTTCATTAATGTATTCGGGCATAAATATGGTGGACACATTATCATCCTGATATAACTTTTGGTGAATCATTGACATAGCCTGCATCCTGCGCAAACTATCGTTGACAGCCAATATCGCAGCATCATTATCAAGATAAGTGGTTTGTGAGCTTAATAAGCTGGTAACCATCTGGAGATTATTCTTAACCCGGTGGTGAACTTCTTTGATTAACCACTCTTTTTCTTTCAAAAGCTTTTCTTGTTCGGTATTCATGCTTTCCAGATAGGTGTTTTTCTGGTCCAATTCGCGCTGACTTTCTTCAAGTTTGCGGTTGGTTCTTTGTTTAAGGCGATATCGACTAAAAATAAGTGCAGTAATAATAGCGAGTAAAACTGAGGCCGCAAGGATGGTTTTTTGCATCAGTTGCGTACGCTTCAATGCCTCATCCTTAGCCTGACCCGCCCGGGTAAGGGCGTCAATATCACTGTTCTTCTTTTCGGTATCATTTTCGATTTCCAAAAGTGATACTTGATAGGCTTTAGTAACATTGTCAATCGAATCCTTTATCCCTTGGGCGAGCAAATGGTGCTTTATGGCAGATTTATAATTCCCCTGTAGCGAATCAAGTTTATAATACATGTTTTCCACTGACCTGATGCCTATAGGAAAATTGAAAGATCTGACAACAGCTGCGTATGCGTCTGCATGTTGGTAGGCAAGTTTGATCTGCCGGGTATCAATATGATAAGCGGCAAGAAAATTATATGCGGTAAGCCTATTGTTAAAATTATCAGGGGGTACCTTTTTAAGAAGCCGCGTTACCTCTCTTGCATAAAATGCCGCCTGCTTATACTTTTTTGCGTGGTTGAGGCTGCCCAAAAAATAGGTCATGATATAAAGGGAATCCGCATCATTTTTTGCGTATTGCCACAAATTTCTCAATACCTTCAGTGACTCATCCAACTTATAAATTCTAGAATAGTTGTAAGCTGCAGTAATAGATATTGTAAATATATAATCTGAATCCTTGTAATGCTCCGCAATTTTCAGGGCTTTGAGCGTATAAGGAATCGAATTCTTATAATCCTTCATATAAGTGTAAATGGTAGCCGTCGTGAAATTTATACTGGCGACAGTTAAAGTGGTGTCATTGACTGCTTTAGCAGATTTAATTGCAAGAAGCGAGTATTTTAAAGCGCTTGGAAAATCACCAAGTTCATTTAGTGTTCGGCCGATAAGCCAATATATCCCCTGAACAGATTTATTCCCGATTGCTTTTTTAACATTTATAGCCTCAAAAAGTATTTTTATCGCTTCCATATGTTGCCTGTTCAATAACAACATTTCCGCATCACCTTGTAAGGTGGAGGCAAGCCTGTAAAGATTACGCGTTTTTCTGAAAATAGAATTGGCTTTTTGATAATAATCCCGTCTCTTAATCAGTTCCGATGGGCTATCTATTGAGTACTGCTGGGCGATTACGATATAGGATTCCGCAATTCCGGTTAAGTCACCAATTTTGGTGGAATAGGCGAGCGCCTGTCCCGCGGCTTTTAGGCCGGCCCCTGGCTTATTTTTTTTATTTAGAGCAAGTGCTTTTAGCAAAATGGCGTTAATAATGCCTTGAGAATATCCAATTCTGCGACTTAGCATCTCGGCATCTGCAGAAAGCTTCATTGCAGCGTTTATTTCTGCACTTCCGCCTCCTGGTTTGACCAAGAATACTCTTCCCAGGGCAATTTTTAATTTTATTTTGGTTGTATCCGCATTCTGCCTTTTGAGCCTTTGTTGCAGCACGGAGATGGGAAGATCTTCCAGGCTGCTGTTTTGCGCCGCTACAATAATGCTTGAGAGGAGAAACAGCAACAGCAGATTAAAAATTTTCATAGACATAGTACGGTGCTTTAGTTATTCAAATTACGGAATAGCGAAAGGAAAGCTACCAAAACACCAGTGATACCATTTATCAGAATTATAATAAATGCTGTGTCTTTTATCCATATCGACCTATAAATAAAATGATAGCATTTATGAAAATCATTATTTCAGTTTATTCAGCTATAGTGTGACCTTCATGGATTCAAATGTGACATTTATAGAATGATAAAACTAACCGCCATGATTAGACTACCTATTTTTCTTATCCTTGCTTTCTTGTTAACCATTTCCACAGTGAAAGGGCAAAATCAGTTGTTGGATTCGGTAACAGTGATACCCGTGGCAAAATATGACAGTGTGGGCAGGTTACACCGAAAAGTTTTTGGTGAAAACTATCGAAAAGATTATGCCCGTCCTGTCAAAGTTCCTGTGATCCGGCTTTCCGGGATATCGGGTGGTCTTACCGCTTTCCAATCCGGAGGTGGAAATCAGTCAAAAACGCTAAGACTAAAGGATGCCGCAGGCAAGGAGTGGTCGCTGAGATCGGTACAGAAATTCCCAGGTGTATTGCTTCCAATACCACTCAGAGAAACATTTCTCTTGGAAATTTTAGAGGATAACATGTCTGCTCAGCATCCTTTCGGAGCCCTGGTTGTTCCTGTTTTAGCGCAGGCAGCCGGGGTGCCTCATAGTAATCCAGTGATTGGAGTTGTTGAGTACGGGGTTGGGCTAGGGGTCTATGCAAAGGATTTTGCCAATACACTTTGTCTTTTGGAAGAGCGGGAGCCATTGGGTAAATCAGACAACACCGCAAAAATGTTAAAGCAGGTATCAAGCAGTTATCGAAATCGGGTAGACTGGAAGACCTATTTAAAAGCCAAGGCATTGGATCTGCTGCTGGGTGACTGGGATAGGCATGAGGATCAATGGCGTTGGGCAATGGAGGTAAAGGCAGATGGGATTGAATACACTCCGGTGCCGCGCGACCGGGATCAGGTATTTTACCGTTCGGATGGTATCGTTCAACGACTCGCTCAGTCCAGCTGGCTATTACCTATGATGCAGGGCTATGAAAGAGATATCCAGAATGTTAACTGGTTCTTATGGGAGGGCAGAAATCTAAACTCACAGATATTTTCCGGTGTCAGCCAGCTGGAATGGAAAAGTACGATCAAAGAATTCTGTACGATTATGACAGATTCCGTGCTTACCAGGGCTTTACTTAAACTGCCCGCCGATTCAGCTAGCAGGGGGCAGATACTAGCGCAGATGCTCAAGCGGCGAGATGCACTTCCTGATTTGATGGATCAATATTATCTTTTCTTTAACAGGATCGTGGATGTGCCACTTAGTGATCAGGATGAATTGATAAGCTTGGTGGAAAAAAGCAATGGCAAACTGCAACTTGCTGTTTCCAGACCCGGAATGGGGGAGAAAAGTTCTGCGCAGATCCTCCGGCGAGAATTTGATCCGGCAATCACTAAAGAGTTGCGCATATTTCTCCGGGAAGGAAAGGACAGTGTTTTTGTGGAATCTGGTAATTCAAAGATTAAGGTTCGTTTGGTTGGAGGGTTTGATGTAAAACACCTGAACGTTCAATGGAATGGTAAGCCATTTATTTATTATGGAAAGCCTCAGGATCAAATTAATGGCTTGCGCAATGGTCTGAGAACGAGATTGTCGACCGATACGGCTAATTATAGCTATGTTGCTACTAATCTTTATTCCCGAAAGCTAACCTTGGCCAACTTTGGTTTTAATATTGATGATGGTACTATGATTGGTATCTCGCACAGATTTGCCGTCCCGGGTTTCAGGAAACAGCCCTTTGCGAGCACTCATTCATTTTCTGCTTTATATGCGTGGAATACTTCAGCTTTTAGCCTGCACTACCTGGGCGAGTGGCTGCACGCTATTGGAAATAACGATCTGCTTATCGATCTAAAGGTAAATGCTCCAAATAATACACGCAATTATTTTGGCTACGGAAATGAAAGTGTATTCAACCGGCAATCCTTTCCTGTTAGTTTCTATCGGGCGCGATTCGATCTCTATAGTTTAAAGGCTTTGATCAGGAAGCGATGGGATGATAATAGTTTTTCATTCGGGCCATTGGTTCAATATTTTCATTATTCGGATTCAAAAAATAATGGAAAATTCATCAATGGTTATTTGAGTGAAAACAATTCCAATATGCCAATCAATGAGAATAATTTTCAGATTGGAGCCTCTTTACAATTGCTAGTAGATAACAGAGATAAAGCAGTCCTCACGCAGTCCGGAACACTATTTAATTCAAATCTTGAATTACTGACCGGACTTGGACAAACCGCCAGGCGTGTTGGCGTATTGAATACAGAATTTACATTGTTTTTTAAACTCGATAAAACAGGAACTGTTGTATTTAGCAATCGTGTGGGCGTGGGGATCAGTGCAGGAAGACCCGAATTTTTTCAATTGCCTTATTTAGGGGGTATTGATAATTTAACAGGTTATAGAAAATTCCGTTTTGCAGGTGATTACAGCGCGTTCAATAATGCAGCGATCCGTATAAAATTAGGCGAATTTTTGAGCTACATACTCCCCGGAGAATTTGGGTTTAATGCAATGTATGATTTGGGTAGGGTTTGGGTACCAGGTGAACATAGTGAGCGGTTGCATCATGGTTTTGGAGCCGGACTTTATTTCGCTCCCGCATCTTCTGCGCTAATTAATCTGACTGCAGGGTATTCAAATGAAGGCTTTTACCCAACACTTTCCCTTAAAACCCGGTTATAGTTTTCGATAATAATTAAAGCAGTAATGGACTTCAATGCAACTTTATTCTATTCTTTAGACACGGTGCCGACGCATATCATCTAAAGTTAAGTTGAAACAATAAAATACAAACAAATCTTGGCAGAAAAATACCTGGTCTGATTAACTGTTCCATCATTGAAAGATCATCGTTTGCCCGCATCTCCATTATGTGAAAGCGTTGCAAACTTTTCAACGGGCAACTGCGGTTTTCTTTAAGCTCTATTGTAATATTTTGCAAAATTACTGCCTGCCGCTATTCATCAGTTTAATAGTACTTGCTATCAGTTTTCTGATTGGTTAATTCGCTTTCAGTCAGCATAAATTCAATAGGTTTACACAGGAGTAGCCACACAATAACACATTACCAAAAACATTAAGCAAAGTAATATGAAAAAAATAGGAATAAACGGTTTAGGCCGCATAGGCAGAGCATCGTTAAAATTAATTATGGAATCTGATCATTTAGAACTCGTTGCGGTAAATGATCTGATGAGCATAGAGAATGCAGTATATCTATTGAAATACGATAGCATTTATGGTCGCTATGATCGCGAAATTACCCATAGCGAAAATATGATTCATATTGGGGATAAATCTTTTCATTACAGCTCTTTGCGAGAAATTTCTGATTTACCTTGGAGCGAATTTCAGGCCGAAGTGGTGATCGAAAGTACAGGGCTTTTCACAAACCGGGCCGATGCAGAAAAACACCTGGCTTCCGGAGCAAAATTCGTCGTTATATCAGGGCCGACAAAAGATACCCCCACAATTGTGCATGGGGTAAATACCGAGGAAGGAAAGGTGAATATATTCTCCTGTGCTAGTTGTACCACCAATAACATAAGTCCGATTATAGAAATCTTAGGCCGCAGAATAGGGATCAAAAAAGCCATATTAAACACAACTCACGCCTATACGGCATCACAGACGTTGATGGATGCTCCCTCGAAAAAAGAACCAAGAATGGGAAGAACAGCAGGAATAAACCTGGCACCCGCGGCAACAGGGGCGGCGATAGCAACTACAAAGGCACTACCGCAGTATGCAGGTAAATTTGACGGTGTTGCAGTAAGAGTTCCGGTGTCCGTAGGATCGATTTCTGATATAACATTCATCTGTGAAAGAAGTACAAGTGCAGCGGAAATAAATGCAATTTTAATTGAGGAATCTGCGACATCAAGGTATAGAGATGTTGTCGGCACAACAGATGAGCCACTGGTTTCCACCGATATTATAAAAAGCCCCTTCGCCTCAATTGTCGATCTAGCTATGACCAGGGTAGTAGATGGTGATTTGGTGAAGGTGATGTCCTGGTATGATAATGAGTGGGGATTTACCAATCAGATGATCAGACAAATTGGTGCTTTGTAAAAAGTAAAGCTTAAATTTAATCTATGAACTACGCACAGTTAGCATTTACGGATGCCGTTAAAGATCTGCAAGAGCGGCTTGGCAGCCGTTTGAGTTATGATCGCATGGAAAAAAGAAGCTTTGTTGACGGGCTCACCGATTCTGAAATTGACTTTATAAGCGAAATAGACAGCTTTTATATCGCCTCGTTTGGGGAAAATCAATATCCTTATATCCAGCATCGGGGAGGCCCGAAAGGCTTTATTAAGGTTATAGATGAGGGAACAATCGGGATAGTCGACTTTACAGGGAATCGGCAATACATAACTGCAGCTAATATTTCCAGCAGTCCAAATGTTTCCCTTATACTGCTTTCTTACCCGCTGAAAGCGCGGCTTAAGATATATGCAAAAGCTGAGGTTGTAGAAATCGACAAAAATCCGGGACTTTACGAACTATTAAAGCCTGATGCCTATAAATATAAGCCCGAATGGATGTTGATATTCAAAATATCGGCTTACGACTGGAACTGTCCACAACATATTGTACCAAAATATACCCTTGAGGAAATCGAGGAACTTTTAAAACCACAAAAAGCATATATCGAAGGGCTGGAACAGGAAATTAAAAAATTAAAAGCACTGTAATACGACCAGGTATTTCAGAATTGGCTTGAATTTTAGATGTAGATACTTGACGCGCTTTGAGGTGCGAAACAGATCCGAGATCTGTATTATATGGACAAATTTATACAGGGGCAATGCAAGTTGCTCCTGTTTTTTGATAAAAATTTAGAAGAAATTAGGCTTTGAATAGCCAGATGAATTATAGATAATAAGGCTAATCTGAAAATCGGTAATACAATCGGTGAACTCAAGATGACGAGCGAATTATAGGCTCGATAAAATCAAACAGCGATAGGAAGATCAATCAATGAAATTACGCCTGCGCAGCCGCTGCATGCTATGCAGCTCATAAAAATCCTTATTCTGCATGAATATTTCTCTTACTAAGGCGAAAATGAAATGAAATACTTTCTAAGGCATTGGTTTAAACCTCGGCGATAAGTTGCCCCTAAAAAGGAGGCATCGATTCTCTGCTAAATCAATGCGCTCAAACTTAAAAAAAGGCCGGACATTTTGACGTGTACGGCCTAATCTTGTTAATTTAATCTTTTCAGAAAGCTTTGTATTAAAACCCCTACTTCTTCGCCACTTTCCTCTAAAAGGAAATGTCCGCCGTTAAAGAGATGAATTTCTGCTTTTGGTAAATCTTTTTTATAGGCAGTCGCTCCGGCACCGGGAAATATTTTGTCATTCTTGCCCCAGACCAGCAGCGTTGGGGGCTGATGCTTGCGAAGGTAATTTTGCCATTCCGGATACTTTGGGAAATTATTTTCATAATCCCTGAAAAGTGCCTTCTGGATATCCTTAATGCCTGGCCGCTCAAAAAAGAAATGATCCATGTTATAACTATCCGGGCTTATTCGATCAGGTAGGGATGCACCGAATAGGTATTGTTCTTTTATTCCTTCCCAGGACATCATGTAATTCGTTGCTGCTTGAAGGCCTTCGGTATCGTTTGCCGCACTTAGCGCACCAATTTTCTGAACATCCGGTCCAATTCCCTCCATATACATATTAGCATTCTGAATGATTAATCCCCTAACTAATTCTGGCCGGCGGTTAATGATCCGAAATCCAATTGGACCGCCGTAATCCTGCAGGTAAAAGGTAATGGATCTTAGCTGAAGTTTATCGATGAATTTTTCGACAATCTCTGACAGGTGGTCAAAGGTGTAATTAAATGTTTCGGGCGATGGACTGCTGCTCATACCGAAACCGGGATAATCAGGTGCAATCATGTGATAGTTTGGCGCCAGTTTCGTTATTAAATTCCGGTACATATGGGAGGATGAGGGAAATCCATGTAGAAGTACGATAACGGGTTTTCCCTGCTCGCCAGCCTCTCTATAAAATATTTCAGTGCCCTCCACCTTAATTTTTCGATATTCCATAATATTTAACTTTGGTGAATGCTTTTTCAATGCAGGTGAACTCATGGGTTTTTTAGTACCCCTGCTAGTTTGCGCACGGGTTATCGTCAAGGCCGATGCCACCATTAAAACCGTTATAAGCAAAAAGGTGAATTTTTTCATTTTTTCTTATTTAAATCTTTTACTGTTCTTTGTTACTCCCCAGTGAGCATTGTAGCCTCGCCTGATGAACGGGTAAGTTATGTTAGTTGACTGGTGTTATAGGTTTTCTATATGCGTCTTTCAGATTCATGAATTGCGAGGTCATTTATACTTGCATATCTCCTGGTCATCAATCCGTTTTCATCAAACTCCCAGTTTTCATTACCATATGCCCTGAACCATTGGGATTGAGCGTTCCGGTATTCGTATTCAAATCTTACTGCAATACGGTTTTCATGGAATGACCATAGCTCTTTTTTAAGGCTGTAGTTTAGCTCTTTTGACCATTTGTTGAGTAAAAATTTTACGATTTCTTCTCTTCCGTTAATGAATGTATCCCTATTACGCCATTCACTATTTACCGAATAGGCTAAAGATATTCTCACAGGATCCTGTGAGTTCCAGGCATCTTCGGCAAGTTGAACTTTTTGTAAAGCTGTTTGAAGATTAAAAGGGGGTATGGGCATTCTTATTTCCATTTTTTACTTATTTAAAGTGCTTTAATTGAACAGTCTGGTAGGCACTCCCGGTTCGAGCAGTAATAATCTGTTCCCGATGCCCAAAATATTGAAAGCCTCCCTCAGGTTATCGTTGTTTTCTGTGTAATGGGACCAGCCTTCGGAATGGACGGGCACGATCATCGCGCTCTTGAATGCATCAGCGGTATCCAGCGCATCATTGGTACTCATCGTCAGATTGAAAGGGCCACGTGGGCGTGCTGCGCCAGCAAAAATAAAAACATAGGAGGGATTAATCTGCGCTGCGAGTTTTTCGATCTCATTGTAGTAAACGGTATCACCGGTTATGTACACACTTTGCGTGATTTCGTTCTGAATGCTTATGTGGAAACCGATGACTTCGCCCGTTATAGGTTCTATCCCGGCCGGCCCATGCCTGGCGGGTGTTGCTGTGATAACCAGTTTTCCCCCGCCAGGAATTTGGAATTCCCGACTTTCCCCTGGAGATAGACCAATGCTGTTTGCGCCTAGTCTTTCTGCACCCGATCTCGTTGTTAGAACCACACCCGTCTGTGTTAAAAAAGATCGACCGGCATTATCGAGATTGTCAAAATGATGATCATGACTTAGTAAAACGACATCTACAAATCCCGGAGGAATCATCGCAGGTCCCTTAAGCTTGGTTTCAGTCATATACTCATTAAGTTTTAGAAAACTTCCGGCCTCATCCAATGTCGGGTCTGTCATTAATCTTAGGCCTCCTATCTCGAAGATCACTGTCGGACCACCAATGTAGGTCGCTGAAAAAGGTGGGTTGTGCTTCATGTTCATTCTATATATGAGCAACCAATATTTTATTTGGCGTGCTCCGCTATCAATAGTTGATTTTTGTGGATTATTTTCTCAAATCGCGGATCGTGTAGGCCCGCGTTTTACAAAATAATTCAAACTTTGATTTTGCTGATTGATTTGTGTTTTTCTTGCGCAGTTCGGTGCCTGAAAATTGGCTTGTGTCTTCAATCGAAATTTCCAGCCGAACGTAGGTGCTACCACTGCGATGGATAAAGTTGATTTGGCCGGAAAAGAATACACTGAAGTATGCGAGCATCACTCCGGTAAGACAAGCTAGTTTTTTCATTTTAATATTCATGGCTTAAAATTTAATACTGATTTATATTATACTGCTTCTCACTTTTTCAGTCATCCCAGATGTTATTTAGATATACACCCTCATTTCAGGAAGATAAGCTGCGCTTATTGCAAATCATTTACTTTGCGGCTCAATAGCGATGACCACCATTATTTTTTATCCGCTGTAAAACGTCCCATGTCCACATCTTTTAAAAAGCCAATGAGCGCATTGAAGTAATTGCTTTGATCATCATACATGGACATATGACTGCCCTGCGGACATAGGTACAACCTGCTGTTGGGAATCAATTTCGCTTCCTTTGTCATGCTTTTCGGGTTCATCTCATCATATACCCCGCCAAGCACCAATGTCGGTACCTTTATCTTTGGCATTTTATCCCAAAAGCTCCAGTTCACTAAGTTGCCGGTTACATGAAATTCATCTACTCCCTGCATTTGCAGATATACCGTCTGATTGGGTTTTTTAAAGGTTCTCATCAAAGGTTCCGGCCATTGCTCAAGAGGCATTCGGCAAATTACTTTAGTATAAAGCTTTTCATTTAGTAAAGACGCATAGCGGGGAGAAGAATAAGCTTTAGCCATATCCAACGAGTCAAACAATTGCTTTTCCCTGTTTGTAAAGAGCTTCGACTTTAGCACTGCGCTATAGTCAACAAAGTCTTCTATACTTCCTGTCATATTTGAAAGGACAGCACCCTTTACATGTTTCTGGTATTTGTACAGATATTCCATAGCCAACAAACTTCCCCAGGAATGGCCCAAAATGTAAAAGTTTTCCAGACCCAGCCCTTTTCTGACCTGCTCAACTTCCTCAACAAAACGGGGGGTGTTCCATAGGCTTGTATCAGATGGAACATCGGAATAGCCACTGCCCAGTTGGTCATAATAATAAAACTCAATGTTTTCTTTCGGGAGAAAATCTTCGAAACATTCGAAATAATCATGCGCAAATCCAGGCCCTCCGTGTAGAAGCAAAACTTTAATTTTACCATCACCAACCTTCTTTGTCCACACCTTGTATTTTCCGTCAACGGAAATAAGTTTGCTGCCGCCTGTTTTTATTTCCCTTACGGTGCCGCCTTGCGATTCCGTCTTTCCGGAAGAGCTGCAGGCAACAATTAGCGACAGCGATGCAATTATTAACATGATTGTAAAAAGGGATTGTTGTTGTGTTTTCATTTTATATGGTATTAGAATTATTATTGAAACAGTGGTGGTTTTTATGTGCAAATAAGTGTAGGGAATGAGGATACAGGGTCTGTTTATTCTTTTTAACCTGCTCCATATTCTCACTTCTCGTCTAAAAACTGAGAAGGAAAGCTTACAAAACAAAATTAATCCCGGACCTATTATGATTTATATAATGTAAATCATATAACTTATCAGCATTGTGATAGTGGAATAAGCTCTTTAAGATTTTACCCCCATTTATGTTTTTGAAATTCAGCGGATTTTCGACGATCGTAAATGGATGTTATGTAATGCTAATCTTAATGGAGTTTTTTTTTGAGAAGACAATGGGCAGCCGCATCGGATACTTTAATAAGCCAAGCCCAGCTGCTCACCAGCCCCAACTGTAAAGAAGTTGTTTTTTAAATAAACGAGTTTCCCATATTATAGTTGAACCTTGTGCTTTTCTCAGACAAATCTTCTCCGAGTCAAATCAACTGTTATGCATCTTACTTTCATTGATACCTGATTTATCTCCGATTAGTCTGCACGGGTGGAAACAGGTTTACTGAGAAACTGAATCATGGTTTTTATTTCAATTTTTGTTGAGGCTCCGGATTGTGATGAGTAATCAAAAAACTAATATATCATATCATTAAAATGTGAGCAATGTTATAATATACCGTGGTAATTTTACTTGACGACCAGTAAATCAATTTCCTCATTCCTTATAACTAAGATTCGGAAAAAGGTGCTTATTCGATCAAGAGTTAGTTAGACAAATTTTAAAAAAAATACCGATTATGTCCAATATCCTGCACATTATTTCAAGTCCTCGAGGAGAGGCTTCAAACAGTATAAAACTCTCAGAGGCTATTATTGAAAGGCTTCAATTAAATTATCCATCTGCGGTACTTCATACAAAGGATTTGACAAAAGCGCCGTTTCCTCACTTAGAGGAAGTTCATCTGAATGCATTTTTGACTCCTGTAGAGCAGCATACTGATGAGCACAGGGAAGCGATAAAACATTCCAATTTAGCAATCGAGGAGTTAATGAATGCAGATTTTGTGGTTATCGGCGCACCGATGTATAATTTCGGTATATCTTCGACGCTAAAAGCCTGGTTTGATCACATAACTCGCGCAGGTATTACTTTTAAATATACCCAACAGGGTCCTGTCGGGCTGCTTAACGGAAAGAAGGTTTTTCTTGCCATCACAACAGGCGGGATATACAGCTCAGGGGAGGGGGTAGGGAATGATTTTTTGACTCCTTATTTAAAGTTTATGCTAGCTTTTATTGGTATGAATGAGGTTACTGTGTGCAGGGCAGAAGGATTTGCCTTATCAGAAACTAGAGACAATGCTTTAGAAAAAGCTATAGGAAGAATCCAAATTTGAGCCGTGAGTGCAAAACTTGAAGCGTGGAATTTCAAATAAGGCATTAGGCAACAAGCAGGTAGCGGCGCTATGAACGGCATTAAGTGTTTATTTCAATTATCGGCTGTTGCTTTTATTGCGATGTTCATTACAGCAGAGACCCGGGCACAGAATTTCAAGCTACTTAGGTTTGAAGAGGATTATCGACACCTGGCCGATTCGAGCAGAAGTTTCTATAACGGTTTGAAGCGCTTGCAGATTTCCACTCGTCCTGCTGTAAAGCTATCAATTGGCGGTGAAATACGCTCCGAGTGGGCGATGAAAGTGGATGAGAACTGGATTGCCAATCAAGGATTTAATCACTCTTTTCTTAACCGTTATTCCCTACACGCTGGGGTGCGTTCCGGTAAAAAATTGAGGTTTTTTGTTCAGTTAAACAGCAGCCTTGAAAACGGTAGTCATTTTCCTGTTTCAACTTCAGATGAGGATAAACTCAACGTTCAAAACCTTTTCCTGGACTACGATTTTTCATCGACTCCGGCACTGCAGCTTTTGCTCAGAATTGGTCGTCAGGAACTTGATTATGGTTCCGGGCGGCTTGTCTCGGTTAAAGAAGGCAACAACAGTCGGCAGTATTTTACCGGCCTGAGATTGTCCTACGTTAAACGCCGGTTGAAACTTGATGCTTTTATATTAGCCGCGGATAGAACCAATCCCGGCTTGTTTGACAACCATACAAAAGTCCAGGGAAACCTTTGGGGGGCTTATTCCGATATTAGATTTGCACAAACCGGTAACTTTGATGTGTACTATCTGGGTGCCATGCGGGAGCAGTCCCAATTTGAATTGGGGATGGATAGGGAAGTTCGGCATACCCTGGCGATTCGTTACTGGAAGGACAATAATAGTTTTAAATATAATCTGGAGACAGCCTACCAATTCGGAAACTTTGGTCAAAATAAAATCAGGGCATGGACTATGGCAATTGAACTGGGCTATATATTTAAACAGGTTAAATTTACCCCTACATTAGGCCTTAGGAATGATTACATTTCCGGTGACAAAGACCTACGGGATCAAAAATTGAATAGTTTTAACCCTTTATACCCTAAAGGGGGCTACTTTGGATTTAATCCCCTAATAGGGCCATCCAACCTCATAGATATCCATCCATATGTTGCACTCAACCTGAGCGACAAGCTATTATTTCAGGTTGACCTGGTCTATAATTGGCGGTATTCACTCCAAGACGGGATCTTTCATCCAAGTGGAAGCTTTAATATTGGAGGCTCCAGTTCCCTGGCGCGTTATATTGGCACAACCTATTTATTGAGTACCGATTACCGGATAAACAAATTCCTTTCCTTGAGTTTCGGCTATCAATATTTTAGAGTCGGTAATTTTATTAATGACATCGTTTCTGATTCCGCTAACTCTAAATTTTTTAATACACAGCTTACATTCAAATTTTAAGCCATTTTCGAGTTACAAGACGCCTGCAGGGATAGTTACTGCTGATATCGGGAAAGCGGATTTTAGTAAATTGACTTTTTTTTTGAGAAGACTTAAAAAGCGTCTAAATCAAAAAAGGCAAAACTTCTTTAAAAGTTTTGCCTTTGGTGCTAAAGGGTGATCGGAATTTTAACGGCTTGGATAGCCACCGTAGAAGTTAATCGGACTCCAATCGGGCAATGCTCTTGGTATTTGCGGTGCAAGTTTTTGATATTCCTGAGCACCATATACAATTTTGCCGTCCATAATGGTCAGCATCGAGCGAATATCTTTTATTTCCTCCTCCTGGATACCAAGGTAATCTAAATTCAAAATCGCCAGGTCTGCCAGGAAATTTTTCTTAAGCATCCCTCGTTCATTTTCCTGATGAATTAATGAAGCGCTTCCTGAGGTATATATTTTCAGTGCGGAGAGTCTGTCCAGCTGATTTTCCCTGGATGCGAACTTCAAACCACCTAATGACTTTCCGGACACAAATTGATAAACCCCAATCCAGGGATTGAAGCTTGATACCCTTGTGCCATCTGTCCCTCCTCCAACACGTATACCCTTGTCCAGCATTTTTCGCACTGGCGGTGTTTGAAGTGCAGCATTTTTTCCATATCTTGAAACAAATCCCTCCGCCTGGAAAGCCATCCGGTCCTGTATAGCCAAACCACCGCCCAAAGCTTTTATTCTGTCAAGATTTTCATCGCTCACCGTTTCCGCATGGTCGAAAAACCAGTTTAGCCCGTCAAAAGGTTTTTCACGGTTTACTTGTTCCATTACGTTTAAGAACCTGCTGATGCTCTCATCATAAGTTGCATGCAATCGAAAAGGCCAGCGATTTTTTACCAATTCGCCTATAACCGCTTTTAGTTGAGTCTCCATTGCCAGAGGGAGTTCAGGTCGTGGCTTGAGGAAATTTTCAAAATCTCCACCCGAGGCTACTAAGTTTTCTCCCGCTCCCCGAACTCGATATTCAGTGGTCTGGTTTTGCAAATTAACATCACTTTGATGTTCTGTGATATCGACCATGCCAATCCATTTCAAATAATCCTCCAATTCTTTCCCTGGTTTTTGAGCAAATAAATAATATGGCAGCCTGATATTCAATTCCCGCTTCTTCGATAACATGACGGTAATCTGATAGTCATCCGGAAAATTCTGAAATCCGCCTCCCGCATCCATTACACTTGTCACACCCAATGAATTTAAATCGGATATAAACCGCATGGTTGAATTAATTTTCTCTTCCATGGTAAGTTCCGGAAGCTTTGATAGTGTAGAATACAATATGAATGCACTAGGCTCGGCAACCAAAAGTCCGGTAGGTTCACCATTTGGATTCTTTTGTATTAATCCCCCTAAAGGATTGGGTGTATCACCTGTGATGCCCAGAGCCTGTATGCCCGCTTTATTTAAAAAAGCTTGCCCATATAGGTGCAAGATGAAGGCTGGAGTATTACCTGTTGCAGCGTTGATTTCATCCAGGGTAGGCAGTCGTTTTTCTTTGAACTGGAACTCGCTCCATCCGCCGACAACTCTTACCCATTGTCCTTTGGGGGTGCGCAGCGCCTGTTCTTTAAGCCTTAACAATGCACCTGCCAGGGTAGTTAACCCATCCCATCTCAGTTCAGCATTATAAAATCGTCCACCGCGAATCACATGAAGGTGGGAATCATAAATCCCCGGAATAACTGTCTTTCCTCCGGCGTCTATCACCTGAACATTCTTGCTTATGTATTTTCTTATTTTCCGGTTACTTCCAAGTTCAATAATTCTGTTACCGGCAATAGCGAGCGCTTCTGCAGTCGGCTGCTCATCATTCAGGGTAATAATTTTACCATTTAAGATGACTTTGTCAACTTTCTGCTGGGAAAATAGATTTCCCGAGAACGCAATGATCAAAAATATAGTTGTCTTAGTTAGTTTCATGACCTCCTGTAATCAAAGGGACAACGTTTAAGTTGTCCCAGTAAAGCTTATAATTAATGTTTGATCACCTCTCTGGCATATTGGATTCCGATCCCATATGCTCCCCCGTACTGTTTTATGAGGTCAGTCGTCGCTTTGTAAGTTTCTGATCTCGCCCAGTCACGCTGTAGCTCTAAAAGATACTGGAGTGATGTAATCGGTTGGACACCTGCTTTAACCATTCTTGTAATGGCCTGCTCATGTGCTTCAGTAGAAACATCACCACTAGCATCGGTAATTACGTAAACGGTATAGCCTTCATTGATGGCTGACAATGCCGGTCCAACGATACAAACACTCGTCCACAGACCACCCAGAACTAAGATTTTTTTGCCCTTGCCTGTAATAGCCTTATGAGCGTTTACATCTTCCCAACAATTCATGGTTGTTCTATCAATAATAGTCGTGGACTCAACCGGGTAGAATGAACTGATTTCAGGAAATACAGGTCCGCTGAAAGTTTTTGCCGCCACCGTTGTGACCACGGTTGGTATGTTGAAAATTTTGGAAGCTCCGGCGCTCAGTGCCGCATTATTTCTAAGCACTTCAATGGGTTGATTCTTGACAGCGAATGCCATCTGACTTTGATAGTCTATTAAAACCAATGTATGGTTAGTAGGGTTCAGTAACTGCGGGCTTGGCTTTTGCGCAAATCCGTACATTGAAGTTATAAGACCAACTGATAATAGAATTAATTTTTTCATCTCGATTTGATTTTGTGAAAGGTTATGTATGAGTGTGAATGTATCTGCGCGGGACTTTTATCTCTGTTTGTGAACCGCAGTATAATATTTGCTGGGAGGCTATGGCACCAGGACCATAAAGTAGATTTGTGCTTAAAACCCCCCGGAGGCTTGATTATCTTTTAACCTTACGGTCCAAAAAATCTTCAATTGCGGCTGCCATTTCATCACCCTTGCTTTCAAGTGCAAAGTGCCCGGCATCATACAAATGATATTCAAGGTTTTTTACATCCTTTTTGTAAGCTTCAGCTCCGCTCACAGGAAAAATGTAGTCGTTTTTTCCGTAAACAATAAGCATTTCGGGATTATGGTCTCTGAAGTATTGTTGCCATTTAGGATAGTTAGGTGGATTAGTCCCGTAGTCATAAAATAAGTTAAGCTGTATTTGGTTATTTTCCGTTCGTTCAAGATGACGCAGATCAATCTCCCAATTATCCGGGCTAATCACTGAGGCATCAGGCACCCCATGTGTATACTGCCATTTTAATCCATCCGGCTGATGAAAGGTTTCAAGCGTGCTTTCTGCCTCTTTATCATTTCTGTCTTTCCAATACGCCTTAAATGGATCCCAGAAAGTTTCAAGGCCTTCTTCATAGGCGCAACCGTTCTGAACAATCAATGTGTCAATTTTTTCCGGCTGTGCCGAAGCAATTCTCCAACCAACCGGCGCACCGTAATCCATCAAATAAAGACTGTACTTTGATATCTCAAGTTTTTCAAGCAAAGTGTCAATAATTTTGGCGAAATTATCGAAGGTGTACTCAAAGTTTGCGATAGCAGGCTGCTCACTTCTGCCGTAACCAGGGTAGTCAGGGGCGATTAAGTGATATTTGCCGGACAGGCTATCAATCAGGTTACGGAACATGTGTGAAGAAGTCGGATAACCGTGCAACAATACTAATGTTGGAGCTGTTTTCAATCCGGCTTCCCGGTAGAAAATATTGACACCATTAATGTCAATAAAGTGATACGTAGTTTGATTTTTCATAATTTTCCAATTAGATTTAACGTAAATATTAAGTGTACGCCGAAAGGATTGATTTGTCTTAACGGCATTTCAAAAGTACCGGCCAGCGCTAAAATTTGTGTATAAGCCTATTTATACCTGGTATTATTAAAATCATAAATCCATGGCGTCTCCGGATTCTATTTTCGCAGGCTCATCCATCAATATTACTTTGGCTGTTTGAGATTTTACTGACGAGTTCATTGATTACCACGAAATGTGGAAAAACCCTAAGACATCAATGGATAATCAATGTTGCGAAGCTCCCCGGATTTTTTGTGTGTGCAGGAGATCAAAGTCTGCGATTCCCTCAACAACCATTGAGGTGGCAAACTCCGATATTTTCAGAGGTAACTTCGCTTAAACTCCGAAAAAATTGGAGTTTTTATCTTCTACCGAAAAAAGAATAAACATTTGATTATTATAATATATTGGTAATCAATATTTTATATGAAATTCAATTTAAATTTTCTTTTTTCTTATTTATGGCACATAATTGACTAGAGGTTGGTCATGAGCTCAACGAATGAACAAACTGCAACCTTCACAAACCAGAAAGGCCAGCACATTTTTTACCGAAACTGGAAAAGCCAGATTCAGCCAAAGGGAATAATTACAATTATTCACGGGCTCAACTCACATAGCGGATATTATCAAGAGTTCGCAGGTCAGCTTAACGAAAATGGATTTGAAGTTTATGCTCTGGACCTGGTTGGTAGGGGCCAATCGGAAGGAGAAAGATTTTACATACCAGATTTTCACGAGGTGTTGTCCGATATCGATACGCTCGTCGGTATTGCTTCATCGAGGTACCCATTACTTCCGGTTTTTTTGCTTGGACATAGTGCTGGAGGCGTCTTCTCGGCCGCATATGCGGTAGATAATCAGCATAAACTTCAGGGATTAATCTCAGAAAGCTTTGCTTTTAAAATTCCGGCACCTACGCCTGCTTTAGGGCTAATAAAATTTCTTGCCCGTCTCATTCCTCATGTCAGATTAGTCAAATTAAAAAATGAAGATTTTTCCCGTAATGCTGCTCATGTATTTAAAATGGACAATGACCCACTTCTAAGGAACGAAATGCAGCCTGCAAAGACTATGCAGCAGTTATTGTTGGCATCGGAATATCTGAAAAAGCAAATGAGTTCAATCACCCTTCCGCTGCTGATACTGCATGGCACTGCAGATAAAGCAACTTCACCTTCCGGAAGCGAGTACTTTGAAAAACATGCATGCTCTGTGGACAAACAACTGAAGTTATATGAAGGTCATTACCATGATCTCCTCAATGACAAGTATAACGGAGTTATCATTCGCGATGTTATCCATTGGCTAAACCAAGCGATATAAGTAGGTTGTAAAACACCTGGGAGATACACGTGGTTCCACGCGTTGTCGCTGCAAGTTTTAATATTACTGAAAACCTTAAACCACCAAACAATGATTAATTTAGAATGGTTCAGAACCTTTAAAGTCATTTATGAAGCCGGCACACTATCGGCAGCAGCGAAGGACTTATTTATCTCCCAGCCAGGGGTAAGCCTGCACTTAAGCTCACTCGAATCTTTTGCAGGCCACCGACTTTTTGATAGGGATACCCGAAAGATGGTAGCTACAGAAAGAGGAACGATGTTGTATAACTTCATAATTGACCACATGAATAAGCTGGAAGAAGCAGAACATATTTTTCGTAGAAAGTCAAAGGCCGAAAAGCCTACCATAAGTGTGGGTATGTCAATGGAAATATTTCAGCACGTATTGGAGGCCAACATTCAAGAATTACCTTTCAACCTGATTACCAGGTTTGGCGATTGTCCTCAGATGCTTCAGGATTTGAACAATGGTACCCTAGACCTGATTCTTACCACGCAGAAGGGCACCCAACATAACCTGGATTATAAACCATTCAGGCAAGAAAAGATTATACTCATCTGCGGTAACCAGACAGATACATTTGAATTTGAAGCGCTACTTTCACAAGATAATCGCAAGGCCCTTAAGGAATGGCTTAATAATCAGGTCTGGTATACAACTGCATCCGATATGGAATATCTCAAAAGCTTCTGGTCAGCCAGTTTCGACGCATTACCAAGTTTCAGACCTAAATATGTAGTGCCATCTTTCGCCTCAATTTTAAGATGTATGTCGAACAATAAAGGCTTTGCCGTTGTGCCTGATTTCCTATGTGGTAAAGAACTTGCCCAAAATGGTATAAAATTGGCTTGGGAGGGAAGTCCGCCTGTAGAAAATATCCTCTACTTTGCAAAGCGTAAGAATACCGCATATCCGGATGAAATTAAATACCTTGAAGATATTTTAAATAAGAATTGGCCGCTTGATAAAGAGGTTGTGACATTGGTTAACTAATTGGATACCTATGTTGTTCAACGATTGTAAAACCAACATTTTGAAATACGGTTCGTTTAATAATTGATTATTTGTTCTCTACCTGTGTTTGCAGACGATAACAACGACCCTTGGTTAGCATGTGTAGCGACGGCTCCTTATTTGGTAGAACAGGACCCGATAAAGATAAGTTGCTTTTCGAGCGAGATAGTCTGTTGTCAATTTTTATTGATTATTTTTTTTTTCAATAGGGCAAATATTATTTGCTCATTATGCTCAGATTTAAGGGCCGTAAATCAATGTTCCCATAGAAGCAATAAATTACCGGAATTTACTGTACTTAATGGTCTGGATTATTATGAGAAAATTTTTTATGCTGATCCGGTGGCCTGATTCTGATGAAAAATGTGTTCTTATAGGGATAGGCTTATACCAATAAATTTGCCCCCACTTTCATCAATTTTAAATTGACCTTGAGCGTTGTTTTTTAATAAGCAGAAGTTGGTGTCCGTAAAGGTATTTTAGAATTGAATCCTAATTCCTATTTAACAAGTGTTATTTTACAAAATACGTTTTCAGTTTTAGCGTTTCTCCTCCTCATTGATTCCCCGAATAATACAACTCTCGAAGCGTCAAGAACCGATCTGTTATTATTATTTCCTCAACAATGATATCATACCATTCCTTCAATGGTATTTGTGAGTTAACTATCGTTGAACGATTTTGGTGCATCTCAGGATTAAAATCCGGCCAGCAATAAATGCAACTCCGGTAAGCTGGTAAGTCATTCGCCGCTTAATAAAACTGAACGGGTAGGGTTGGCATTTTTCTTCCAGACACGGAATGAAATATAAGCTAATGCAATTACAGTCGAAATCAAAAATAATAGCGCCATGGATATATCAATACTGAGCAAGGCAAACATGATCAGCGGTCCGGCCCCGTAACCACCAAAAAGAAAACTTGCACCACGAGCAGCGGGCGGCAAAAGGGATTCCCCTGGCTGAGGAATTTCAACCAGGCCGACAAATAATGGTTGACTACAACCGAATCCGATTGAAATGATGGCCAACAGGTATTCCGCCAGTTTTAAAGGCAAATTCCACCAAAGTAATAGCAGGCCTAAAATGGTCAGACCCATAGCAGCATACAATACGGTTATCATTTTCTTGTCCAGCTGAAAATGATGGATTACAAATGACACTGCGAAACCGGGGAAACCGAAAATAAATAGTTCGGTTGCAATCTCAAATTCACTTAGCTCATACTGAATGGTGAAATAATGGCTGATCCAAACGAAGACCCCGGAGTGAAATAGACCGGTCAAAAAAGAAAAACTATAAATAAATCCCGCCGTAGTTTCCTTAGCCTTTATATCGGTAAGTTTATGGTTATGTGTATTTACTGGTACAAATTTTCTTGCTTTCCCTGATAAACAAATCATAAACAGCAGAGTACACAGTGCGCTTAAGCATTCATATAGAACCCGCCAGCCAAATATTCCATTTAACCATCCCCCAATACTTGGCGAAAAGGTCATACCTGTGGCAAGTGCAAAAATGATCGGAACGATGCGCTCGATAGACTTTGGCTTTTCATCCTGGCACACAACGTTTAAAATAACCATGGGCAGCAAAGCGCCCGTTCCGAAGCCTATCAGTGCCCTGATGATCAGGAATGTTCCCGCAGAGTGGACATTACTTAGCCAGTAATTTCCCATTGCCATTGAGCCAAGTGCGATCAACAAGTACTCGCGCATCCGCAGATTTGGCTTTACATATGCCGTTCCTGCGGCGGCGAGAGAAAATGCCATTGCAAATACAGGAATACCAAAGGCAACCAATGAAGAGCTCAATTCCTTTGCCAACGTAACTCCCAGGGGGGCTATTAAGTATGCTTGAAACATCACCAGCATACAGGCTATTAAAGGAATAGATTCATGGATTAAAATCCATAGTTTTTTTGCATTGTATTTCATTTGGGGATTCATCAGTTTAAAATGTAGTGTTGACTATTAATTAATTCTACCTTAGGCTATTCGTTATTATTAACCAAGAATGATAAACAGTGAATGTCTGGGTTGATATTCAAGATTTCGGCTACGGTGTCCTTTTCCGTGGGTGTCCTCCATAAGCAGTATCTGCCCCGGGTGGAACCGCCTTTTCTCTCCCAGAGAACTTTCTATCTCCACACCCTGATCCAATAGCACTACAAATTGCCGCTGCGGAGCTTGGTGGTAATCATCATAATCTGCTCTGACGATTCTGAAAATCATTTCTCTGACTATAAACCGCTCGGAAAGAAAGCCAATCGGCCCGGCATCCACAAGCGGATATTCAATGTCCTGAAAATGGCTCTCTCCATCCGCATCCGCGAAAATGCGCGTGACTTTAAATGTTGTTTTCATTTTCTGATTTTATTGTTTTTTTAGATCCGGGGATGATTAAATATCCAGTTATTGGCAATATCAATTTCTTCAAACAGTATACTGTGTGACTTGCCTGGATAGAGCTCCAATCTGACGATTGCTCGCTGCGTTTCAAGTTGGGTTGCTGACTCTTTAACCCTGGCCAGGGGAACATGTGGATCTGAATCTCCTGTTGTAATTAGCACCCTGGTGCCTGAAAAATCACCATGATATTTATCACTTACCAGAGTTTCTCCAATCAGACCTCCGGTAAAAGCTATAGCACCACCATATTTTCTTGCATTTCGGCTGATGTACTCCAGCATCAGGCATGCACCCTGAGAAAATCCCAAGAAAAAAATTTTCTCATGGCTTATACCATAACTAAGGATTTTCTGGACAAGTTCATCTATTATTTTCAATGAAAAGTCTATTTCTGGTTGATTAGAGACATTTGGTGCCATAAAACTGTGTGGATACCAGCTATTTTGAGGTGCCTGAGGAGCGATTACAGCCATTCCTTCAATTAAGAGTTCACCTGACAGTTCCATTATATCTGAAGAGGCGCTGCCTCGGCCGTGAATCATGATGAGTACGCCCTTAGCTGACGCGATAGGGGCCCCACCAGAGAGATATTGGTTTAGTTTCGTGTTCATTTTATGATAATTCAGGGAGTGTAATTTCAAGGGTTTCACGGAGCTGCTCATACTGCTCAGGTAACATCAGCTTCTCGCCAAGGTGTTCTAGTGATTCATCAACCATAAAGCCCGGATTTTCAGTAGCCAGTTCAAATAAAACTCCGCCAGGTTCGCGGAAATAAAGCGAATAGAAATAGTTTCTGTCGATTTTTTCGGTAATTCGTAATCCCAGCGCAATAATCATGTCCCGGAACTGCATTAAAATCTTTTCATCTTTTACCCTGAAAGCGACATGGTGAACCGATCCCATAGAAACATGTCCCGGAGCTTCAGATTTCGAAACCAAAATGTCAACAATTGCCGCATTTGTAACCGAATTGGTAATAAAACGGAAAAGGTTATCTTTTTGCTGGGCCAAATGATAGCCAAATACTTTTGTCAGGATTTCCGCAGTTGGTGCTAACTCATTAAGTGTTAAAGTTATATTGTGAAATCCCTTAAGCCCATTATTACTTGATATATCTTCAGTTGTCCAGGGTATGCGATTATCTTCCTTCGATGAGGCAATCAATTCCAAACGAAGTCCATCCGGATCAAAAACAGTCAGATAAGATTCATTGAACTTTTCAGCGACATCGAGATAACGGACGCCGTTTTTCTCAAAACGTTGCTTCCAGAATTCAAAGCTTGACTTATCTATCGAATATCCTATGGCCGTTGCCTGACGTGCTCCGGGTCTTCCACTCGGGATTCCTTCATTGGGAAAAAATGTTAAGATGCTCCCAGGTGTACCCACTTTATCTCCGTAATAAAGATGATAGGTTTCCGGGTCGTCGAAATTAACTGTTTTTTTGATTAGACGAAGCCCTAATGTTCGGGTGTAAAAGTCATAGTTTCTTTTGGCATCACCCGCAATAGCGGTGATATGATGAATACCTTCAATTGTTTTTTCCATATTTTTTATTGTTAAATAATTCAAAAATTAACCAGCTATCAGTCCTTTAGTTGTCTGTTTTTTCTCAACCAATTCGCTTAAAATTTCTGTGGCGATCTCGAACAACTCCATTGTACTTCCGTGAAAAAACTTCCCGTTTATCAAAAAAGACGGTGTGTTCCTCACCCCGTCCAAATCCCCGGCTAGTAAATCCAGATGTATTTTCTTGTGAATATTTTTGCTGATGCTGTCCGCAACAAACTGGCGTACATCGAGACCTAACGATTTTGCCAAGCGCAGAAATAAGTCATCACCAACCTTGGCCTGTGTACGATATACTGCATGGTGCATTTCCCAATACCTGCCTTGCTTTCCTGCCGCTTCTACGGCACATGCGGCATCAAAGGCGTACTGGTTTATTGTCCTACAGGGGTAGTTACGAAAGGTAAAAGAAAACAACCGGTCATGTGTTTTTAAGAGCTGAGAGATTACTTCGCTCGCTGAACGAGATAATATGCACTGGAAATCCCCATATCCGATGATATGCAGAACCGGGTTATCTGCGCCTAAAGTATGTTCATTCAGAACCTGAAGTTTATCTATAGCCATTTCTTATAATGTAATTTAACCTGCACCTAATAGATCTTTGATCTAAGACTTGATGGTCATCGCATTTGCTACCGTCTTGCTGAAAAAGAATTATAGAAAGACTAATAACTATTTAGCTCCCTGAAAATTCGATCATTAGAAAATGCGGTAAACTTTTAATAAAGTTCAGCTGAAATTTAAGAAATGGAAAATCATACAATTTATACCTGTTATCATTAATTTGATAGTCTCTTGGAGTATTTCATTTTCCGGAACATCGGTCTAATTGCTCTAATCATTGCTCAGATATCGGAATTGAAATCAAAGTGATCAACACCACTGTTGAAATTATTTGAAAGTTAATAAGGGCGGCGTCATCTGGTTTTTTATCCGGTTATTTCAGCATGTTTTTCAATGAGTATATACAAGCAATTAAGGTCAAATGGTTTATCAATAATATCGTCAAAGATTTGAGGTTTGTTTTTTTTTAAAATGTTTTGATTGCAACTCATAGCGACAATAGGGAGGTTTGGATATAAGGACTTTAGTTCACAACACGACTTTATGTGTTCTTCTATAGGTATAGAAAGGTTAATGAGGATTAACGAAGGAATTAAATTTTGAATCAAATCAACAAGTTCCAGTTCGTACCCTGAGTATCCGATAGCTTCGTAGTTTTTCATACTCAACGCATAACAAAGAACTTCCAGGAGGTTGAGGTTCGGGTCTATAATTATTATAGTTTTCATCAAATAATCTGCAGTTTTGAAAGCATCAACATACCTCCCGCAATAAAAAATGGGGTTACCGAATATGAATTGACCCACTTAATTTGTTATCTAACAGTGCTATCAGACGTCTAGGGATTTCCAAGAGCTGTTACCGGTTTACTAACTTTTAGTCGTCAGCCGCAGATAACGGGTGTTATTGAATTAACAGGTGTTCAGCCCGGAAATAGATTGAGAACAATTACCTGGGCTTTTCTCCAAAATCAAAAGCTAATCTTTACCAAGATCACTTAGTCACGGTGGGTGGCCATCAAATGAAAAAGAAAAAATTAGAAAAGGTTATTTCGAACTTGTAAGTAACTATAACCGGTTGCAAACCTTTAGTAATAATACAAGAGTCGAATTGAATTACTAGCAGGCGTTTTTCCCCATATCTTTTATGAAATAAAATACTTTGTTTGTTTTATTGAACAGTGGCATTGAAGACCCGAGACAAGGAATTCGAGTCAGGACATACAATCTTTCTGTTGGATATCAATGCGAGGGCTTAATCTACTGATTGATCAAGATAAATATGTATTGTGTTTATAGAATTAATCAAAGTTTACGCCCTGCTGATCTTCATAACACCACATCCAATTTTCACCGGGCTCAGCCGAACTTGCTACCGGATGAGACATCGCAGAGGCATGCCTGCTCATATGCTTGTGAATTGAGGAATCACAGCACAGCGTCGCCCCGCATGACTGACAAACCCTAAGGTGTACCCAATTGCCTCCGATTTTGGTGCATTCTTCGCACTCCCGTTTCGCGCCGGATCTGATTTTGCCAATTTCCCTGATGTGCTTACATATTATATTTTTTTCTGCCATAGTTTTAAAATTGATGACTAATTTTCCGCAAGATATTTGTGAACAAAAGAGATTGCCATCGAACCTTCACCAACTGCCGATGCAATCCGGCTCATTGCTCCTGAACGGACGTCCCCGGCCGCAAACACACCCGGTATACTTGTTTCGAGTAAATAGGGGTCTCTTTTAAGTTTCCAGTATTCCCCGAGCCTGCTATCCGACCTTAAGCTTTGGCCGGTTTTAATAAAGCCGTTTACATCCCGCTCTATAGCATCTCCGAGCCAGTCAGTGAAAGGCTTGGCTCCAATAAAAATGTACAAGGCAGCCGCTTTGTGTTTGTTTAGGCTTTTGCTTTTTATATTCTCAATCAATAAATCCTCCAGATGATTAGCTCCTAATGCTTCCCTTATTTTACAGGTAACCATCACCTCGATATTTGGCAGACTTTCAATCTGTTTGATGAGGTAGGAGGACATCGTAGTCGATAAACTTTCTCTTCTGATGAGAATATGCACTTTTTTGGCAAATTTAGAAAGGTAAACTGCAGACTGGCCCGCTGAATTACCACCTCCGACTATAAAAATATCCTGCCCTTTGCATGACGCAGCTTCACTTACAGCCGCTCCATAGTATATTCCCGCACCGGTAAAATCATTAACGCCCTTTGTATCCAGTTTTCTATAGTCGACCCCTGTAGTGATAATAATTGCCCGGCATCTTATTGAACTCCGGTCATTGAGGGTTATGGTTTTATAGCCGTTCACCTCACTGATAGATAATACTTCTCTTGGAGAAAGTATCTCCGCGCCAAGTCTTATAGCCTGGCTGATTGCTCTTCGGGACAGGTCAGCACCAGTCAGACCGGAAGGGAAACCCAGGTAATTTTCTATCCTCGAACTCGTTCCTGCCTGGCCGCCCGGAGCTTTGCGTTCTATTAACAGCGTTTTCAGACCCTCAGAAGCGCCATACACCGCAGAAGCAAGTCCCGCCGGACCCGCGCCGATAATGACCACATCATACATTTCTGTTTTCACGCTTGCATCTTCCCCGATTCCGTAAGCCAAAGCGGACAGCTCGGGCCGGATAAAAACTTTTCCTTCCTCCGTTATAACTATAGGTAACTCTTCCAAACTTAACTGGTTAAGCTTAAGCAGGGCGCTCGCCTCCGGATCTTTCTCAATATCCAGCCATCGGTATGGAATAAGATTGCCCGCCAGGTAATCCTTAAGTTTGTGCGAAAGTGGCGAATATTGGAAGCCTATCAACTGGATACCCTGAAATTCAGGTCGGTAATTTGCCTGCCAGTCTGAAAGCAGTTCATCCAGAACCGGATATAAACGCTCCACGGCAGGATCCCAAGGCTTCATCAAGTAATAATCCAACTGGATCTGGTTGATCGCATCTATGGCTGCCTGGGTATCACTGTATGCAGTAAGCAATACCCGTTTAGCCTCAGGAAATATGGCTATTGCTTCTTTTAAAAACGCTATGCCTAGCATTTCGGGCATGCGCTGATCGCTGACAATAGCAGCAATTGCTTTGGACTGATTTTTTAATTCAGCAATCCTTTCCAAGGCCTGGCGGGCAGAGCTCGTGCTGATGATTTTATACTTTTTTCCATATTGGGATTTCAGATCCCGCGTGATTGCATGGAGCACTTGATGATCATCATCTACCAAAAAAATTACAGGTTTTTCCATTTAATTTTATTTTGAATATGGTGACCGTTTATTGATTTCCTATCGGTATGCATATTGTAAAAACAGTATTTCCGGGAACTGAATGAACTTTAACGGATCCCCCGTGCCTCAGCACAATTCTTCTGACGTTTTCCAAACCCATACCTGTGCCCTTGCCAATAGGTTTTGTCGTAAAAAACGGATCAAAGATGTTGTTAAGGATTTCTTCAGGAATGCCAGGTCCATCATCGGTGACGGTAACCTTAATGTGATTATCCTCAACTCCGGTTAAAATTGTAAGTGATCCTTGTTTATTTGCAAGCATACTGTCAAGTGCATTATCAATCAGATTGGTCCAGACCTGATTAAGTTCACCCGTATAAGCATTAACCATCGGAATTCCTTCTCCATAGTGCTCGGTAATACGAACTTTACCGGCCCGTATTTTGTGTCCAAGTATACGGATCGTATTACTCAGCCCTTGGTGAATATCTGAATATACTTTATCCTGGCCCCGGTCCATATGTGTGTAGATTTTGACAGATCCTATCAGTTCCGCTATCCGGGAGGAAGCAACTTGGATATCATAAACTATTTTTTCAGTAAGCAGCGTGTGGGTTAGGCGATCAAAAAACATTTCCAGTCCTTTTTCCGGAAGCCTCCGCTTGAAAAAATCAAGCAATTCCTTTTCAATATTAAAATCTGCAAATACTTCAATCATTTCTTCAGTATAGCGAATAGAATTCCTATCCATCCAGGTAATGATGTAATCCTCTTTTTCATCCCGCTCCTTAAAAGATAGTTCAGCTTCTTGATAACCGGAGATTATTTCAGCAAGTCGGGCGATTACATCTTCTATTTGCCCGTCTTCCAGGCATGCTGCATAAAAAAAATTATTTCTTAGCAGATACGCTCCAAGGTGTGCTCTTAGTGAGGAAGCATCACTAATCAGTGCGGATACCGGGTTGTTTAATTCATGAGCTAATCCCGCTGCTAATTTTCCAAGCGCCGCCATCTTGTCATTTTGCTGCTGAAGGGTAGTGTAATTTTTAACGCGGTTGTTCATGATATGTACCAGTGATTGGGTAAGTTCAAAATGTAAACCAATCATTTCCCTAACCATCTTGGTTTCAAAGGACAAAACTTCTACCTGATTGATCGCAACTGCATTTAAAGGTGCAATATCGCTTCTTGAGTAGGGGAGGTATCCAAAGATATCACCTGTTTCCAGGGTTAACAGATCTTGCTTTTCAATTCCACGATAGATAAACATTAGAATATGTCCCTTCAGTAAAAAATGAGGGCCATCAATTTTTTTCCCCTGCGTGCCTATAAAAGCACCGCTTTCAAATTTTCTGACCTTGCTGTTTTTGATTAGCCAATTCAATTGTTCCGGGGGAACATTTGAAAGACTTTCAAAATTCGTTAACTGTTGAAGAAGGGTTACCATGCGCGGTCAATCTTTATCTGAAAGTATTTTTTTTCATTTAGGCATTCAGATATTTTTGCAACTCTGATGATGCGTGTGTAAATAGGGACTTTACCTGCGGCAGGCTTGCCAAAGCATTAATCATACCGAAGTCATGGATCATACCATTATAGCGTATGGTGGTTACCTTAACACCTGCCTGATCCAGTTTTCGACCAAATTTTTCTCCCTGATCCCGCAAAATATCGGCCTCAGCTACCTGAATTAATGTTGGGGGCAACTTTTTAAGTTGCTCACGGTCTGCGAGGAGGGGAGAGATATAGATGCTGTTGAGTGCCTGTTCGTCGGTAGTATAACTGTCGAACATCCATTTCATTTTTTCGGCAGTCAAAAACCTGTCATTGCCGTATTTCTGGTAAGACTTCCAGCTTGTGGTATAGCTTGTTACCGGGCACATCAGTATTAGTAACTTGATCTCGGGTCCCTTATGTTCAAGCGCACGAATTGCACTGGCTGTAACCATGTTCGCTCCGGAACTGTTACCTACCAAAGCCATGCGCTTGCCATCTAAACCATGATCATGACCATTCTGAGATAACCAGGCAAGCGTAGCGGATATTTCGTCCAATGCCCGGGGATATGTAGCTTCCGGCGACAAGCTGTAATTCACAAAAATGCCTGCAGTGCCCGATTGGTCTACTAAATCTCTTACCATACGTTTATGGCTCGAATAATCACCCAACACCCAGCCTCCACCATGAATGAAAACAAAAAAAGGTAGTGGCCCATCACTGTTTTCAGGCCTTAAAATATTTAGTTTTATTGAATATCCTTCTAAATCAATATCCAGTGCAGATTCCTCAATTCCTGAGTAGTCGACTTGGAAGGAAGCTTGAAGATCTGTGAATGCTTTTCTCGCATCACTGACGGATGAGTTTAAGGACTTTGCTGACTCCCGTGCATTATATCCTTCAAGAAATTTTTTTGTTTTTCTTGAAAGGGCCTTATCTTTTTTTAGTGGGTAGCTTTTTTCAATTTCTTCCATAATGCATAATTTTCAATTTTGATGCCTGTTAAATATTTATTACTGACAGTCTGGAATGCCTACAGCAAATCTTGAATATCTTAGATAAGAATAGACGAGATGTGCTCTGCAAAAGACGCCGATTTGCAGAGCAGTTTGAGTGCAGGAACTATTTGGCTTTCCGGCTCTTAACATAATTAAGTTTACTTAACCGCTGTTGCCGCCTCGATGATCACTTTTGCAACCTGTTCAGGCTGGGAGATAAACACCGCATGACTTCCCTTTACTTCTGTAATTTTAGTATTCGAACGTTTATACATAGCTCTTTGAATGGAGGGGACAAGTGTCTTATCTTCTGTAGAAACTACTGCATAACTTGGTTTATTTTTCCAGGCTGCACTAGTCAGTGGGGTTACGAAACCTTTCACATTAAAAGCTCCCTGCGAGGCTGCCATGAACTCCGCCTGTGCTTTAGGAATATCCGCACCGAAACCCGCATGGAATTTTGACAGATCGTAATAAACCATCCCTTTATCATCCGGATTAAGTATCCCGCCTTCCGGAGCTGGTGGAGCGGTCATCACCCATTGGAGTACCGTTTCGCCTTTGTCTGGTTGAAAAGCAGCCACATATACTAATGCTGCGACATTGGGATGGTCACCCGTCTGGGTTATAACAGCACCTCCATAAGAGTGACCTACCAGAACTGTCGGCCCATCCTGTTTGTCTAATGCAAGTTTAGTAGTAGCAGCGTCGTCTTCGAGCGAAGTCATCGGATTTTGAACAACTGTTACCTTATATCCCTTTTTAGTCAGGATGGAATAAACAGCACTCCACCCCGAACCGTCTGCAAAGGCGCCATGTACCAGGACGATGTTTTTGACTTTCGGAGCCTGTGCTGATACTGCTTGCGGAGTTATGATCACTGCAAGTAATAACATAGCCAAAGTTCCTACCCTGGCCGGTTTTTGGATTGATAATTTTGTTTTCATAATTTTAAAATAGTGGTTTTAAAGTTCCGTCGAAGCAGTGCATTTCCAAGCAAACTTAATTTCGGTTTATACTCTACAAAGTTGGCGGTTTTTACACTGTTGCAAAATCATTTAAATTTTAGCAGTTATTAAAAATATGATGCAAGGACTGTGTATTTCTTTAATCTGCTTTTAAACGTAAATAAGGTAATTGCTAAAACATATATCGTTGTAATCACTTAAATTTACGCCAGCTGCATTTACCGGATGGCGTTTGCACAGATAATGTACAGTCTCACCCGTCCCATTAAAAAGCACACAAATATTCAGTCGTGAAGGATCGCTAAATCATCAAATAGGATGGAAGTTCTTTAAGGCCATTTTGCCTGATATTTACAACGATACATCACGCAATCCCCGGAAAAGTAAAACTGATGATCAAACGGTATTTCAGGACGGGATTAACATTTTAAGAATGTACTTACTGTAGTAATGGATGCTAACGCAGTTATGCCCAGGGAAATATCTGGAGGTGGACAGAGCGATTATGCCTATATCCAGTATACAAACACCGGTTTTAGCTATTGCGCTAACCTTGTGGCAATACGAGGAGATATTTCAATCTATACAGCCTCCTCTGTCAGGTTGCTTGCAGGCTATAAATATCAATACAAATTTTATACTAATACCCTAACAAATCCGCCGGGCTGTGAGCTGGTGGGTTGGAAGTAAGATATGGGCTGGCATTGAAATCAAAAACAGACGATATAATACCGCTGAAACCACTTTTATCCCTACAAAATATAATCCTGACCGAGACGGCTTTGCTGGTGGAGATATTAGCTTTTTAAGCTGGACGAATTACACCCACCCTAATGTTTTCCCATAATCAATCTGTAAAAAATAATTTTATAAATCGCGGAGACTCAGCAATGCGCTCCGCGGTTATTTTATACCTGAATATTTTTTCTCATGCAAATGATTAGCCGATCAGCTTTTCAATTTCTGTGTTAAGCTCTTCTGCGCCTTGCTCTGCACTTTGCCCGGGCTTGAATCCAATTGACTTTGCTCTTATAATGCCTTCCTTATCAATGAATATCTTCGTCGGTATCCCCGGCATAATATACTCTAGATAATACTTGTTCATTTTGCCGTCTTTACTATACTCATCAAATAGAACATCAAATCTATACCCTGTTTCCTGAAGGAATTTTTTTACCAAAATCTCATGATCTTTACTTACCTCTCTGGTATCAATAAAAAGGAATTTGATATCCTTGTTGTTTTTATATTTATCTACAACTAATTTCATAGCCGGAAACGATTCCCTGCACGGAACGCACCAGGTGGCCCAAAAATCCAGTACAATAACTTTACCTTTAAAATCAGAGAGCGAAACTGATTTTCCTGAAAGATCCTTTAATGTGAATGCAGGTGCCGGTATGTTTAGTGAGCTATCCGGGTTCAAGACAGTATATCCGGGCGAATTCTGTTTTTGGACAAAGTAACTATTTGAATCTGAATCTCTCGCCAAGGCTTTTGTAGATTGAGAAATCAATAATGTGAAACCAAAAAGTAAGCATGTTTTAATTAATTTGTTCATTTTGTTTTTATTATATATAGTGGTTAATATGTTTAAAAGAATTTATTTATTATTATCAACAAATTAGGATGGAAGTGGACTGAACCGTTATTTTTTTTTAAGAAACTTATTATAGCAGACGCAATAAGCTCAATTATGTTGCATGAATTTAATTTGCATCCTTCGTTTTCAACTTTCTCGTTGTCAAAATTTCTAAAAAATAACCATTGTTAAAACTCGTGTTAGTGTTTTGAAAACCAGGCGCAGGCCATTCGTGCCGAGGTTACAAAAAAAAACGCTAAATAATAATTGTGTTATGACTGTTTTGGATAAAGGCTCCGCATCAGCGGGAACTTTATTGCGTAGAGGAAAAAAATCGTTCAATAATTTGGAGCTTTGAAAATATCATTCGAAATATTACGATATAAAAATATGGGACTTACGAAGACAGAAATATTTACCCAGGAGCAGAACGAACTTTCAACACTTTTGAAAGCAATTGCACATCCAGCACGCATTGCGATATTGCAGCAGATCATCTCTGCCAATGCCTGTATCTGCGGCGACTTAGTGGAAGAGTTGGGCCTTGCACAGGCAACGATCTCAAAGCATTTGAAGGAGCTGAAAAATGCAGGCATCATACAGGGAACGATTGATGGCATGAAGGTCTACTACTGTATTGAACCGAAAACGTGGAGCCTTTTGCAAAAGCTGTTTGGAGACTTTATGGGTTCCTATGTAGAACCGAAGGGCAGTTGCTAAGCCTTTTTTGAGCAAATCTATCGCAAAATTACGATACGTAAATAAAGAATATATGAAACTATCAGAAATCAAAAACATCCTTTCTACCGCTGAAGGGGTGAATTTTGTATTGGAAGACAGGACTTCTGTTTCATAACATTTCCATGTGACAGAAGTGGGCATCATGACTAAAGACTTTATCGATTGCGAAGGCGGGGTGCGCCATGAAAAGGTAGTGATCCTCCAGTTATGGGATGCCGATAACTATGGGCATTGCCTGGAAGCAGGAAAGCTGATGAACATCATTTCCCTTTCAGAAAAAGTGTTGGGCATTGAAGACCTACAAATCGAAGTGGAATACCAGTCCAGAACTACTGGGAAATATGACCTTAGCTTTGATGGAAAGAACTTCCTATTACTTTCAAAACAGACTGCCTGTCTTGCAAGAGAGGCTTGCGGCGTTGAAGAAGCTCCAAAAAAAGGGATGATTAATCTAGCAGGTGCGGAAAACAGTTTTACTACTGGTGGCGGTTGCTGCTAGACCGTTGTTATGGAAATAAGAAATCTGTCGCCGTCAGATTGAGAGGCCGTTAAATTGATTTACGAAAAAGGGATTGCCTCGGGCAACGGTAGTTATGTTGACCCCGAACAATCTGGAAAGGGAATTGCGCTTGCACTTTTAGAAGAACTTGTTGCGGTGAGTGAGATAGAAGGAATATGGGCCACAGGCAGGTATATTTCCAGAGAACATGGGTAGCCTTCGCATCCATAAAGCATCCATAAAGAAGGCAGGTTTCAGAACACTTGGACCTAAAGAGAAAATTGGAAAGCAGAACGGGGGCTTGGAGGGATATCCTGCTATTGGAAAGAAGAAGTAAATAATCATTTAACAATAAAATTTATGAAGAACATACTATTGCTCTGCACGGGAAACAGTTGCAGCAGCTAGATTGCAGAAGGCTATTTGAAGATATTTTGCAGGAGATAAAGCAGAAGTATATAGTGCGGGAATTGAAACACACGGTGTTAATCCGAAGGAAATCGAGATCATAAAAAGGGATGCCCTACCAAAGTTTGCAGACTGCCAATCTCCAACAAACTTAAAGAAATTATTGGCCTGGACTTAATGGAATTCATCCAGTCGAATGACCCAAACTGTAAAAAGAATCCTCATCAATGCGTATTGAATCATTTTTTGCTCCATGGTTCCTGGCTTTTCATCAATGTTTGAGTTACCAAGAGCCAATAAGGGAATTTAATTTTATCAATCGATTGAAATGAATCCAGAAATCATAACGATACTTTTTCGACAGTTCAATTTAATTAATGCGAATATTTCTGTTTATAATGAGTTGCCTAACCTGAATATCGTGATAAAACAACTCCTTAAAAACATACGCTCCAAAGTAATTTCGAATTTATCCAAATATAATATTCCATCAGGATTTAGATCGGCTATTGTATTGACCGTTGCAGGTGTATGCGCTGTCTCAAATCTTGGCGCACAGATTCCTGTTCTTATAAATGACGGTAATCCCCATCAGATTTTTACCTTCAATCAGATTGATGTTCTGGAGGATACCTCGGGTACATTAAATATCGGGCAAATATTAACTCCGGGTTTCCAGAATAAATTTGTTCCGAACCGGAATAGAATTCCTAAAAATGAAAACAAAGCTTCAGCGTACTGGTACAGGTTCAGGATAGGTCATGATGCTTCGTCAACAAAACGTTGGATACTGGAGTTTTTTGACCAGTCCATAACTGACCTTAAGCTATTCGTGCCTGATGGCTACAACAGCTACCAGGTTAACGCTTTCGGTACCAATTACAATTTCGATAAACGGGTTTATGAGCATAAAAATTTCACCTATGATTTATCCAATAAGTCCAATGAATTACTGACTTATTATGTCAGGATTAAATCAACCAATCCGGTAAGCGGAATCATTGTATTGAGGGATTTAAGATGGTTTGTGGGATACGCAATCGGGGAATATTTTTTATTTGGTTTGTTTTATGGAATGATATTCGTGTTTTGCCTGTATAATTTATTGATGTACTTCGCAATTAAGGGCCGCCAATACTTATATTATGTGATTTATAACCTGGGCATTGGTTTATATGAGATGTGCAACGATGGCATTGCTTTTCAATATCTCTGGCCTTCATACCCGACGGCTAATAACTATGGCTTTGGTATAGCGCTTTTTTTGAGCAGTATATTCGGAATGCTTTTCACGGCGAAATTCTTGTACCTGAAATTTAAGTCCCCTTTGTTTTACAAAATAATATTATACCTTATCGTCCTGCGGACTGGGTATTTTATTGCCTGCTTATTTTATACTGGGTTATTTAATATAAAAGTTATTGAATTCCTTCCACTTCTTACGGTTTTCCTCGCAGGCATCCAGGTTTATCGAAAGGGCTTTAAACCTGCGTTATTTCTGGTGTTCGGTTATGGATTTCTGGTGGTTGGGTTTCTCCTTAAGATTCTGCTCCTGCTAAAGTGGATCCCGTACGGAACACTGGTGTATTACAGCCTGAGCATATGTTTTCTTATAGAAATGGTCTTGATTTCTTTTGCTATCGGCAATAGTATCCGGAACCTTCGCAAGAAAAAAAGCAGTGTGCAAAAGAGGGTAATAGAACAGATGCAGGTGAATGAAAGGTTAAGCCAAACCCTGAACTCCAACCTTTCAGACCTTGTCGAACAAAGGACCAGGGAAATTCAATCTAAAGCTGAAATAATAGAAAGGCAGAACATTGAAATTTCCCTGATGAACTCCTTGTTGAAAGATGATAATAAGGAACTGAACCTGAATATTGAGCGGGCGACCAAAGCGAGGTTAACTTCAAAAGTCGTGGATTTTGAGGAGTTTAGCCGAATCTATCCCGACAAGGAACATTGCCTGAAATTCATTGCGGATCTAAAGTGGCGGGCCGGATTTACCTGTAAAAAATGTAGTAACGCAAACTTTCTGGCGGGACAGACCTTTCTGGGCAGGCGCTGTACGAAGTGCGGGTATGACGAATCGGTAATTTCCGGAACAATATTTCAAAACAGTAAGATACCGATCAATAAGGCTCTTTATATGCTTTTCGTGGTTTATAGTACGAAGGGGACGATTTCCTCTTATAAATTATCCCAAATGCTGGAGATAAGACAGAGTACCTGCTGGACATATAACTCCAGGATGCAAAAGCTTTTCCATCTCCGGAAGGATGAACTCAAAAAAGCCGGCGAAGAGGGTTGGAGCCGCCTCATACTGGATTCCATCTCCTGAATATAAATTTTCAGGAGGACTTAAAAAAAAATGATCTAAAACGCTTGCTTTCAAAGCGTATTAGTCAAAAAAACCGAAAGTTGTTCTGTGTGTATTCCACTTTGTTTTCGTTTGATATCCTTGTTTAGTAAGCGTATCACTATTTAATGTAACTATCTATTTATTAGGTTTTTATGATTTTTTTTATTTGTTTTTTGCTGAATATTGCAATAGGTTTGTGTTTACTAATCAAATCTAAGCCAGTTAAAAATGAGAAAAAAAATTACCCTTTTTATTGCTCTGGTTTGCTTTACCCTTAGCTTCTGCTTCGCGCAGGACGTTAAGGTAAAGGGAACCATCAAAGACAAATCCGGGGAGCCGATCCCAGGTATTTCGGTAAAAGTTAAAAACAGTAAATCAGCGGTTTCCTCGGGTGCGGACGGCGGCTTTTCAATCACCGCACCTGGAACCGGGACGTTGATTTTTTCTGCAGTGGGTTATACCACTCAGGAACTTGCCGTTAATCAAAAAACGTCACTTTCGGTAACGATGGTTGAAGAATCAAAAAACCTGACGGATGTGGTGGTGATCGGTTATGGTACCACAACAAAAAGGGATGCAACGGGTGCAATCTCCAGTGTGAAGGCGACCCAGCTTGAAAATGAAAATCCGCAAAGTATTGCCGATGTATTGAAAGGTAATATTCCGGGTTTGTCAGTTGGTCTGAGTTCAAGTGCCAAAGGCGGTGGCGATTTACTGGTTCGGGGAAAATCTACACTGAGTGCAGGTACATCTCCGTTAATTGTTCTTGACGGGGTAATTTACAATGGACAACTGGCAGACATCAACCCTAATGACATTGAAGGAGTCGACGTATTGAAGGATGCGAGTTCGCTCGCTGTATATGGCGCGAAAGCAGCTACGGGGGTAATTGCCGTTACGACTAAAAAAGGAAAAGGAGAATCGCCTACAATAACCTTCAATACCAATGCCGGTCTTGCCCAGCTGGCCAAAAATATGCGTCCTTATGATGGCGAGGCTTTTTTAGCATGGAGAGGGGATGTTCTCAGAAGTGGTGCAACTACACCAGAATATCTTTACAATGATCCCAGAAACCTGCCTTCAGGGGTAACACTGACGCAATGGCTGAACGGGCAGACGGGAGATCCTGTCGATCTGTGGCTAAACAGGCTTGGTCTTGTGGCAAATGAAAAGTCAAATTACCTGTCGGGAAAGACTACCAACTGGTATGATGATATCTTCCGGGTCGGTTTCCGTCAGGACCATACCCTGTCGCTGAGCGGTAAAAAACAGGAAATCAGTTATTACATGTCGCTAAATTACCAGAAAAACCAGAATGTGATTGAAGGGGGTGACTACACAGCGATTCGCGGCAGGATCAATCTCGAAGGTGAGGCCGCAAAATGGCTCACTTTAGGAATGAATTTACAGTTTGCAGACCGGGATGAGGCAAGGACCGGCACTGGATCAACAGAGGCGGACTGGACTCAGATCTTAAATTTATCGCCCTATGGTGATAAGTATCTGCCGAACGGGGAGCTAAGGAGAATTCCTACAGACGACAGTGGCCTGAATGCCAGAAATCCTTTTTTAAGCATGACCTATAATGAGCGAATGAACAGGCAGAATACAATATTTGCGAGCATTTATGGACGGGTAAAATTACCTTTTGGAATTACCTATCAACTTAACTTTAGTCCTGGGTTTGATTTCTACAGAACCTTCGATTACCGCTCTTCCAGAAATCCGGATGTGGTCACCCCGGGCGGTTCGGCGTCCAGGGCAAATGAAACCCGCTACAATTGGCAAGTTGATAACCTGATTAAATGGAACAAAACATTTGCTAAAATCCATAATGTGGATGTCACCCTGCTTGCAAATGCGGAAAAGTATCAAACCTGGTGGACTCAGGCTTCGAATGAAGGCTTTGTTCCCGGTGATGTGCTGAGCTACCACAACCTTTCAAGCGGAATTAAACCAGTGACAAACAGTGAAGATAAAGTTTACACGGGTGATGCATTAATGGCCCGGTTAAATTATAGTTTACTAAGCCGCTACATTTTAACGCTTTCGGTAAGACGCGATGGTTATTCTGTTTTTGGGGTAAACTTCAAACGTGCAACATTTCCGGCTGCTGCCTTCGCATGGGTGTTTACCGATGAGGGTTTTATGAAAAACCAAAACTGGTTAAACTATGGAAAACTTCGTGTTTCTTACGGGGTAAACGGAAACAGGGATTTACGTAATCCGGATAATGGCACGGTGGATCCTTATGCGGCACTTGCGCAACTGACCAGTGGTAAATATCAGACCGTAAACGGCAGCGGGGCGGCCTCGGATGTGAATACGGTACAGATTGGTTCAAAAATGGCCAACTCAGACTTGAAATGGGAAGAAACGACAGCGCTGAATGTAGGGCTTGATTTCTCGGTTTTAAACGACAGAATCAGCGGCTCAATTGATGCGTACAATAAAAAAACCAGTGATCTACTGGTTAGACAAACCCTTCCCAATGTAAGCGGCTATTCTAATGTTTATTCTAACCTGGCGCGAATCAATAACAGGGGAGGTGAACTCAACCTGAACACCAAAAACCTGGTTGAAGGCAACATCCGCTGGAACACGAATTTTAACTTCTCTTTCAACCGCAACAAAATCGTTGCCCTTGCCCTGCCTACCGATGATCCGGGTAACGGCTGGTTTATCGGGAGAGATATTGATGTCATCTGGGATTATAATGTGCAAGGGGTATGGCAGCAAAGTGAAATGGCTGAGGCAGCCAAATTTACCAAAGCAGCCATCAAGCCCGGGGATTTTAAACTCGAAGATGTGGATGGCGATTACGCCTATTCGGATAATGATAAAAAATTCCTGGGTTACCGTACGCCGCGCTACTTTTTTGCGATGCGTAATGAGTTCAATATCTTTAAGAACTTCGATTTTTCATTTCAGCTTCTGGCCAACTGGGGACAGCTCAAACAATATAATTCTGCTAAAAACCAGCCTGGAAGTGTCGGTTTTGCACGCTCTTCTTCCTACGTGCTGCCTTACTGGACGCCGTCAAATCCAATAAACGATTATGCAAGACTCAACTCAGGGTCAAGCGGGACCAGTTATAACGTGTATTGGGATAATTCTTTTATCCGCCTGAATACGGTTGCAGTTTCCTATTCGGTGCCTGCGAATTTATTGACTAAGCTCCGCCTAAAAAGTGTGAAGATATACGCCAATGTGAATAATGCTGGCTACTACGCTCCGACGTGGACTTTTTGGGATCCGCAGAATGATGGTCCTACACCAAGATATTACACTTTAGGCCTTAATGTTACTCTATAAAGTCTTATCAAAATGAAAAAAACAAATCAAAATATAGTTGTGCTGATAGCCTTTGTTTCGCTACTGGGCATGGCAGGATGCAAGAAAACCTATCTGGATTCTGAGCAGCTGTCTGCTTACGCACCTGAAAACCTTAATAACCTTACTGCGATGAAAGCGGCTTTAAACGGGCTGGGACTTGCAACAAGACGCGAATTTTTTGGTGATTCAGCTCCTCTGCTTACCGAATCCTTGTTCTCTGATGTGGCAGTGGATGGCACGACCGATAAAAATACACCGGCGCAGGATCTCATTTCAAGGATTACTCCTGATGCAAACCTCAACAGTGATGATTTTAATAAAATCGGCTGGTATTGGGATAATGAATTTGTTGCTGTAAGGCAGGCCAATACAATTATTTCAAATATTGATAAACCAACCTATGGCTCTGAGGCAGAGAGAAACCTGATTCTGGGATCAGCTTATTTCTACCGTGCGTATTATTACTACCGTTTAGTACACCAGTTCGGGGATGTGCCTTTGCTTTTGAATGATCTGGAATCGCCTAAAGCTGATTTTTATTCAACTAAAAGGGAAGTGATACTCGCTAAAATGAAAACCGATTTGGAGTTTGCGCAAACCTGGGTAACCGATGGTGGAAATAAAGGGGATGTCACCAAAGGTGCGGTGAGCCATCTGCTCACCAAAGTAAACCTCGCACTTGGTAAATTTGATGATGCCATTGCCTCCGCGAATAATGTTATCAACGGAGGGAAATATGGCATGATGACTGCACGTTTCGGAAGCACAGCTTCAGATTTGACGAAAAATGTCATTTGGGATTTGCACAGGATGGATAATAAGGCGCTCACAACCAACAGGGAAGCTTTGTTTTTGGTTATCGACCGTGAGGCTTTTGCTGGTTTTACTGCCCTGGGCTCTCAGCTGATGAGAAATACGGTTCCGGCCTGGCACTTTGCGAATGTTAAAACCCCTTCGGGTGCAACAGCCATTGTAGATGCGGTTACTGCCGAAATTCCGTTGACCAGGATGTACGGAAGGGGCATCGGCAGGTACCGGGGAACGCCTTACAGCACAAAATACATCTGGACGGACAATACGGACTATCGCCATGCAAAAGGGATGTGGATGGAAATGACCGACCTGGTTTATAACAATCCCGCCCTTAAAACCTCAACCAATGCAGCGGACAGGGCCTTGTATGGCCAGCCTCTGCAGATGTATTCGGATGCTAATATTAAGCAGCGTTTTACGAACGGTTCTTTGGATACCATCCGGCACTGGTTTGGATGGCCGCATTATAAGGTTTTCATCAACTCGACCAACGCTCTGGCCAATGATCCTTACTGGACCCCGCCACGCGGTACCAACACCGACTGGTATGTATTCCGTCTGGCTGAGACTTATCTGCTCCGGGCAGAAGCTTATTACTGGAAAGGTGATCTGGCTCTTGCGATGGCCGATTTGAATGTAGTCAGGAGCAGGGCAAATGCTACGCTTTTAACGAATGCCTCGCAAATTACCATTGGAACCATTTTAGATGAAAGGGCGCGGGAACTTTACTGGGAGGAACCTCGTAAAACAGAACTCACCAGGATGGCATACATCTTTGCCCAAACGGGCAAACCTGCCTATAATGGCAAGAGTTATACTTTGGCGGCCTTTTCGGATAACAACTTTATGTATGACAGAATAATGGAAAAGAATGATTTTTATAAGAATCAGGTGCCAACACTGCAAGGCGTAAATTATAAGATAGCGCCATACCATGTATTGTGGCCTGTGCCTGCAAGTGCACAACGCTTCAACACCGAAGGCAGGATCAATCAGAACAAGGGCTATGCAGGATACGAGCAAAATGTGCCTGCATTGGATAAATTACCCTAATTGGTAATTAGCCGCAGTCCGCATAACTGCGGTTATGGTTAGTGAAAGGCAGTCCCTTAAGCAAGGACTGCTTCTTTTGAAATCATCAATATTAAAATCACCAAAATATACGGAAAAGATAAGAGTAGCCATATCATTACTGCACCGGACTGTCCAGGACAGAAAACTGCCATCAGAAACATCTAACCAGATTTAAAATTAAAACCTTTACAAAATGAGTCAAAAAATTAATTTTTATAAATTAACGGGCTTTGCCGTGTTGATTTTTTCATGCTCTATTCTAGGATGTTCTAAAGACTCCTCTGAAGCAAATCAGGATATCGCTCCCGGAGAAAAACTCTCGGTGAATAAAAGCATGGCGGTTGCTGCAGCGGCGCAGGCCTATCCCAGTAACATAAACACAAGCTTTAATCATCCAGACGGATCTTATTCTTATAGTGAGGCAAGCAGTGATTTTGGGCTGGCCGCATTAACGGGCTGGAATGAAGACCGTGCTTACATTTCCGGAGGATGGGCAAGGGCAACGCTTGCGCCGAATTCAGTTTCAAACGGGCTAATAGCAGGGGCTGATATCTCTGATGGCTCTGCTTATGAGGCAACTTTTAAAGTGCGGTTTCATAGCCAGTTCGATTGGAGCCGTGGAGGAAAAGTTGGTTTCGGTTTCCTGATCGGTGAAGGAAATACGGGTTGTGATATTGCAACGGACGGCAACGGAGGAAGTTTGAGGCTGATGTGGTATAACAACAATGGCAGGGTTTACTTTCAGCCTTATGTTTACCATAGGGATATGGCGGGCCCTTGCGGGGATACTTTCGGGAAAACCTATCCGACAAGCGGAAGCCTGGTTAAAGGAAATACCTATACCGTACACCTGTATGTGAAGAGTAATACGGGCTCGAATAAAAATGGCTGGGTGCAGGTATTGATCAACGGCGCAACAGTCCTGGATCAGTCGATCCGTTGGACAACAAATGATGCGCAACGACTAATTAACAGATTATCCTTCCATAATTTCAGAGGGGGTAAGGACGTCGCGGTCTGGGGTTCAAGTCAAACCAGTTACATCTATTTTGATGATCTGGTTGTAAATAAAGTTCAGTAGTGGTTCCTGTGGTGAGGCTAATCCGGTCTCGCCACTTTTTAATAAAGAATCAGTAAAAAAATTGAATTAAATTCGATATAACCATAGGGATGCTGGGAGACAATTTGTTTCCATTAATTTCTCTGCTGTACTATTTTTCACAAAAACATAGTTGTTGAGCAGGTAATCTACCTGCAACATATGAAGATGCTTAATTTCAACGGCAGGCTTAGCTGCTATAGATGTGTTGCTAAGTCTATCGGTTCAGGCGCCAGGCTGGATAGGTGATGTTATTCTTAAAACGAGAAAAATGCTTTAATTTGTTATAATTTCGATTAACGACTAAAGACTGTGAGAATATTTTTCACATGATCACTCCCTGAACATACCCTATGACATATTCCCTCAATTCGATTGCAATGATTATTAAATTTAAATAAGTCTGGGTGAATTTATGATCAAAATTTATCATTCATTATTTTTTTGCTTTTACAATGCCAGAAAATGGAATTTAGAAGATAAAAATTTTGAAAGATCTGTTTATGGAATGTCCTATGTAATGATAAATATTGCGCTCACATTTTTATTCGTGATTGGCTCTTTCATCAACTTAGGGATAACAGGCTACGGGTATTTGGTGGGTAGTTTAACAGCCGTTGCCATATACCTCGTTTTTAAGTTTAATTTAAAATATTTTAAAAATGAACTTATGTCTAATCCACAGCAATTTCATTTTAGAAAAACGGACAAGAATAGGTTAACTGCTTTAACTTACCTAATTCTCTTTGGTTCGTTTATCCTATTGGGTTTTTCCGGTAAGCATTTTTCTAAAAATTCGAAACTGCATAAATTTAAGCAGGACTCTACTGTTCATCGCTGACCAGGCTTTTTTCGGAATTGTCAGTGTGAAAATTTTTAGGATATAGGCATGCATTCGACTGATATTTTAAGGCATTACACATAATGTGTTATCATTACTAGGCTAAAAGTCGCATTGATGATAAACAGGTAAGAAAATTGATTGAAATTACCATGTCATCTGCCGCGGAAACTTTGCTAAGCCTGAAAGAGGAAAAATTTCATCAGCTTTTCAGTCCTTACCTGGATAAACCGCAAGCTGTTGACCGCATTTCGCCGGAACTGAAATTTGTATTAGTCATAAATTTGCTATTATAAATCTGGTAGCTAGGGGTCAAACAGATTGGATTTTCCACTAATTTTTATTAATTGCGATTATAGGGCTATTGCTAGCTGATCAGTCTTTCACAAATTTTAGATAGCAGGATTATAGGGCCAGGTTAGAATATTTGATGGAATTAAAATACCCTGTCATATTCCCTGGTTTTTTGGTAATTCAATTCTTGTACTCTGATTATTTCAGCACTTTTTAATGAAATTTTGTAATAACTTTCTTATGCGCTATTGTTTCCTAAACTGCGAGGGCGATATTGTGGTATGTTTCTTAAAGAAACGGGCAAAATAGTTTGGGTACTCAAACTTCAGCAGGTAGGCAACTTGCGACACTGAATAAGAAGTATACTTAAGATATTTTTTTGCTTCGTCGAGTAAGTGTTCATCCATCAACTGCCCTGCTGATTTGCCAGTAGCCAGGTTACAAATCCGATTGAGGTGTACAGGAGTAATACCTAATTCAAAAGCCATCTCTTTCACTGTAGCCTTTGCATTGATCTTCTTAACCAACCTTTGAAATCTTTCAAAATATCCGAGGATTACCGGGTCGTATTCGTTTTGCGTGTTCGTCCCTTTTTCCCAGGTCCTGTAAAAGCTAATAAACAATTCCTGCAGATAGGCCTGCAGCATAATTGCTTTTCCTTTGCTATTGCTAAATAGTTCTTCATGCAACCGAATTAAACATTCTTTTATCTGTTTGGAGGAATAAGACCCGTCGAAATCTGTGAGGCACACGAGTGTGTTAAATATCGTTGACATGAATCCTGCATCATTAAAGATTTGATGCAATAACTCCTGCCCAAGACTTAATATCCTTCCTTTGACCTGATCATTGAAATTGAATCCGTGTAATACAGTCGGAGGTATAAGGATAATACAAGGAGCACTTAATATTCTTGTATCACCCGATTCATGAAGTTCAAAGGTTCCCTCGTCAATAAAGAAGACCTGAAACAGCCCGGGATGTGTATGAGGTGCTATATTCCAATCAAACTGACTGCTGCGCGTTTCCAGTAATTCAGAAAACATATTTCCTTCTATTACACGATTAGCCCTGTCCCCATAAAGTCCATTAAACTGGCTTAAACTATAATGATCTGTATAACTTTTGCCCATCAATTGTTCTGTTTGTATCCAAATTAAGTTCTAAAATACCCGAATTATATGATTAAATCCAAGAAATTTGTTAATCAAATGAATGCCTGTCAACTATCGACGGCATTGCAAAAAATAACGAAATGGAAAAAGCAAAAAAAAAATATAACCGTTATAAACTTTCATTGGAAGCCATCAATGACAATACAGACCACCAGGCGCCATTAAACAAGATCGAATTTAAATTTGAAAACCACGACGATCTTTTCAAAGTGATTGAATTAGCGAAGGGTAAAAATATCTTAGCTGAGGAGCTTGAGACCATAGAGTTTGTAATCGGCTTAAAGCTGTTTTCGGAAGTAATTTTAAGAAACAGGGAACTTCCGCTGTTTAATGAACTAAAACCAGCTATTAAGGAATTTATGAAAAAATTAAAAGCGATATAACATGGTAGGTAAACAAATTTTAACGCTGGCAATAAGTTGCCTGTCGCTATCGTCATTTGCGCAGATGAATGACAATAAGCTCAAATTCGATATTAATAAATATCAAACAAAAATGCTTTCCTTCAACACGAAGAGTTTTAAGGTCAGAGCATTTGAAAATATTGTTTATGTGGCAAATCCAGCAGATACCATTTATCAGAAATTAAACATCTATATTCCTGAAGCGTATTTCAATAACAGCAGTATAAACGGCTACACGGCAGCGAATGCGCCTATATTTTTACCTAATCAAATCGGAGGATATATGCCGGCAAAACCTGGATCTACAGATGCCCGGAAAATGGGAATGCAACCTCCGTTAAACGGGGAGCTTCCAAAAGATATCCCTAAAGAAATACTGGAGAAAATCAAAAGTGGGGCAATGCCCGACATGATGGGTGGGCCAAAAGGCAATACCATTGTTGAGGCATTGGCACATGGCTATATCGTGGCCTCGCCGGGTGCGAGAGGCCGCACAAACTCCAACGGCCGAGCGCCAGCGGCAATTGTGGATTTAAAGGCAGCGGTTAGATACCTGAAATATAATGATAAACTGATGCCGGGGGATGCGAATAAGATTGTTTCAAATGGTACCAGTGCTGGCGGTGCCATGTCATCCCTGCTAGGTGCAACAGGCAACAATATGGACTATGAGCCTTATTTGAAAGCACTAGGTGCTGCGCCTGCAAAAGATGATATTTTCGCAGTATCTGCTTACTGTCCGATTACCAATCTGGATCATGCTGACATGGCCTATGAATGGCAATTCTCCGGACAAAATACGTTCGAGGCGCGAGGTCCGATGGCAAGAGCTGGCGAGGGTGCCAATACATTGACGCCATCACAAATTAAGTTATCTGCGGAACTGAAAAAAGGCTTTCCAGAGTATGTGAACAGCTTAAAGTTAAAGGATGATAAAGGGTCACTTTTAACTTTGGATAATAATGGAAACGGCAGTTTTAAAGAACTTGTGAAGACTTATGTAATCGCATCTGCCAATACCGCTATCGAAGGTGGAAAAGACTTAAAATCCCTTACCTGGCTTACCTATGCAGGTAACAAAGTAACAGACCTCGACTGGGACAAATACGTTGCCTACATGCAACGCCAAAAAACGCCGCCTGCTTTTGATGCATTAGATTTATCTACTCCGGAAACAGAAGAATTTGGAACACATAAAATTAACAATCAGTATTTTACGCAATTCGGCTTGAAAAATTCAACTGTGAAAGATGCTAGAATCGCCGATGGTAAGATCATTAAAATGATGAACCCCATGTATTACATCGGTGATAGTAAAACCAAAACGGCTAAATACTGGCGCATTCGCCATGGATCGAAAGATAAGGACGGTAGTTTAGCCACACCTGTACTTTTAGGCACCTTATTGAAAAATAATGGATTTGATGTAAACCTTGCACTGCCTTGGGATAAACCACATAGTGGTGACTACGATTTAAATGAACTGTTTAGCTGGATCGATACGATTTGCAAATGACAGCAATAACGAAAACCGAGGACGCGAACGAGGGAGCAACGAAAATAAAGGACAGCGCAATTCTTATCATGGTATTAGGGGCACTTATTGCATTAAGTCCCTTTTCCATTGATATGTATCTTCCTGCTTTTCCAGCTATTGCAAAATCCTTGAATACGAGTATTGCGAAAGTGGGTTATTCACTTACCAGTTACTATTTTGGTCTTTGTGTGGGCCAACTTATTTATGGGGTTTTAATTGATCGGTTTGGACGAAAGAAACCGTTAATGATTGGCTTACTGATTTATCTGATCGCAGCGATTGGCTGCGCATTGGCTCCGGATGTTAACTTTTTAATCGGCATACGTTTATTTATGGCCTTGGGAGGCTGTGTAGGGATGGTTGCTGCAAGAGCGATTGTGCGGGACTTATTTCCTGTAGAAGATACGGCGAAGATTCTATCTATTTTGGTATTGGTAATGGGCGTAGCGCCAATTATTGCACCCACGATTGGTGGTTTTGTAAATACATTGGTGGGCTGGAGCTGGGTATTTGGTGTTATGGGCTTGATCTCGTTAATGTTATTCTTTGCGGTAAAATTTATTCTCCCGGAAACCAGGCAAGACGATCCGGACATTTCTTTAAGTATCAAAACAATATTACCTGAATATTTTGCTGTGCTGCGAAACAGAAGTTTTCTAATATATACCCTGGCGGGAGGCATTGGTTATGCAGGGATGTATGCCTATATAGCAGGTTCACCATTTGTTTTTATGCAGAAATTTGGCTTTTCTGATCGAAACTATGGGTGGGCATTCGCATTCAACGCTTGTGGATTAATATTGGGTAGTCAAATCAACAGATTAGCTCTGAAGAGATTTAGCAGCACAGCCATAAGTTTTTATGCTGCGTTCTCGCTGTTTCTGGTCGGCCTGGTTTTATTAATTACCACTGCCAAAGGAGTTGCAGGACCAGTACTTACACTTTGCTTTGTGTTTTTATTCCTTTTCTTCCTTGGATTTATTAATCCAAACGCAACAGCACTAGCCTTACAGCCCTTTACCAGCCAGGCTGGACGGGCATCAGCGATATTAGGCAGTGTACAAATGATTGCCGGCGTATTGGCATCGTGGTTAGTCAGTTTTTTTAATAACGGAACACTGATCACTATGCCCGTTGTGATGTTTGGATGTGCAATAATTACACTTGCACTATTAACTGGAAAAACAGGAAAGGCTCTTTTAACTAAAAGATGTGTGTGAGGTCATTTGCATTGGTTTTTATTAGTTAGTTACCAGCAAACCCTGCATGTCCATTACCATGGGGATTTAGTGCGATAAATCTGATAAGTTATGGACGCCGATTAATGAAATAATACATTTTATATTTTGAATGATCATTACATTTATTGACTCTTGATGCTAGCTTTGTCAGGATAACGATTGAGGGAATTATCAGTAAATTATTCTTTTTCATTTTATGTCCTGCTAAAAAAAAAAATCCATAAAGTAATGAACGCTGTGTCACCTTCGAACACAAGGATAATATTTTTTTAATGCATATTTTCCGAACGTGTAGTTGAGATTAGAAATCCATTCTCTAAATAATGGCCATAGAGAGATTAAAATTTCGCAGTCAAGTTCGCGAACGGAAGCTGCTGCGAATACTTACCGTGACAGGGATAATTAGTTCTGACACATTAATTTTGACTTGAAACTATTATGTTTGTGGGAATTAGTTAGCCATGAAAAAAAACGACAGCAGCTGCGATATTCAAACTTGTTTTTTATGTAAGAATACACTCCCTGAATGGCAACTTGCAATAAAGAGCCATAGAAAGAATTTCATTGCTAAAAAAGGAGAGGTCCTTATTAAGGAGGGGGACCCTGTTACTGGCGTGTACTTCGTAACTTCAGGTACTGTAAAAGTTCACAAACACTGGGGTGATAAGGAGTTGATTTTGCGTTTTGCAAATGCTGGGGCAATATTAGGGCATCGTGGTATCAGTTCTCAAAATATGGCTTATCCAATTTCTGCTACTGCTTTAGAGAAAACCTCGCTTTGTTATGTAGATATCGAATTTTTTAAGACTACATTAAAAGTAAATCACGATTTCGCTTACAGTTTGTTAATGTTTTATGCTGATGAACTACAAACTTCAGAGAAAAAAATGCGTGAACTGGCATTAATGTCGGTGAAGAGCAGGTTAGCAGTAGCCATCTTAAATCTTCGGAATCAATTCGGATTGAGTGAGGGTGGTTTCTTAAATTTAGCATTATCTCGCCAAGACCTCGCAGCCTATACTGGTGCCACATACGAAACGGTTTTCAGAACCATGAATGAGTTGCTTGCAGAAAAACTTATCCATATAAAAGATAAAATGATCGGGATTTTAGATGAGTCAGGATTGGAGGATTTAAGCAATAGATAATCAATGTTAGGAATCGTTTTATGCGGCGGACAAAGTTTGCGAATGGGTACTGATAAAGGACTGTTGCGTTATCAGGATAAGCTTTGGGCAATATTGGCAGAAGATAAATTGCGTTCAATTGGATTGGATGTGAAATTTTCCATCAATCCGCATCAGCAGGGAAAATACATCAATTATTTTCAGGAGGCGCAGTTGATTATTGATGATCCCTCTTTAGATTTAAATGGCCCATTACTTGGGGTGCTTTCAGCGCACCTGGAAAATCCCGACAAAAATTTGTTTCTCTTGGCATGCGACATGCTGCTTATGGAAAGTAGCATGTTAGGGAAGCTGAAAGAGGTGATGACTGCCGATGATTCGTTTGATGCCTACGCTTACACACGAGATGGTCAGCAGGAACCATTATGCGGGATTTATACTTCAACAGGTTTAAAAAAGATATTGAATTTGCTTCAAACTGGAAAATTAATCAGACACAGCATGAAGTTTATGCTATCCACTTTAAAGGTTTGTGAAATCAGCGTGGCGAATCAGGATTATCGATCATTTGAAAATTTTAATTCCCATGCGGAAATCAATGGCTTATAATAACAAAAGTGTTGCAGGATTAATTTTTATGAATTTGCTCTTATCTGCATCACAAAGCGTACAACAATAATTTTCTGGCAAATCATCGAATGAAGTACCCGGCTTGATGTTTTTTTCTTCTTCTCCGAGCGATTCATTGTATACTGTTAAACAACTATTGCATTGATAAAGCACAAAAATATCTTTTGTAGAAATCTGTTCAGGTTTTGATGTTGGAACGATTTTACTGCTTTGAATGGTATTCTGCCTTTGTTTATAAAAAAGGTATATGGCTCTCCTAATCTGTTCTGGTAATATCAGTTTTGGGTTTCCACGACTAAATACTTTACCTGTGCGCTCGTTTGGGTTAAAGTCTTTTGCACAAAGAATGTCATATACCCGGAATAATTTAATTGCCCAAAAATCGATTAGGTAGCGTTTGCGAATTAGTATGCTACTGAAAATTTCGCTTTTCCTCCGTGTTTTAATACCAAAGCAAATGCCAAAAGTTCTGATGTCATTTGCACTTAAATATTTTACCAGAAAGTTTTTTAATTCAATGCCTTCCAAACAGTTATCTTCCACCTGAAAATTCAATTCATTTGCAGCATGGCGCATATTAAGTTCAAATTCTTCCAGTAAATCATTCCATAGTTTCTTATGCTTTTCCTCAATTCCCTTTACAATAATGCTTTTCCATGAAGTGCAGCAGAACTGGCCAAGTTTGGTCTCCAAGCAGAGTTGGCATAGACGTTTTAAAAACGCAATGCTGAATAATTCATCGCGGCGGTAAATACCCAGCCAGTATTTATTGTTGTAACGATTTAAGCCTTCGTAATAGGGTAGGTTAAAAGTGGAAAGGGCAGCCGCATTTTCAGCAGATTTAAGCACAAAATCTTTTTCATTTAGTTGCGCAAAAAGTGCCTCTCCGCTGGCAAATTCATTATCTATAAACTCATCAGGATTTTCGGTGATAATTTGGGCGACAGTTTTGGTCAGTTTTGCAACATGATTGGTGTAGCAAAGCTGCTTCCATTCATAGATGATATTGGTTTTTGGGAAACGGATAATTAAATGCCAATAATGTTCCGCTTGCGAACTTGCAATCCAGTTGATGTTCCCCGTTAGCATCGGGGTGAAACTCTGGTTGCTATCGCAAATGTTTACTTTAACGGCGGGCTTAAAATCAATATCGGCCAGTATATCTTTGTAGATCCCACCGGTTAACCAGCTTCCCCGAATAAAAATTTCTTCTGCCGGATAGGAGCTGATGATGTTTGGAGCTTCGTTTTTATCCAGCTGAAAATCAACGCCAATCTTTTCAAGTTCGCCTGTGAAAGCGGAAAGATTATAATTGGCCACATCGACTAACAATTGCTGCCTAAGCCCGAAGCGAACATATTGAATCCTCGCTTTGCTGGCAGCCACCAGGATGTTGTACAAATTGCCGGGAGAAATAATCCCGCCAGGAAAGTTGATGATTAGGGTTTGATCCATACTAAATGTTCATTAAACCAAATTCCACTGCTGCTATTGGAAAATTCTTGTTTTCATGGCCTGGTCTGCAAAGTTTTAAAAGTGCAAAACGCTGAATATCGGTTAAGCTTTGCCACTGGGATATCGAAATGTTTAACCCAAATTCTGAAGATTTTTCTACGAGCATCAGTGGAACCTGTACCAGGTTTTTCCATGCTGGATTTTGGTCTATGGAAAGGGGCGTGGCTGCTTTCTGGGTATGGTTTATGACAAGAGACCTCAAATAGTTTCGGTAATAGTCTGTTTCTTGTGCACTGGTTACAGGAAGTAATGCCAATTCGATTCTTTCTGCTGTTCCAAAGCGTCCCCATTCTCCCAGTTTTAGTTTGATGCCTGCCAAATCCATTTTAAAGCGAACCACCATCGGGATACAGCGTACATTTTCTTCCATAAAATCTTCTTCAAATTTGAAGTATTCAATCCCTTTCAGGTTGATAAATTCGGATGGCTCCATTATAACGTTCATCATCATTTTAGGTTTATTCAGCTAATGCACCTTCGGGTACTGCTTTTAATACGTTGACAAAAGAATCAAGGATGGCTTTAACTTCCGGGCGACAGCTTCCACAGCCCAT
>Ga0247810_10000248_pt1 | contig 77728 bp, 64 predicted proteins | sample UWRJL119311C1_FD_179918 | JGI IMG/M metagenome (GOLD analysis project Ga0247810, IMG submission 179918) | Plant litter microbial communities from Arlington Agricultural Research Station in Wisconsin, United States - UWRJ-L119-311C-1 | ecosystem: Environmental > Terrestrial > Plant litter >...
TGCTTTATTAGATTATATGGGCGTAGCGAGGGCTCAGCTATAACAAGAAATACCACAGGTTATATTTTCGATGGCGTAAACACAAGTGGGCAGGTCAATACCATTCCCGTAAGTTTTTATGATCCCAGCCTTCCAATTGCTCAGTCTAAATGGGTGAGGTATGGACCAAGTGGCGTAGCAAGTGATTATATCGAAAAAGCTGATGCATTACGTCTTCGCAATGTTGCAGTCACTTACAGTATTCCCGTAAAAAAAATCGCGCAAAGGATCCGTATTACGGCTTACGCTAGAAATTTTGTGATCTGGACTGCCTATCAAGGAGCTGATCCTGATCAGTTGTTATATGACCAGGCAAATGCGCAAGGTCTCGATTTCTTTAACCTTCCATCAACAAAGACTTTTGGATTAAATGTCTCCTTCCAATTTTAATGACATTCCATCATACCTGTTTAACAACAACAAATTAAACGATAACAGCTCCATCAATATTAATATCATGAAAAAGCTATCCCTGTTTTTACTTTTCATTACACTAATTGGCAATGCTAGTCAGGCTTTGGCACAAGCCATAGATCAGTACAAAAAAGAAAAGATCTATATCCATACTAATCACGTGTTTTTTAAACAGGGCGAAGTATTATTCTTCAAATTATATTTAGTTAATGGTGTAGATAATAGACCCACGGCCTCCAGTAAAATTGCTTATGTAGAAATTATTGGCCCATCGGGTACTGTTGTTGAAAAACAGACTTACAAGATCGAAAATGGCTATAGTGAAGGTGCTTTTGGTATCAAAGAAAGTGCAGTTGGAGGTGTGTATAAGATGAAAGTTTATACTACTTGGATGATGAATGAGAAAGAACAGACATTTTTCACTAAAGAGTTCGTTGTGCAAAAGGTAATTTCTCCAAGACTATTGATGAAACTCGACTTTCTGGAGAAGGGATATGGACCAGGAAGTGTAGTAAACGCAGATTTTTCGGTAAGGAGCTTAGATAATCGGCCTCTGGCAAACCTTTCAGGAACTTTTAAAGTAGCCATTCAGGGAAAAATCAGCGTAACTAAAGTGTTTAAGACAGATGCAAATGGCAAAACGAAGTTGGTTTTTGATCTGCCTAAAGACCTTCAAACTACAGATGGGCTACTGAACGTAACCGTTGAACATGATGCTCTTAACGAATCCATCTCGCGCAGCATTCCCATAACACTTGATAAAATCGATCTTCAATTCATGCCAGAAGGAGGGAGTTTTATTGCCGGTATGCCTAGCAATGTTGCATTTAAGGCAGTAAACGAATTCGGTAAACCAGTTGATGTGGAAGGAATAATTTCCGATGATAAAGGACAAACCGTGGCTCATCTCGAAAGTTATAAATTTGGTATGGGCAAATTTCAGTTGACCCCAACTTATGGTGTTAATTATAAAGCTATCCTAACTTCATCAAATGGAAAGAAAAATATTTATCTCCTGCCTAAGGTTTCATCAGAAGGAGCTTCACTTCAGCTTAGCCATCAGGATGGAAAAATAACGGTACAAATCAATATTACACAGCAACGTACCTTAACTTTGACTGGAAAAAGTAAAGGAACAACGTATTATCATAAACAGCTCTTATTAAAAAAGGGAAAAAATGTAGTTGAAGTTGATGAACAGATTTTTCCAGTAGGAATTGCTCAATTTACACTATCGTCTACCGAAGGGATACCAATAGCCGAAAGATTGTTGTTTTTAAATGGAAATAGACATCTATATGTTACGATCGCTACCAATAAACAACGTTATAAACCTCGAGAAAAAGTAGAGTTAACAATTACCACAAAAGATGAAACCGGTGCGCCAATTCCATCCAATTTTTCTCTCGCTGTACTTGATGATAAACTTTGGTCCTTTGCAGATGATCAACAAAACCATATCTTTTCTTGGTTGTTGCTTGGTTCTGAATTGAAAGGTACAATTGAAGAACCCCAGTTTTATTTTAAAAATGATGAACCAAAGGCAGCAATAGCACTTGATCTCTTGATGCTTACCAGTGGATACAGATACTTCGATTTTATAGAAGCTGTGGACAAAACAAAACAACTCAAATTCGGCCTTGGAGAAAATATTAGCGTACTTGGTACAGTTACCGATCAAAATGACAAACCCATAATAGCAGATGTTTTCCTCGTTTACAATAAAGACTATGGTAAGGTTTTACAATTGAGAACTGCAAATGATGGGTTGTTTTACTTTCAATCAGTGGATAAAAGTGGCGATTACATTGTTTTGGCACGTGGTATAGACCATAAACAAAAGACTAAAATAAGATTACTGCAGTCAGGACTTAGTTACTCAATTCTTAGGTCTGACGTTAATGATTTATTAAATAGAAGTTTAGAAAAAGTCGGTCAGCTTAAAGATAATGTTGCCGATGATCAATCTGTTAACGGAATTAACCAAGGTTTTTTTCTTGGAGATCAACATACGGAATTGAATGAAGTAGTGGTAATCTCCTACGGCGTAGAACTCAAAAGGAACCTTACAGGTGCTACAACAGTTGTTCGTACAGAAGAAATTGCATCGGCAAATAATGGTATTTTTGGTGCATTGCAAGGGAAGATAGCTGGGGTATCAGTTACAGAAATAGCTAATCCTGGTGCATCACCAATTATCCAAATTCGTGGATCAAAGGCGCTGGCAGTTAATAGCGATCCATTGATCGTGATAGATGGAGTTCCAACCAATAAAGAAGGTCTCAGTCAGCTCGATGTCAATGAGATTACAACAATAACGGTATTAAAAGATGCCCAGGCAGTGGCAATCTATGGAAGTCAGGCAGCGAATGGTGTAATTCTAATTACGTCAAGAAAGAATTATAATAGTAAACTGAAGTTAGATGTCAGCAGTAAACATCCCATTGCAATGGAGTACGTTAAGGTAAATGGTCCGGAGTTTACAGTTGTCAAAAGATTCTATGTTCCAGCTTACTCAAACACTGATCCTGATGAACGAACTGATTTTAGGGAAACCATTTATTGGAATCCTGTGGTACAGACCGATAGAAATGGCAAAGCAACAGTAGAATTTTACAATTCTGATGCCTCCACCACTTTTAGGGCCATAGCTGAAGGGATAGGATATAATGGAAAACTCGGCCGTGCCGATACAACCTATTCAACTATTAGTAATTTGAATATTGATGTTAAGATCCCACCATACCTTACCGTGGGTGATGTTGTTCAACTTCCATTGGTGGTAAAAAACAATAGTAAAAAACTGCTTAGGGCTACGGTAAACTTGCAACTGCCAGATGGCATCAAAGCAGGAACTTTTGAGCATAACATAGTTGTAGATCCAGACAGCTCAAGGTTGATGTTATTGCCTATAATTGCAGAAAAAGCTACGAATGGAAAGATCCAGTTCAATATAGTAAGTGATTTCGATAAAGAAACATTAACCCTTCCCATTGTTGTACAACAGAAGGGTTTTCCTGTAATAGAAACCTTTTCTGGTAATACATCGGCAGTACATCGTTTTAAAATCAATAAAATGATGAACGGTACGCTTGTTCCTAAGCTTTCCATTTATAAAGATGTAGAAGGACAATTGGTGAATGGTATCGAATCTATGCTGCGTGAACCTTATGGCTGCTTTGAGCAGGCATCATCAACTACATATCCCAATGTTTTTATCCTAAAGTACTTGAGACAGACCGGTAAATCTAATCCTGAAATAGAAGCTAAAGCGCTAAACTATCTAAAAAATGGTTATAAGAGGCTCATAGGTTTTGAAACGAATGAAAACGGTTTTGAATGGTTCGGAAAAGCACCTGCACATGAAGCACTCACCGCGTATGGATTGCTAGAATTTACTGCCATGAAAGAATTTGTGGAAGTAAATGAAGCCATGCTGAAACGCACCAAGGATTTCCTGTTGAAACGCAGAGATGGAAAGGGCGGGTTTCGCCTTTCTAACACGGGATATGATAGGTTTGCATCAGTACCAAATGCAATTGCCAACATTTATATCGTGTATGCAATGTCGGCCGCTGGATTTGGAAAAGAAATCGAACCTGAATATCGTGTAGCATTGGCAAACGCTTTAAAAGCTGATGACGCTTATCAACTGGCCTTAATGGCACTTGCTGCAGATCATCTGAAAATGACAGCAGACTATGCTCAGTTAATGCAGGCATTGAAAATCAATTACGATCAGCGTAATCTCAGTGCTGAAACCAGCGTGGTTAATGCCAGAGATCATTCGCTCCGTGTAGAAACAATGTCTATCTATGCCTTGGCACTTATGAGGGCGAAACAACCAGATCTTTCATTTGTAGCCCAATTGCTTTCTAAGATAGTAAGCGCAAAATCATACTATGGTTACGGTTCTACACAAGCCACTGTAATGGCTTTAGCAGCAGTTGTTGAATACGCCAAATTAAGCCAACAGCAAATGATGAACAATGAACTCGTATTTACAATTAATGGTAAACAGATAAAAGAGGACGAGGAGCTCACAAAATACATATCAGAAGGGGAGAATACCTTCTCTGTTCATTATAAAAATGGACAAAATGGGGTTCCGTATAACCTTGAAGTAGCCTACCAAACCTTCACACCACCAACAGCAGCTAGTGCCAGCTTAACGATGCATACAGCTTTGAGCACAAATAAGGCAACAACAACTGAAACCGTCAGAATGACCATTGAAATAAATAACAAAGAAAATAATCTGCAACCAATGGCATCTGCTAAAATTGGTATCCCTGCGGGTCTTTCCCTACAACCATGGCAGTTAAAAGAGATTATCGAAAAAGGGCAGGTAGCATATTACGAGATTTTTGACAACTACTTGGTATTGTACTGGATGGGATTTGCGCCAAAAGAGACTAAAACCATCAATCTTGACCTTAAAGCCGAGGTACCCGGAACCTATAAGGCAAAAGCCAGCAACGTTTATCTCTACTATACACCAGAATATAAATATTGGAACGATGGTGTTGAGGTTGTTGTGAGGTAGGTTGGTGGGTTGAAGGTTGGAATGTTGGGAGGTTGGAAGGTTGAAAGGATGAAGGGTTGGAAGGATGAAGGTAAATACCTAGACTAACTCTAAGCTTTAGTCTTTGAGCTTAGCACCATTCACCATTCCCAAAACAAAACTAGTTCTTGTGGGTTTCCTAGTAGTTCAGCTACCGAACATCATTTACATTAAATCAACTACCATGGAAAATCAAAATGAAAAACAGAACTTACAGAACGGAGGCGCTCAACCAACAGAAGGAACAACTGCACCAAAAGCCAATCCGCAAAATGAAGGGGCAGCAGTAAAGGAAGGAGATCCTTCACAGCAGAGACCACAACATGGTGCCGATGCTGGAACAAATACTTCAAGTCGTGAAGATCAATTACCATCACTCAATGATGGAGCAGCTCTTGGAGCTGATGCCGATAGTGATGTCGATGAGTTAGATGATCTCGAAAAACAACAGGAAGGTAGTGATGCCGATCATGATCAAAATGGTCGTTCTTCTGTCTAAGTGATTAATTATCAAATAGCTATGTGGTACGCTGTGTTAATTTTCTTAACACAGCGTTCACAAAAACTAAATGCAAGAGATTTCTATGTTAAGTTAATGTTAACAAAAATTAATACTCTGATAATATAGAGTTAACATAGCACTGCTACCTTCAACCTATGAATTATCCTGTATTTATTTTCCACGAACTAGTACTTAGGGTTTCTTATATCAACCTGGGTATAGGTAGGTACATTTCCAGTACCATAGAAAACGGTGAATGTTTGATCAGTACCACCAGAGGCAGAATTAAAATTGGTCTTGGACTTCTTGAAAAGCAGTATCATGATCCGAAGTTAATTTCTGAGGATGAACTTCAACAGCTAGCCAGTAATTTCCAATTAGGCATTTAATAATACCATTCTTATCTTTTTTTCTTGTGTTACAGATTTAACGCTACATTTAGCCGTAAGAATAAAAAAATTATTCTTTAGTTAAATATGTATTGGTACGAAGATGAAGTCAGCAAGATTGAAAAAGAACAACAGGTACAGAGTGATGAGCCTCATGTATTATTCTATGGTTCTTCATCCATAAGGATGTGGCATACGCTCGATCAAGATTTTCCTGCCTATAAAGTAGCAAACCTAGGTTTTGGTGGTTCAACACTTGCCGCTTGTACCTGGTTTTTAGAAAGGATCATGACAGGACGCAGTGCAAAGGCACTCGTAGTTTATGCCGGCGACAATGATCTTGGTGATGGCAGGCACCCTGAAGAAGTCTTTATCTTCTTCCAACAACTGATGGTTGAAGCTAAACTCAGATTTGCTGATATTCCATGTTTTTTCATTTCCTTGAAACCCAGCCCTTCTCGATGGCATATTGCAGACCAGTTTCGTTATACCAATAATCTGATCCAAAATGAGATCATTAAAGAAAATGGGAACTGGAAGTTTATTGATGTATTCTCGCAAATGCTGGATAAATCTGGCATACCCGCTGCAGCACTTTACGATACCGACGGACTTCATTTGTCCAAAAAGGGCTATCAGTTATGGCAAAAGATTGTGAGTGAAGCCCTGGTTGTTGGGTAAAGAGTCCGAAAGTCGGTAAAGTCCGAAAGTCCGTTCCCCTCGATCGTGTGTTAAAGAGCAAAAAATAACCACCTAAATAAGGGTTCGACTATTATTGTGCATCCAGAGCTTTAAGCTTTAGTCTTTAAGCTTAAACTTTAAGCTTTACCTAAGCTTAATGCAAACGTAATATATAATGGCTATATTCCAATAAAGTTTGAGCATTATGAAAAGGGAATACCATAAATGGTTTAGTGACCGGTTGCAGCGTGATATGGAGCTGTTAATTTTCGGACATGCCGGTAAAGCTGTGCTTTTTTTTCCAACACGGATGGGAAGGTTCTTTGATTATGAGAACTGGGGAATTGTAGCTTCACTCAGTGATCAGCTTGAATCGGGAAACCTGCAATTGTTTTGTGTAGATAGCATTGATGCCGAGAGCTTTTACAATACCAATGAACATCCAGAAGTACGCATTGCAAGGCACCAACAGTATGAAGCCTATTTGATCAATGAGGTTGTACAGTTGATCTATAAGGTAAATGGCGGTGGTTTTATTCAAACAGCTGGCTGTAGTATGGGTGCTTACCATGCAGTAAACCTCGCAATGAAATATCCATGGCTCATTAGCAGGGCCGTTGGATTGAGTGGAAGATATGACCTGACACAAAACTTAGGGGATTTTAGAGATTTGCTAGATGGGCATAATAATGATGCGGTGTATTTCAGTATGCCATTACAGTTTGTACCTAATCTGGCTGATGGTTACCTGCTTTCTGAACTACAAGATTTAGAAGTGGTACTGGCCGTAGGTCGTGAAGATCCCTTTTTACAAGGTAATATTGATTTTGAGAGATTGCTAAACGAAAAAGAATTGCCCAATCAGCTTCATATCTGGGATGGCAATGCACATAGGGCAGCTGATTGGAGGCAAATGGTGCCCCTTTATTTTTAATAGAAACTAAATTTAAAAGATATGATGAACAAAAGATCGTTATTAAAAGGTGGAGTTTTATCAGGTTTATGGTTGCTTTTTATATCTTGTAGAGGGTAAGGGTGGTTAAGGGTCGTCAATAGTCCATGGTCAATAGCTTATAGTCTAATGACCAAAGACAGAGCAGCCCCTTATTTTCTTACTCGTCTTTCGAAATTTGTATTAAAATAGACTATGCATCCAAGGCTTTAAGCTTTAGTCTTTAAGCTATACTTCCCACCAAGGTAGTGGAAACATAATTTCATCTACCGAACTTGCAATCATATCAGGTTTGAAGGCATAATGACCCAGTCTATCCTTACTCGAAATGCCAGAGAGTACAAGAATGGTTTTATAACCCATCTGAACTCCTCCTTGGATATCTGTTTCCATAGTATCTCCAATTACGGTAGTTTCTGAAGTCTCAAGACCTAGGAATTTTCTGGCAGAACGCATCATCACCGGACTGGGTTTTCCAGTTACAAAAGCCTTTCTGCCCGTAGCTTCTTCAATCATGGCGGTAGTTGCTGCAATACCTAGATTGTTCCAGCCTGGTTTTTTTGGAGATGGATCACGATTGGTGGTGATAAATTTCGCACCTGCTAAGATCATGTCCACGGCACGGTGAACCATTTCCAAAGTAAAATTTCTTCCTTCGCCAAGTACTACAAATTCTGGATCGGTGTTAACCATGGTAATGCCGTGGTCATGCAAGCTACTGAGTAAGCCACCTTCACCAAGTACATAGGCTGTACTGTTTGGGCTCTGATCAGATAGGAACTTTGCAGTAGCCATTGCGCTGGTGTATACGTGGCTTTCACTTACGGTAATACCAAGTAATTTGAGTTTACGTACTACCTCTAGTGGTGTTCTCTGACTGTTGTTGGTCATGAACGCAAAAGGAATTTTATTTTCTATCAGGTTGGAAATAAATCTATCAGCTCCGAAGATCAATTCTTCACCGCTATAGATTACACCATCCATGTCTATCAGTAGGCCTTGTTTCATTTGTATGTGTGGTTTTATTGGAGACCTAAAAATAGTGTTTTTTTATTTCCTGAATATTAAGTTTGTTATTAATAACATAAATTTGTTCGACAACCTAGTTTCGCCCCTTGGCCATTAGCTATTAATGGTTAGCCATGACCAATGAACTATTGAACCAATTAACCAGGAAACATGATTAATTGCCAAACAGCTTAAAGTGCCTGGCTTTTACAGTTGGGGGTTTAACGATGATGTTTGTCCGCCAACCTCAATGTATGCTGCTTATAATTCGATTTCATCACCCAAAGAACTGGTGATTTATAAAGAGACTGGTCATGCTACGATTCCTGAGCAACGAGAAAATATGACCAAATGGCTTTTATCAAAACTCAAACAATGATAATAATTTCTTCTCTATAGCATAGAAGATGCTGAAATAAATTATAATGTTAATTTCGCTCCCCTTACCATTGACTATCAGCGATTGACCATTGGCTATTATTGATATTTCTTAAGGACTTCCTGTTGGTGTTCTAATTTTTGGATTTCTTTCATCGCCTGACGGCTTTCAAGGTAATAATAGATGGCAAATCCCAAAAAAATCTTGCCCAATACAAAAACCGCAGCGAATACCCAACGCCAAGCTTTATGGATGCGCATGTGACTGGAGCTGCCTTCTACTTCAATGAACTGACTTTCTGGTTTGTCATTTCCATTGAAATTCTGATCATTTGATGGATCAGCCCAAGCTGGCATCCTGTTGCTTTTTTCTTGTCTAATTAGCTCGCCAATAGAATCTTCTATCTTTTCTAACATGCCAGGTGGTGGAGCGATAGACATGTGCGCTGCGATACGTTCTAGATCAAGCTCAAGTTCGTTTAAGGCATATGCTACCTCGGGATGCTTTTCTTTAAGCTCAAGTAATTGTTGCGTTTCTGCCGCTGAAGCTGAACCTACTACATAGGCTTCCAGTATGCCGCTTTCTATGTAATCTTTAATTTTCACGTTTTCCTTTCATTACTGTGAAAGCCTCTTTTAGAGTCTTTCTGATTAGTTCTTCGGTTTGGTTCAATTGCTTCGCGATATCACACAATGATTTTTTTTGGTAATAGGCGAGGTTAAATACTTGATGTTGTAGTTGGGACAGCTGTTCCTGAGCAGGCAAATCTGCTGCTATCTCCAACTGTATGGTATGAGCGGGTAGATAGTTCAATGCAAATGTCCGTAGCTCATTCCAGCTACCGATATTTGGACTTGATCGTTCCTTATAACTAGCTTTTGCGAGTTCGCAAAAGATACTAATCATTTGTGCTTCGGCCTTTGCTCTATCATTGATAATCTGAGAAATAAATCCCAAAAGCATTCCTGAATATTTATTGTAGATTAACCTGACGTGTGTTGCTGTTTCCGTAAGGTCACTTTCCTGGTGTATTTTCAGCATTCCATTTTTTATTTGCTAAAACAAAATTATAAGATTTGATTAAATTTGCCAATATTTTTTGCTATATGCAAAAATCTACTCATATTTTTCAGGGATTTTATTTTCCATAAATACACTAATTTTTATTCATTGTTTTGGTGTATGCCGTGCTAGGAGCTATGAATCATCAAGATCTTCGTTTTACCTTTTTGTCTTATTCAATTCATCCATTATCAGATCTGTAATGTCGAACCTTGGGAAATCTCCTGTGTTGTTCAATAAAATTATGCAGGTTTCCGTATCATCTTGTTTTACGAACATAGAATAGAAGCCGAAGTCGGTACCAGGATGGTAGATAATCTGGTGTTGTTTAGTTGAGTTGAAAAGTCCTTTGTCGATCATCCATCCGTAACCATAACCTGCATTCCAATCTTCATAAAATGATCGTTCTTGATACATTTCTTCCATTTTGGGCTTTGGCAATAGTTTTCCAGAAAGTAGCGCATTGTTCCATTTCAGCAGATCACTTGCAGTTGAAGTTATTCCCCCTGCACCTGTTACGTTTTCAACCGAATACAAAGGCTCTGGCTTATCATAAAGGTAACCTTTTGCATGATTAATGGTGTTATCATCCCAACCAAGGTACGAGCTTTCCATCTTTGCGGGGTCGAAAATCCTGGATTTAAACACGTCAGCAAATGGTTTTCCTTCAATCTTTTGTACGATTAGTGCGAGGACCACATATCCTGAATTGGAATAATTAAATTGGCTACCAGGATCAAATGCTAAAGAATCACTACAGAAATTGGCAACTAGTTCTTCTAATTTGTATTTCTTATTCAATATTTTGGCTACATAATTAGTGTTGTTGAGATAGTTTGGAATTCCGGATGTATGGTTGAGCAATTGTTCCAATAGGATCTCTCCATGTCGATAGTTTGGTAGATATCTGCTAATTGGAGCTTTAAGTTCAAGTTTTCCCTCATTTGCAAGTTGTTGAATAAGTATTGCGGTAAAAGGCTTTGCAAGCGAACCGATCCTATATCTGGTATCCATATTTGCAAGCGTTTTTTGCTCAGTATTAGCAAAGCCATAGCTTTTGGAGATCAGGGTTTCTCCTTTATGAACAATCAGAACGGTTCCATTGAACTGATTGTTTCGCTGATAAAAACTAATTAAACTATCTAAGCGTAAATTAGCATTTTTAGGGAGTTTAGCAATCAGCAACTGCGCTTTCTTTTTAAGATTATACTGTTCATTGTTGGCCATGATTTTTTTAATTATAGGTTCGATTTCGAAATCAGGTAACAATATGGTATAGTCTTTCCAAAATAATAGGTTAGCTTGGTCAACATGTTGAGATTCAACGAACTTTTGGTCTCCGAGAACTTCTGATGTCTTGAATGGTTCATTTCGCTGTGTATCTATGTTAGTGGTCATATAGTCTACTTTTACATCGGCTAAAAAGTCGTAATGGTTACGCTCACTTTTAAAATTCAATGAGGTATGATTGGTTACATTTGATAGTGCCCATCTTGCACCAACCTTTTGATATTTTACATAGGTTTGGTCTTTTTTGATCTGAATTTCGAGTTTCATTATTCCAAGCAACATTCTGGTAGCCAAATCGCCATATCGGGCATATTTAATCCCCTTGGGACTTAAGCCATAATCAATTGCCATAAAAACAAGGTTATCCCTATGGATATAAATCGTGCCTTTATATAGTGATTTCTGGAGTTCATCAATTTGGTCGAAGCCAATTTTGTAGGCAGGCTGACCTTCATAATCAATAATGCCCAGTAGTTTGAAGGTGTGGTTTTTTAATCCGTTTTTACTTAATATTGGATTTTCATCAATGTTTTTTATCACATCGTACTCAAAAATACCACTTGGTTTTAAGCCAAGATCTATGCCATGGGATTGTTTTTCATCCTTGATGGCACGCATTTTAGTGAGTCTCAATTGATTTCCTTTTGTGCTTGCATAACCAGGATTGAAGATGTCAAATACGGCTTCGGATAACTGGATATATTCGTTGTTTTTAGCCGTGACTGTTCTATAGAAACCATTCTGCAGATGGGTATCATGGTAGTTTTCTGGGATTTTGGCGATAGCGTTTTTAATGATATTGAGTGGGTTTTGCACTTTAATCTCAACACCCTGAAGTTCGATTATACTAGGTTTTAGGAAGATGGTATTTTCTTGGTCGATTAGTTGTGAAATAGCTAATTTTTTCGGTTCGAAGCCAATTATAGAAAAACCGATACTGTCTTTAACGTCTTTAGCCTTTAAGTGCAACAAGAACATTCCACCTGCATTGCTGAAGGTAGTTAGGTTATTTTTTAACGTTTTGATATTTGCAGCTTCGATAGGCTTTTTACTATCGAGGGCTAATATTTTCCCCTTAATAATGAAGTGCTGATCTTGAGCGCGCCCCAAAGGCGGCTGAATTGCAAATAAGAATAGGATGGACAAGCATTTTAATTTGAGATGTTTCATATCGTATTGATGAATAAATAGTTAAAAAGGTTGCAGGCCACTTTACAGACATGCAACCTTTCTGGAATAGCGTGTGTTAGTTAGTTTCTTCCTTTGATCCTATTTTGTTCTTCTGTTTTTCCTTTGTTGCTGGAAGTGTTTTTGATTTTAGCATTGCCAATATTGTAGCCGAAGCCAATATAGGCACCTGTGCTTTCCCATTTTCGGATGCTGGTTTGGTCAATGTTCCCAGCTAATGCACGTTGGCGAACACGTTGGGTATTGAGCAGATCTCGGTAGGCGAGCGATAGTGTTCCTTTACCTTCAAAAAGTGTCTTTTTTGCCGAGAGGTCAACACTATAGATTGGGCTATTTTTATAGATGGACGTTCTACTGGCATAATTGAACCAACCAGAAATCCCAGCTTTCCAAGTTTTACTTAAAATAAAAGAATTACTGAGTGAAGCGTTCAATCCGGCTCCGCTGTTTTTAATGGTTGCAAGACCGGGATAACCGTTCAGTTTGGCCGAGTAAAACTGGTAACTAGGTTCTATTGAAGCGTAACCAGACCAGAATTTACTCAATGTAAAAGGACTGCTGAAAGAGAGGTTGATCAGGCTGCGCTTTCCTGCATTAATGGGGATTGCCAGGGTTTGGTCTTCATTTTGAGTGGTAATGGTCTCAATTAGGCCTCGAGTTTGGCTATAATTCAGTTTAATCTGCATTTGACCATTGATAGCGATATCTGCTGAAAGACTGTTGGTGAACTGTGGTAATAATAGCGGATTACCTTGTGTAGCATAGTAAAAATCGGTACGATAGGTATAGGGATTTTGATCTTGGAAGCTTGGTCGGTCTATTCTTCTTGAATAGTTTAAACCGATGCTGTTTTTTTCGCTGAGCTTATATCTGATAAAAACAGTGGGAAAGAGACTAAGATAAGTTGTATCTCTAAGCGGAATGGTATTGCTGCTATTATCTCCAATAACTCCCTTCATCTGCGTGAGCTCTGTTCTTAGACCTGCGTGTAGGCTCCATTTGCCCAATTGCTGTTTAGCGCTTGCATAACCTGCGAAGATTTGCTCCCGATAGTCGAAATTGCTTGAGATAAGCGGTTGTGAATTAGCTCCAGTTTGGCTTGCTGCAAGTAAATTATCGGTTTTGCTGGCAGAGGCCTTTAATCCTGTTTCTATTACCATACTGCCTTTTTTATAGCTATAATCACCTTTTAAGGAATAAAGACTGATTTGCGTTTGTGTGTTGTTAGTGAAATCTGCGGTTTCGCCATTAATAAAACTATTGCTTACGTTATTGTTAAGCCTAGATCTATAGCCTGTCCAGTCGGCTTCGGCATTTAGCGTATTTCCAATCGTATCGGTGTATTGGTAGTTGAGGTTTGTGCCAATGCGATCTTGTGTATTATTGGCAATTGTGGCTGTACTGAGCAGACTTGAAGATGATCCTGTTACCAGTGTTTGCGCATCAGATGGAAAATCTTCCCATTCATGTTGTAAGCTAATAATGGCGCCTAACCTAGATTTTTCTGACAATATATATTCAAAACCAGCCCTGATGTTTGGGTTGCTGTAGCCCTGTCGCTCTATGCCGTTTTGTAAAAAGGTTTTATCGCTAAGTATCCTGGTGCTCGAAACAGTGGTATGCTGTAAGCTATTGTCATAACTGCCATTAGCGAATAATAATAGTTTGTTGGATCTAGCGTTTATGCTGAAAGAAGCATTTTGACGAAAATGTTCTGTAAATTGATAACCAGCAGTAAGGTTAGCAGTAGTGCCGTTATTACTGGCTTTTTTAAGGATGAGGTTAATGATACCAGCATTCCCTGCAGCATCATATTTGGCTGATGGATTGGCAATAATTTCAATTGTTTTAATATTAGTTGCTGGCATAGATTTAAGAAGGGTTGCAAGCTGTTGTCCGCTAACTACCTGTAGTCTGCCATCTATCATTACCTGAATTCCTTTTTTACCGCTCATCTTCACGTTATCTTGTCCATCAACACTAACTCCAGGCGACTGGCGTAGCAATTCAAGTGCATTTAATCCTGCTGAACCGGGCATGGATTCGACATTGAGCAATACTTTATCAGTCATTACCTGTACAATGGGAATTTTGTTCTTAATGGTCACTTCGTTTAACCTGTAGGTTTTGGCAGAATCTGTTTTCAGTGTATCGGTTTTGGTTTGTGCACTGCTTGGGTAATAGCTGATAAATAATAGCAGCAGGATAACTAATAGTTGTTTCATCTTTGAGTTTTTTCCCAAAGGTTGCACTAAAAATAGGAGTGGTCGCTTCAGATTATGATTTGAGACGAAGAGGGAGTCCGAAAGTCGGAAAGTCGGAAAGTCCGTTCCCCTCGGCAGTGGGGTAAAGCTTATAAAGCTAAAAGCTGAAAGACTAAAGCTAAAAGCTAAAAGCTAAAAGACTAAAGCTTAAAGCTTTCCCCTCGTTTTGTTAGCTCGGAGAAGAAGCTAAAAGCTGAAAGACTAAAGCTTAAAGCTTCCCCTCGTTTTGTTAGCTCGGAGAAGAAGCTAAAAGCTGAAAGAACAAAGCTTAAGGCTTTCCCCTCGTTTTGTTAGCTCAAAGATTAAGTTGGGTTCTTTAACCATAGCTTTAGTCCTTAGGCTTTGAGCTTTTCTGCTTCAATAACATTGAGGGGAACGGACTCACGGACTTCCAGACTTTGGGACTCTTTAATTAAGAAACTCTTTAGGATTTTTCCCTGTAAACTTTTTGAAGGCACGATTAAATGTAGCTTTAGAGTTGAAACCTGCATCAAAGGCAATGGCCAATAAGGTCTGGTTTTTGAATTCTGGAAGGGCTATCCGTTGGATTACGGCTTCTGTACGGAAGCGATTGATGTAGTCATTAAAGTTAAGTCCGAAGCTTTGATTAACCGTTCTGCTGAGCAATACTGGGTTAGTGCCAAGTTTTTTAGCTACTTGGGAAAGGGTAAGATCTGAGCGTTCAAAAAGCTTTTCTGCCTCCATAAGTTCTGCTAAAGCAATGGCCAGTATTTGGAGTTTTTCAGTTAATATAGGATCTAATTCAGTTTCGCTTGCCAATTGAATGATGGTTTCTTTGTGATCACCCACTTTCAATTCTGGATCCTGTTCGTATTTTAACAGCAATTCGGGATCAAAATGGACTTTATAGAGTGGAAGCAGTCCTGCGGTGTAGGCGTTGATGGCGATGTAATAAGTTACAATTGCAAATCCAAGATAATAATACCATGGCCCAAAATATCGCATGCGCTCAAAGAATTCGAAATTAGAGAGAATGGTTTTAATGATAGGCAAGATGCATAGTAGCGCAAAGGCATAGAGAAAATTACGTAACCATTTGGCACTGGCCTGATCAGCAAAGGAAGTGGTAATGGTCGTATATTTTTTATACTTGCCATAATATTGATAAGAAAGATAAAGATAGATCAATATGCTTGCCATGGAGAGTAGGGTGTACCATTGATCAAAATCTGGATCTTGTCGTTCCAAAGTAAGTTTATAGTGATGTGTGATGAGCAGGTTGGTGAGGCTATCCACGGCTGTGTAAAACAGGTAAAGTACTCCTGGTAGGAAGTGCAGATACATGTTCTTCCTGATCCGAAACTCGAAATCAAAAATAGAGCGGGTATAGAAATAGAGTAATGGGCCAAGGAAAAGGGTGTGTACAAATGGTACAAAGAACAAGACATCACGATAGGGTTGGGTATCGTACCATCCGGCAAAGCCGACCATAAATGGAATAATCAACAATGCAGAAAGGAACATTAAAATGCCCATCAACCTATCTGCATAACTATCTGTAAGCCAACTTCTTTTAAAGAACAATATGGAGTAAACTACTAGATGGACAAAAAAGACCAGTAGGATGCAGCTGTAGAAGTTGAAATCGAAAAGCATGTTGCTAAGCTAACAAACCTTTGGAAAAAATCATTGTGATTTTTAGTAGGTAATTAATTAAGATTTGTGAGTTCGAAAGTCCGGAAAGTCCGGAAAGTCCGTTCTCCTCGATGCTTAAGACTGGATGTATAAGCTACATTCATGTTGGTAGATCTTTTGAGATTAGACCCTTAATGAACCACGGAATGCTCTGCCGGCATAATAGGATTGTGCACCATTATGATAGATAAATATGGTATTATAGCGGAAATCGGCAAAGAGTGCACCACCAAGTGCCCTGATTTCGGCGGGTGTGGTAATCCAGCTTGATGTTTTACTATCGAACTTTCCGAGTTTTTGCAAGTGGCGGTATTCTTGTTCTGATAATAATTCAATGCCCATTTCGGCCGCCATATCTATAGCAGTATTTTTAGGCTGGTGCTCTTTTCTTGATTCTAGTCCTTCACGGTCGTAACAAACGCTTCTTCTTCCACTAGGGCTTTCGGGAGCGCAATCATAAAAGATGAATTCACCTTTTTCCCTGTCATACCCAACAACATCTGGTTCGCCTCCAGTTGTTTCCATTTCATTGAGTGACCATAGTTTTTCATGATTGGCTTCTAGTTTTGCCTGTACTTTGGTCCATTCCAGATCTTTATGCCGATGGATGTTCTTCTCAAAACGTGACTTCAATATATTAACCAATGCTTCACTTTGTGGCGGTAAAAGGACTTTTTTGTTGTTATCCATGATTTAGGTTTAAGATGGTTTATAGGAGCTAAAATAAGCAAATAAGGTTAAAGCTGAAAGACTAAAGCTTAAAGCTTTGGGTGCATAGGATTGTTGGATAAACTTAATGGGGCTTAAAGCTTAGAGCTTAAAGCTGAAAGACTAAAGCTTAAAGCTTTGGATGCATAGGATTTGTCATTTATAAGGTTAGGTTGATCATTAGTACAAGTATTGAAGGCAAGGTGTAGCAGTGAGGAAGGTAATATCATCCTTCGTCCATCCTTCGTTCATCCTACGTTCATCCTTCGTTCATCTTACGTTGAAACTATAATCATAGGAGCTTTAAGCTTAAAGACTAAAGCTTAAAGCCTTGGATGCATAGGCTGGACGTTCAGGTGGTCAAGGTTAGGAAGTTCAAGACTCGTCTTAAAGACTAAAGCTGATGGGCTTAAAGTATTTGCTTCATCTCCAGTCTCACATCTCAAATCTCATGCCTCAAATCTCATGTCTCTTAAACGTCATCTCTTTATTATTAATTGGTATATCGGGAATTTCCGATATATATTTGGGTTATGGATCAGGTAGAAGTCTTCAAGGCACTTTCGAACAAAACTAGGTTACAGATTTTGAACTGGCTTAAAGATCCGGAATTAAACTTTCCGGAGCAGAAGCATCACGCGGGTTATGAAAATGGTGTATGTGTAGGGCAGATCCAATTAAAAGCTGGGCTTACACAATCGACAGTTTCCGAGTATTTATCGGTATTACAACGAGTTGGGCTTGTGAAGTCTGTACGGATTGGCCAATGGACGTATTACCAGAGAAATGAAGAGGCTATAGGATTATTCAGGAAGATGATCCAATCAGAAATTTAATTTAAAAAATATCAATATCATGAATACAGACAGTTTATTTAGGCCATTCAGCCTTAAATCATTAAACATAAAAAATAGAATTGTAATGGCGCCAATGACGCGTTCATTTTCTCCAAATGGTGTTCCTACGGATGCTGTTGCTGCTTATTATGAAAAGAGGGCAGAAGGTGAGGTAGGATTAATTTTATCAGAAGGTACGGTTATCGATAGGGTTTCATCGTCAAATGACGCTAACATTCCACACTTTTATGGTGAAGATTCGTTAACGGGATGGAAAAAAGTGATTGATGGGGTACATGGGGCTGGGGGTAGTATGGCACCGCAAATGGCACATGGGGATTATGGATAACCATCATTCGGGTTGGGTACCATCACAACCATTTGAAGGTCCTTCTGGGTTAAACAGACCAGGTTTTAACAATGGTAAAACGATGAGCGAAGAGGATATTGCAGATACCATTGTTGCTTATGGCAAAGCTGCAGCAGATGCTAAACGTTTAGGTTTTGATAGTGTTGAGCTGCATGGCGCACATGGTTATCTGATCGATCAGTTTTTTTGGGATGGTACCAATCAACGTACTGATGGTTATGGTGGTAAAACACTTGCTGAACGCAGTCGTTTTGGAGTTGAAGTGGTTAAAGAGGTGCGTAAACAGGTTGGTGAAGATTTTGCAGTGATTATACGTTTGTCTCAATGGAAACCATCTGCATATACCCATCAAATGGCACAAACGCCTCAGGAACTGGAAAGCTGGCTAAATCCATTGGCAGCTGCTGGGGTTGATATTTTCCATTGTTCACAACGTCGTTTCTGGGAGCCTGAATTTGAGGGTTCTGATCTGAACTTCGCCGGATGGGCTAAAAAGATAACTGGGAAAGCAACGATTACCGTAGGTTCTGTAGGTTTGAATGGAGAATTTTTAGCGGCCTTTGCGGGTGAAAGTTCTCAGCCAAGCTCATTAGATGAACTGCTTAGACGTATGGACCGTGGAGATTTCGATTTGGTTGCGGTTGGTAGACCATTGTTAGCAGATCCATTTTGGGTTAAAAAGATTAAAGAAGGTCGTACGGATGAGTTGAAAGGATTTACGAAAGCGGCGCTTGGGGAGTTGGTGGTAGAGTAGTCCGAAAGTCCGAAAGTCCGTTCCCCTCGATCGTGAGTTAAGGAGCAAAGACTGGGTGTTGAGTTAGTCCGGGAGTCCGTTCCCCTCGATGGTGTTATAGCTTATAGCTTAAAGCTTAAAGACTAAAGCTTAAAGCTTTGGATGTATAAAGTATGTTGATGTAGATTGATGATGTAATGGCCCTGATAGTTTATCGGGGTTATTTGTTTGAAATGGCGGTTTTTTGAGTGGAGCTTAAAGATTGCAGCATGTTGTAATGTGCGATGTCTTTCGCACTTTCCCGACTTTCGGACTCTTTAATATTGAATGGAATTATTAGGATATAAAAAACCCCGGTCCCAAACCGAGGATTTGTTCAAGGCCAGCCTAAGCCGTACAGCTTTCTCGGTCCTGATGATCAGATGTAGATAAAAAAGTGATTACAGGAGTATTAAATTTGATAAATGTGAAATGGCAGTTTTTTGAGAGCTCAAAGGTTGCAGCATTGCTATAATGTGCTATGTCTTTCGGTCTTTCCAGACTTTCGGTCTTTTTAAGATGGATGCGTTTGGTACGGAATTTTAAGGGTATAAACAAACCATCGGCTTATTTATGTTGTTAACTAAATGTACCAGTAGAAAGCCTTATGAAAAATTTGATTTGTTTATTTAGTTTAGTTTTATTGATTTCTTGCCATCAGGAGCAGAAGACAAGTGTCGGTTCAAAGGATTCAGGAGCTGTAGATACGGCAAGTAAAGCTACTTCTGGCAGCAAGTTACAAGAAGCATTCGTTACGCCTCAATCGGTAGCAGAAATTAAAGAGGCTTATGCCATTATTGTTGATAAGATGAATAAAGGTCAATTTGACTCTGTTTCATTTAAATATAATTGTCAGGAGGAGCGGAGTGGAACTGTAACTTATTTTTCTGAAAATGGGGAGCTTCGGATTATCCGCCATCAATATAATGAATATGATCATCATGAGGCTACAGACCAGTATTTTCTGAATAATGATCGTACCTTGTTTTTTGCGCACCTTAACAGGTTGTCTTGGAGTTTTGATTCGGTAGTTGGCAAAGATGGGGCAACAAAAGATGATATCAGGGAACAAAGGATCTATATTGTAGATAAACAGGCGATTCAATGTCTTGAGAAGAGGTTTACGACAAGGTCTCAGGCAAAGGACAATCCCACATCAGCAAGTGTAGCTAATAAACAGGTTGCATGCAAGCCGATCAAGCCTTTGTTGAAGGACTTTCAGCAGTTGCTAGATTTTAAGAATAAAGAGGATCATACTTGTTTGTACAAATAGCCAAAAGTTCAGTCTTTTTCTGCTATTACTTTTCTATGGTTTTTACCCCATTCGATCATTTCTTCAATGATATTACCGAATGTTTTGCAATAGGGCGTTGATAGATATGATACCAATACTGGCGGTCCTGGATCTACAGTTCTTGTAATGAGTTTATTCATTTCCATTTCTTTTAATTCCTTTGATAACATTCTGGTAGTAATGCCAGGGATACTGCGTTCAATTTCCCTAAATCTTTTATTGCCATTACAAATGGAATTGATGATTGGGATTTTCCATTTACCTCCTAACACATAAAGAGTGTCTTGTAACGCTTGCATTTCTTCAACTGCATTACGGATAATTTCTGTTGTTGCCATGGTTAAATATTGGTATACTCAGTGATACTGGTAACAAATATATACCAATGTGTGCATAGATTTGTAATCAAATTTAAATAAGATGAAAAAAACAATATTTATTACTGGAACCAGTACGGGATTGGGCAGGCTTACTGCGCAATATTTTGCAAATGAAGGGTGGAATGTTGCAGCAACTATGCGCAGTCCAGAAAAGGAAACAGCATTACAGCAACATCAAAATATTAAGGTATTTAAGCTTGATGTTACCGATGTATTAGAGGTTAAAGCAGCTGTATCTGCAAGTATTGAAGCTTTTGGTAAAATTGATGTGGTTGTTAATAATGCTGGTCAAGGTATGTATGGGGCTCTTGAGTTAATGTCAGAGAATGCTATAGACAATCAATTTGCCGTAAATGTACGTGGACCGATCAATGTGATCAGAGCATTTCTTCCACATTTTAGGGCAAATGAAGAGGGCCGTTTTATCAACATCAGTTCTTATATGGGTATTACCTCTGCTGTACCTTTGGGTTCGTTGTACAACATGTCTAAATTTGCATTAGAGGGTTTGACAGAGGGTCTTTATTACGAACTTGAGCCGCTAAACATTAAATTAAATTTAATTGAGCAGGGTGGGTCTGATGGCAATAATTTCGTGAACAATATTACTTGGAATAGTGAAAGCGGAACTGATGCTTATGATTCGGTAATTAAAAAGGTTCAGGATCGAATGGAAAGTTCACACCAAATGAAGAAGACTGATCCGCAGGTAATTGTTGATGCCATTTTTGAGCTTGCGAACGGCAACAATAATCAGTTCCGTACTTTGGTTGGTGAGGATAGCAAGGCATTGATGGAGATGAGGGCGGGTATGTCTATAGAGGCATATTTAGATAAAATTGCGACCATGTATAAGTAAAAAAATAATTGATTGGGCTAAGCTGGGAGGGTAATTTCTATTTGTGTGCCGCTTAATTTTTCTGAAAGTACATTTAACTTTCCATTGAGCAGGTTTACTCTGGCAGAGATGTTTTTCCAGCCCATGCCTTTTGACTGATTGATGGTTTGGGGATCAAAACCTTGGCCGTTGTCTTTAATGCCAATGCTAAAACTATGTTCTTTGGCAATGACTTCGATATCTATTTTACTGGCATGTGCGTGTTTAACCATATTGTTAAGCACTTCTTGTACAATACGGTAGATGCTGAGTTCTGTTTGTTTGGTAAATGGATAGTTCTTGATCTGATCGGGTACATTTAAGGTGGTGATGGTACCTGTGGCAGTTATCTTATCGCAGAGGTCTTCAATTGCATTAAAAAGGCCGAAATTCAGTTCTTCTGGAATAAGGTTATGAGAAATATGACGTACTTCATCAATAGCATTGTCTACCAGTTGAGCGGTATTGTCCGTGACTTGGTTTTCTGGTTGTTGACGTTGGAGGTTTGATAAATTCATTTTAACGACAGACAACATCTGTCCGATACTATCATGTAAATCTCTGGCAATACGGATACGCTCATTTTGTTCACCTTCAAATAATGCTTTTGTGGCGAGTTCCTGTTGTTGATAAATTTCGTTCTGAAGCTTGATTTTATGGCGTTTATAGTAAGAGTATCCCAGCAATGCTAGGATTGAGAATAAGAGGCAAAGACTTGTTAATGTAATATTGCGTTGTTTAATTTGTAGCGCATTGTTGGTTAGTTCGAGGTTTTGAATTTCGTTTTGCCTTTTCAGGTTTTTTATGTGCTGTTCTTTTTCTTTGGTAATAAGGTTTTGATTAAGTAATTGTTGGTTTTGGTTTTTGATTTTAAGCTGATTGATGTCTAAAACCTGTTGTTTTTGTAGCAGTTGCAAGGATTGGTTATTGATTTTTAACAGGTCTATGCTTTTTTCTTTGTTTAACAATGAGATTTGTGCTTCTTTCTTTTCGGTCTCATATTTTGTGTTGATTTCGTTTATCTGTTGGCTTACCACTAGGTTTGCATCTTTTGCTTCGTAAATATTATGCAGGTTTTGGTTGACCATGGCATTTTTGTAATCTCCTTTTAGCGAATCTACAATGGCCATTCTATTGTAGAGTGCACTTAATGCATAAGGAAGAGCTACGCTGAGGTCGTACTTTCTGGCTAGTGCCAGCCATTTTTCAGCTTCATCCAGGTTTCCAAGTTTGGCATAAGCGGATGCGATATTTGAATGTACTTTTATGATTGCTGAAACATCGTTGGTCCTTTGTGTATATTCTAAGGTCTTTTTAAAGTTAATGATGGCTTCGTTATAATTACCTTGGCCAAGATTGATCCCGCCCAAGTTGTTGTAGACCCTGCCCAAGCGTAAACTTTCTTTGGGATGGTTGGCAAGCAGCTGTAATGATTGCTCCAAGTATTTTTTAGCCATTTCCATATTATCTTGTTCCAAGTATATCAATCCAATACCACTATAACTATTGCCTAGTTCTATGTCGTTTTTGGTTTTTATGGCATAATCTGCCGCCATTTGGTAGTACTGTTTGGCTTTGTTGAACTGCTTTAATCGCCAGTACATATTGCCCAAATCAATCATTATAATATTGTAACTAGGTTTTTCTGGCATTGCCTCACTGATTTTCAGCGCTGCAAATAAATCTGTAATGGCTTCGTTATAATTTCCCCTAAATTCATACCATTTAAATAGGGTAGTATAGGTATCTAATAAGAGTTTACGTAATTTGGGTTTTTGCGCATAGATTTCTTTCGCCTTGTTATGGGCATTAATGGCATTATCATATTGACCAAGATAACCATAACATTGGCCCATGGCAGCGTAGGCATTCCCGTAGTTCATGATATGATTTGCAGCATGTGAATATACAGCTGATTTTTGAAACAGGTCGAGAGCGGTCTTGTATTGCCTTTTTCTCATAAAGTAGATCGCTTTTAGATAATAAGAAATTCCTTTTCCCATGTTGTTGTTAACCTTTTCAGAGATATCAAAGAGTAAATTACAGTAGTACCAGACTTTTACGGAGTCGTTTTTGCCATATACGTGGGCTATCGCAATATCATTAAGGATATCTATTTTTTGGATACTTGTTTTTGCGTCAAGATATTTTTTGTTGAGTTTAGCCAGATCTGTTTCTGTTTGTGCTTTAGTAATGCATGTAAAACAACAAAAAACTAATACTACAGGAAGGAAGAGTTTGTGGTACAGTGACATGTAGTTAATCGGTCTGGTTAATTTATTTCTGTTTTAGTTCTGGCTCTTTCGATGGTATGGTTTCGCTAACAGTTAATCAAACCATTTTTAATTGCATATTTAACCAGGCCTACTGTACTTCTACAGTTGCATTTTTCAAGAAGGTGCTGTCTATGATTGTCGACAGTTTTTTTACTGATGAACAGTTTATCGGCAATTTCTTCGCTGGTATGTTCATTGGTGATGAGTGTTAAAATCTCTTTTTCTCTGGTACTGAGTTGTTTCAATTGTTCTTCTTGAGTTTTTTGTTTCTGATATTGGTTGTAGATGATTGGGACAATATCTTGAGAGAAGTAGGTGCCATCATTAGCAATGCGGTGTAGGGCAACGAGCAGTTCATTTTGCCCGCTGTTTTTGAGGATATATCCATCTGCTTCTGCATTTACTGCTTCTTTAACCGCCTGGGTATTATTGTACATAGAGAGTATGAGTACCTGAATGTGGTTAAATTGGTTCTTGACCATTTTACAGAGCTCTGTTCCACTGAGTAAGGGCATACTGATGTCTGTAATTAACATGTTATATGCAGATGGATTGGCGGTAATGAGTTCAAAAGCGGCTTGTCCGTTGGTAGCTTCCCCTGCAATTACATACTCAGGCTTGTGGCGCAACATGCTTTTTAGGCCATCGATGACCATCTGGTGATCGTCTGCAATTAAGATGTTGAGAGTTGGGCTTGTGGAGCTCATTATATTAGGTTGATTTAGATTTGGTGTGCCATGTTTGGCTAAATCTAAAATAGATAAAAAGCCGGAGAAATTTACTCCGGCAGTTATTCATTTTTAGTTGTTTACCTTTATTTTTTCTACCTTTTTGCCTTTGAAGGCGAAGATAAATTCTCCATCAGCGGTAATATCCAATCCGGCGCCATAAATGGGGCTTCCACCTTTACCTTTTGATGTTACTGAACCTTTGATGTTCCCGTTTGAAAGGTCAACGCCATAAATGATATTTTTGGAGTTCTTTTGATCTCTTAAAAAATAATTATCGCCCAGATGGTAGAAATAATCTACTCCAGAGATCTTCTCTGTGGCATAGTTTCTTTTGCCATCAGCCTTTTTGTAGCTGGCTAAACCTTTTTCTGAAAGTATGATTACATTATCATCGAAATCGATTACATCCGTTGCCCTTCCAACTTTGGCATCGTTATGTTTTACGTCAAAAAGTTGCTTTCCTGTTTGGATATCATAGGCGTAGAACTGATCGCCATCACCTACGAAAACAGTTTTGTCTTGGTCTATTATCATGTCGGTAATACGTTTGTCGAACTTTTCAGAGCGCCAAACTGTTTGACCAGTTGCCTCATCTAAAGACAAAATGCCATTTTTTTGTGCCATATAATCATAGTAGAGGTTATATTCTATCTCTACACCAGAGGAGGTGCGGTGACGTTTAATTTCTTGCACTTCTACTTTTCCTCCAATTTGTACCATCAACCTGTTTCCTGTTTTGTATAGATTTGGCATGGATAGGGCACCGGTAATCTTTTCAGATTGCCAAATTAGTTTTCCAGTTTGCAGGTCATGTTTTTCTACATACTTAGTTTTGTTGGCGCCTCCAAAAACAACGAGATATACGGCATCTTCGGTAAATATTGGATCTGCAAGTGTACGATAAATAGCTTTTTGGCTGCCACCTAATAAAGAATTGCCACTTTTGCGCATGTCATTTTCATAAACGACTTCCCATATTTTTTGGCCTGTTGCCATGTCGTATGCCTGCAGGCCATCTAACCAGAAATAAACTCTATTTCCTCTTACTGATAAATCAGCCACTGCTTTTCTGGTTACGAGTTCTTTTTCAACCGTACCTCTAAAGTTACTTTCCCAAAGTACTTCTCCGTTCTTGGCATCAATTTTAACCAATTGGTTTTTAAAGCCAGAAAATAGGGCGGCTAGTAAGGTGGGCTTATAATTGAACATGACTATGGTATTACTTGCTTTATCATAACGGTATTTGCCAACGGAACCAGTAAAGCGTTTGGTCTCCCAAATTTTCTCTCCTGTTTTGGCATTTACGAGATTTAGTGCATCTTTTTGGGTAATTAAAAAAGCGTCGAGTTCTGAGAGGTATTTTACTGTTTCTATCTCAGAATCTTCGGTTGCATCTTTTGGGAGTAGGTTTTGATAGTTTTCAGAATTCCAGAGTTCTTTGCCAGTGGCAATATCTAAAACGGCAATTCTATCTTTTCCTAATGATTTGCGATCGAACAAAAATAGGTAACCGCCATTTTCATCATGGATGAAGTATTGGAATTCAGATGAATTGGTTTTATTGGTGGTAATCTTTTTATAGTCGCCACTCCAAATCTCTTTACCGTCGGTATTGAGGACTGTAGCCGAGTTATCGTCTGTTCCCAAGATAAATGAGCCGCCATCGTTGATCATGGCTAGGCGAGATGCTTTATTAGCAAATTCGGATTCCCAGACGGTGCTCAGGTTTCCTGATTTTTTTCCGGCTTTGCTACCACCAGTAATGTTGCCCAGTTTTTCTTTGAGCTTGCCGAATTGAGCTTTACTGTTAAAACCTATGCAGGCTAAAAGTAAAAGGATAATGAGTTTTTTCATCAGAATATAGTTTATGGTTTTAGGGTTGGGACTTATGGTGTTATTGATTTTGCCACAGATGCACAGATTGATAGTTCATTCGTTCACTGGTTCATTGGTTCATTGGGTAGGAAGTTAACATGGTGCTTAAATTGATAGCCACAGATTAGGAGATTTTGGGGGTAGATTTTTACCACATAGGGACATAGAAAACATAGGTTTTTGCCACAGATGCAGAGATTGATAGTTCATTAGTTCAGTGGTTCATTCGTTCATTGGGCAGGATGTAGCTTGGTTGCTTAAATTTATTGCCACAGATAAGGAGATTTTGGGAGTAGATTTTTAACACATAGGCACATAGTTAACATAGGCATTGGTTATATATGCAGACGCTTATGTGACTTATGTATCTATGTGCCGAAGCTTAGTCTTTAGTTTCCTGTATCTCTAATTCGAATGAGTTGCCGAATTTTAAATCGTTTGTTCTTTTCCAGTTTAAAATTGAAATTGTGGTTAAGTAACTTTTCGGATAAGAATTCCATAAAATCTATTTGTGTTATGGAGCTTTCGACCTTAAAGAAGGAATTGACCTTTCCTTTATCATCAATTCCTAAATCGACTGTTACCTCACCATTGATTTTAGGAAACTTCTTTCTGATTGCATTTTGAAATGTTGGTGTTTTTACAAAATCTGTCATTTCCTTTTCAACGGCAGCTTCCACTTCTTCCTTAGTTTGCAGTTGTGGTTTTTGGGCCAAAAGGTTTGTAACTCCAGAGATAAAAAATAATAAGATGACCAAAGGCTTGACCAGTGTTTTCCAAAAAATGGTAGCTTTCATTGCTAATAAGAAAATTTGATTTTAAAAGATTTTACTTTGAATCGTTTATTGGAAGCATCAAAGCCTTGCATAAAACTTTGTTTCATATCTATATCACTAAATGTCATGGTAACATTGTGCCCATCATTGGCGTCAACGGTAAAGGTTCCATTCATAGCAGAGTAGAAATATAATGCTGTATCTTGATAGATATTGATGCCGATAATAGGTGTTGTACCTGACAATATATTCGTTTTAACACCTGTTGCTGGCAATCCAGAAAGCATGTTGACCCCAATGCTATATTTAGTGAATATACCATCTTTATCTGTAGACTGGATGGTAATCTGTGCATAACCTGTAGTTACCGTTGGCAAAATCTTATCTATTGCAAAGGACTTAACGGTGATTGTTTTATCATCATACTTGGCTGTATTGTTCGTGTTATCACTGATTTGAATATTTCCTTCAGTTGGTACACTTGTTGGTTCTTCTGTTTTTGGTTCTTCTGGATTAACAGTTTCGCTGTCTTTTTTACAGGAGAATAAACATAAGCTGAAGCAGCAGATCGTGAATAATATTTTTTTCATCTGAATATTTTTTAAGGGGAGCGCAATCATGGACAATTTGTCGATTGCAGTTTATGGCACTGAGCCTTTGAGTTCTGATTAAAATGTTATTTAATTGTTCCGCTAAAAGAGCCGTTTTCTGCCCATGCTTCTTTGCCATTAGCATTAATTGCGACGAAATAGAACGTACCCTCTATTTTATTTCCGTCGAATTTGGTGATATTCAACTCTCCTCCGCCTTTGGTTGTACTGTTGGAAGCATCAGTTTTATAATTCAGCGAGCCATCGGCAGGTTTGGTGTAATCTTTTGAAAAGGTGATCCCGCCGTTGCTAGAATCGTTGTAGACGAAAGTGATTTTTCCTGTGGTTGCGATTTTCCGGTTAACGATGATGCTGATGCTTTCATTGCTGCCATCTTTAATGGCAGAAAGTGCAAATACCGTTATACCTGCGGTAGTAGTTTGAGTGATACCAAGTTTAGTGGAACTAAATTTACCAGCGGTTCCGTTACTATCGAAGCCGTAATTTGTTGCTGTTAAGGTACCTGCGCCACCAGTAGTTGATGGTTCTTCATTGTTGTCTTTCTTACATGAGGAAACAGACAGGATACAAAATGATAAAAATAGATAGCAATACTTTTTCATAAAATTTGATTTAAAATGTAGTGAATGATTAAATCAAATTTCTAAAATACTGTTGCCGTGGACAATAGGTTCGAATGCTCTAATTTATAGGTATAAATACCTATGGGTGTGAAGTAATGGCGTCAGACTTGAAATATTCTAATTTGTTAATGTTTGTTAACAGAAATCATCGCTTAAGTTTTAAGTGCCTACTTTAGTTTTATAATCAGATAAGCTACTATCGGTGTCTGGATTAAAACATATTTGATGAGAACTAAACTCTTATGGCTGTCCATTCCAATTATATTTTCGATTTCTGGAATTATATATCTTCAGATCGATTGGATGCAAAAAAATTATATTCTCGAATTTGATAGCATCAATAAAATCTCAGATTTTGCCTTAACTGCAGCAGTTACCAAACTGAATGAAGAAAATATAGAAGAGGCGTCCCAGGCTTTGATGAAAGAATTACCGACAGGATTAAATAGGGTTGATATCAAGAGGTCTCAGACATTTGATTCTTTAATCGTTACCATTCATGATAATCAGTCGGTAGAGAGTGGATTGAACGTCGTTAAGACTAGCATTAATATTGGCAGATTAAAATTTAACATGCCGAATAGTGTACTTGGAAGTTTAAAAGTAAATAAAGCAACTCATCCAATGGATGTTATTCTTGGTAGAATAAGTAAATCGTTAGCGTACAAGTCTAACATTACTGTTGATTTGAAGGATAGTCTAAAGCTTGCAGACTATTTTAAAGAAAATCTTAAAAAAGCTGATCTAAATGTAATGCCGAGCGAAATGGAGCTTGTCTTTTTTAGGGGAGATTTTAAGACCATAATGCAGCAAAAAAACAATGTTGTTGTTCCAGAAGTTTTGGTGGCGCTTGGTACAGGTTTTAAGTTATATCAATCTGCGAAGTTGAGTTCGTTCAATGGGGAGCGGACTTGGGTAGGAGCGTATTTTCATAGTCACCAAAAGCAGATTATTGCCAGGATGATGTATGGCTCGCTTTTATCAATCATTTTAATTGTGTTCATGATGGTATCTTTTATCTATCTGATCGGGCTGTTATTGAAGCAAAAGCGGATTGCACAGATGAAAGACGATTTTATCAGCAGCTTGACCCACGAGTTTAAAACACCGATATCGACAATTTCGGCAGCTATGGAAGCTATGCAGAATTTTAATGCCTTGAAGGATCCAGTTAAAACGGAACGTTATTTAAGGGTGTCAAGAGCGGAGCTTTCCAGGTTGGATACAATGGTGACTAATGTTTTAGACATTGCATCATACGAAAATAACACCTTGCAATTGGACCTTCAGCTTACGGATATCGAAGCGTTGATTAACGAAGCGGTAACATCCGAAAATTTTAGGGCGGAAAAACCGGTTGAGTTTCTAGTTTCTATTGATGCTGCAGTAATCAACCTAAAAGTTGATCGAGATCATTTCAGAAATGTAATCGTAAACCTGATTGATAATGCCATCAAATATTCAACAAGTGAGGCCAAGATTTCGATCAAAGCGGTTCGTGAAAATAGTCAGGTTTGTTTAACCGTTGAGGATCATGGTATTGGGATTTCTCCATCAGATGTTATGCATATTTTTGAAAAGTTTTATCGTGTACAAAAAGGGAACATCTATAATGTAAAGGGAACAGGCATTGGTTTAAGCTATGTAAAATCGATAATTGAATTGCACAAGGGGACAATCGATGTAAAAAGCACTTTGAATATTGGAACAACATTTATCATTTATCTACCTTTAGCCTAATGGAAATTGCAACTGTATTACTTGCTGAAGATGAGGCCGCATTGGCTCATATTGTGAGGGAGAGTTTAGAAGAGCGTGGTTTTAAGGTGATTATTTGTGCTAATGGTGAAATAGCGCTGCAGAAGTTTGAAGAAATAAAACCCAATATCGTTGTGCTCGATATCATGATGCCAATTTTAGATGGTTATGCAGTTGCAAAAAAAATAAGATTGATGGATCAGTATACACCAATTATATTTCTAACTGCAAAGAACCAAATTAAGGATGTGGTTGCGGGATTTGAGCACGGTGCAAATGATTATCTTAAAAAACCTTTTAGTATTGAAGAACTTATTGTAAGGATCCAGGTGCAACTGAGCAAAAATGGGATGTTGAACGTAAAACCTTCGGCAAACGAGATGATCAAAATTGGTGAATTCTGTTTTTATCCTGCGAGGCATGTGTTGGCAAATGGCACAGCAGTAAAAAAGCTAACGGCAAAAGAAAGCGAAGTGCTAAAATATCTCTATCTCAATCAGCAAAGCGTTGTAGAAAAGGGTGCAATGTTGAGACAGATCTGGGGAAATGACAATTTCTTTAATGCTAGAAGCCTTGATGTATTTATCACAAAGCTGCGGAGGTATTTGAAAGTTGACCCGACTGTGAAAATTATGAATATTAGGGGAGTAGGTTATAAGTTGGTTTATTGATAAAATATTGGTTTATTGATAAAATATAGATACAATGTTGTGCGAATCCTGCTCATCACTGTATAAAATAAAATTTAGTTGTTATAGCTAATTTATTAGTTGATATTTGTCTATATATATTTAGGCAATGGATATCAAAGATTTAACCAAAGTTGAAAGTCAGTTGATGCAAGTATTATGGAAGCTGGAGAAGGCATTTGTAAAAGAAATCATCAACGAATTACCAGATCCAAAACCAGCTTATAGCACGGTTTCTACCATTATTAGGATCTTAGAGAGCAAAGGTGTAATCGGTTATGAAGCTTTTGGAAAAACCCATCGTTATTATCCGTTAATTACAAAAGAAGATTATATGCGTTATGAAGCTGACAAGTTTCTTGGCAATTACTTTTCTAATTCTGTGCAGGATATGTTTTCTTTTTTTGTTCGCGAGAATAAAATCGACCTGAAGGATGCAGAGCAATTGCTAAAAATGATTGATAAAATTAAAGACTAGCGTTATGACAACTGAGCTTTACTTTTTCTGGTCTAGCATTTCGCTGACCATATTTTACCTTTTTTATCTTTTGTTGCTAAGAAGGGAGACATTTTTTGTATTGAATAGGGTTTATCTCCTGACAGCAATTTGCTTATCAATCGTAATTCCATTACTGGATCTTTCCAGCTTAGTAGCATTGCCAAAAATGGAATTAATAGCTTCGACATTAACAGTTATTGGGGGTGATAAACTGGCAATTGATGCTCATAAAGAATTGGATTGGGTAGTTCTCATTTATTGGGCTGGTGTAATTTTGACCGCATCTTTATTATGGGTTAAACTGTTAGCTGTTAAAAGAAAAATTAAACTTCCAGAAAAGGGGAGTGCTTTTTCATTTTGGCAGACAAAGGTTATTGACGAAGCATTAGGCAACTTTAAGACAATTGAAGCTCATGAAAACGTGCATGTAAAACAGTTTCATACGCTTGATGTATTACTTATTGAAGTGATGGGCATATTTTTCTGGTTCAATCCGCTCGTTTATTTTTATCGGAGAAGTTTAAAGTTTATACACGAATATTTAGCCGATGATCATGCAGCCAATCTTGCGGAGAGTAAAAAACAATATGCGATGGTATTGTTTTTGCAGAATTTTAAGGCCGGACCGGCTATAGCGAATACCTTTTCAAGTCCTTCGCTGTTGGAAGCTAGGATTAGGATGTTACAACGCAAAAAATCTAAAGCCTATCGTTTATGGAAGTATACCTTATGTATGCCGTTGATCGCTTTATTGCTGTTGATGTGCTCATTTCATAGTTCCGGTTTTGGTAATGGGATTACAAATGTAGACCAAGCTGCAGGTTTCCCTGGTGGGTTTGAAGCTTTTAGTAGTTATGTAGTTAAAACTGCAAGAAAAGTTTCTAATAAAAATGGCAGGGTGAAGTTGAGTTTCATTGTAGAAACCAATGGTGAAATTACCAATGAAGAAGTTGAAAATAGTTTAGACAAACCAAGCGATAAAGAGGCATTAAGAGTGATTAAATTAAGTCCGAGATGGATGCCAGCTTTGCAGAATGGTAAAAAAGTAAGATCTGCTTATCAAATAGGAATAAATTTTATTGCTGATAATCAATTAGATAAGTATTAAATCTAAATAATTAGTTATTATAGCTAATAAATTAGTTGTTTGACTAATATATTAGTTATATGTTTGGCTTTATTAAATTAATCCAAACGTTATGCTTGTCTTTATTCTTAAATCCCTCCGATTTTATTGCTTTCTAGTTGTTGTTTTACTTTTGAGTACGACACTTGTTAATGCCCAACAAAGCCTTGGTAAGGTTATTGGTGAAGTGGTTGATGAAAGTACTAATTCACTTCCCTTTGTACAGGTAACCTTAAAAAACGAGCATGATTCTAGTCGTGTTAAAGCTGTACTTGCTGATGAAAAGGGACACTTTGAGTTTGAAGTTGCTAAAGGTAAATATCTCATCGAGCTTAAGATGATGGGGTATGCTACAGTTTACTCAAAGGTTTTTGAGATTTTTAATGTTCAGGCCATATCACTGGGTAAAATACAGCTGAAACCTGCTAGTACGCAACTTTCCACTGTAAACATTACGGCAGCTTTGCCCTTTGTAGAAAGGAGGGCAGATAAACTTATCGTCAATTTGAACGGATTGGGTGCTGGTGCACCTATAATGGAGGTGATGAACCAATTGCCAGGCGTAACAGTTACACCGAATGACCAAATTAGCTTAAACGGAAAGTCGGTACAGATTTATATCGATGGCAAAGCCACTACGCTTTCTGCAGAAGCCTTATCAGGTTTATTAAAGGGTATTTCCTCATCAGCCATTCAAAAAGTAGAACTGATCGCTCAACCGTCAGCCAAATACGATGCTGCTGGAAATGGAGCGATCATCAATATTATCCGAAAACGTAATTATAAAGCGGGACTAAATGGAAATGTTTATGCTGGTGGTGGTAAAGGAACATTCGGAAAAGCAAATGGTGGTATAAACCTTAACTATAAAGGGAAAGTTTATAATCTTTTGTTAAACCTCGACTATAATTACAATAAGTATTTTTATAACACTTATATAGCTTCTACATTCTTTACTGCAGTCGGAATAAATAATGGGCAATCAGTTTCTGATATTCAGAGTACAAGAACCAATGCCAATTATACACCTAATCTGGGTGTAGATTTCTATCTATCTAAACAAACTACGCTATCGGCCTCTGTTAAACCTGGTTTCCAAACCTTTGATCGTGATGGTATTGCCATGATTAAAAGATTTGATCGGTTAGGGAATAATATTGCTCAATCGCAGTTTAACAATCTAGTCGAGATCCGAGCTAGCAATTTTGCTTCTGGAATACGTTTACAGCATCAAATTGATACCGTTGGACAAGAATTAACAATCGATTTAGATTATTATCGCTATGGAAACTATAATGATCAAGATAATCGCAGCATTACTTTCAATCCTGTTTCTGATCTGGAAAGTGTAGTAGCACAAGACCGTGTTTTTGATGTATATGCCTTAAAAATGGATTATACCCATCCTTTAAGCAATGGTCGCCAGTTGGAAATGGGCTTAAAAACCAGCTATGTCAATTCTGTAAACTCTAATTTTTATCAGGATTTCAGCAATCAACAAACGGATTTATTTGCTTATAAGGAAAGTATCTCGGCGCTCTATTTAACTTATGGTCGTACAGGAAAGAAGTTTTCTTATAGTTTTGGGATCAGGGGAGAGTATACACATGGGCAAGGGGAGCAGCAATTTGAAACGAACCGTTTTACGAAGAGCTATTTTCAACCGTTTCCATCCTTACATTTTGACTATAAGTTAACTAAAAATCATAGTCTTAGTTTGGGGCTCAATAAAAGGGTAGAACGACCGGGATATGAAAGTTTAAATCCTTTGGTTCGTATCATTAGCAGTAATAATCTACAACAGGGAAATCCAGCACTTCAGCCTGTAAAAGCCTATAATGCTGATCTGTGGTATGGTTATAAAAATGCTTTTTTCTTTGGTTTGACTTATAGTTATAGTGCTGATGATTTTACGAGTATCTCTGTTCCGTTAACAGATGGGACGATTACTACTTTACCTGGCAATGCCGATTATAGTGGTTACTTTACCGTGCAGGCTATGTACGGTAAACAAGTGTTGCCATGGTGGTATACCAGTTCCAACGCCATTTTATCTAAGCGTTCTTTTAAAGGTGAGTTTAATGGGATTTTGTTAAAGAGTGATGGCATCGCTAGTCTATTGGCAACTTCCTATAACAGTTTCTCGTTCAGCAAGAATTTTTCTGTCATGTTCTTGTTCAATTACCGAGGTAAAAGTATGGATCGAACCATTACCAATAAGGCCTTTACTTATGTAACAGCAGGAATTAGGCAACAGTTCTTAAATAAACGGGCTTCTGCACAGGTTAATTTTGTAGATGTTTTTAAGTCGTATAAAAATCAATACCAACAAAATAGTGGTGCTGTACAGCAACTTTGGCGCAATCAGCTTGAAACAAGGATGGTTAAGTTAAATTTTAGCTACAGTTTTGGTGGTACGATTAAAAATGCCAAGAAAACAAATGGGGCAGAAGAAGAAAAGAGAAGGAGTGCAGTAGGAGAGAATTGATCTAGTTTTAGCTGGTACTAGTGGATGCTCGTACCAGCTAAAACTCATTCGTCAGATTATATCCTCGTTTGTCGGCTAATAGTTTAATCCTATTTATTTTTTGGATTGCTTTATGCCAAATTATACAAACATGGAAATTTTTCATACGATCAATTTGTCATACATGTGAGTGCAGGCTTATTGTCATTAATGCTTGGTTTTGGTGCTTTGCTGGTTGTTAAAGGCGGCACTAAACATCTTCTTTTTGGAAAGTATTTTATTCGGCTTGTTGCCGTAGTCATTTTAACTGGTTTAATAGGCGTATTTGTTTATCAGCGCAATACCTTCTTATTGGTAATTACCTTGTTGAGCGGTTATACGTGTTTCAGTGGGGTGAGAGCAATTCGTCTCCGTGGCCAAATGCCGAAATTATTAGATTACGCTGCCCCTTTTTTGGTGAGCTCATCTGCAATATATTATCTTTATTATATCCAGTCTATTGGCATGTATTGGGCTCCTGCCGTGACCTATAGTACAATGTCTGCGCTATTTATGGTCACACTTTATGATTTGTCCAAAATATTTATGACACAAAGCTTTTTGTTGAAAGCCTATCTCTATGAGCACGTTTACAAAATGGTGAGTGCATTTATAGCATTGGCATCTGCTTTTTCTGGTACTGTTTTTCCGCAATATCAGCCATATAGTCAACTCTTGCCTTCAGTTTTTGGTTTGATTTACATTATTGCTACCTTCATCAAGTTGAGCTATCGTCCACTCACATTAAAAGAGAATTGATCCATGCAGGCTGCCCTGAAAACCGTATTGATATGTGTGGTTATTGGCCTATCTTTCGGTGGTTACTATTATTTCAGCTACGATGAAAGGCCTATCAGGATTGCGATATCATTGATTTCTAGTTTAAGTATAGGATCATTAATGATGTTTGCCATTTATCATAGGCATTACCTCACTGTAATCACTAGCCATCAGAGTGTAAAAGTGATACTGATGATCTGTTTATTGTTATTAGTTGCACTACTGGGGTCTGAATTTACTTTTTGGGCTCAGGCTAAACTTTCAGGTACACGATACATTGCTTTTACGGGGGGGAGCACCTATATTCTCAATATCCTAGTGGTGCTGGTATCTGGAATTCCGATATATGTGAGCGAAGAATGGAAAACGGTCTTAAACAGCAAAATGATGGCACAGCAATATCAGCTGCTGCAATTAGAACAGGAAAAAATGCGTTTTGAATTGGAGATGTTAAGGGCAAAAATCAATCCTCACTTTCTGTATAATGTACACAATACCATCGCAGGGCTAATTGCCAAAGATCCTGTTAAGGCCGAGCAGATGGTTGTACTATTATCCAAGTTTTTTAGATTTACGCTCAACAAGGGAAGTGTTACCTATCATCCTTTACGTGATGAAATAGAAATCATTGATACTTATCTGAGTATGCAACAGATTAGGTTTGAAAACAGGCTGAAATATCTTATTCAAGTGGATGAGGCTGACCTGAATTTATTGATCCCCTCATTTATTTTGCAGCCGATGGTAGAAAATGCAATTAAACATGGCATAGAAACCACTGTTGGAGAAGGTTTTATTTCTGTAGAGATTAAAGTTTCAGCAGCAGAGATTTTTATAACTATCGGTGATTCTGGTCCACCATTTTCAAATGAACCCAGTAGTGGCATTGGCATTGAAATGGTGATGAACAAGTTGAAACTGTTATGCCAAAAAAACTTTACCTTAACTTTAAACAATAGTCCGAAAAAGCATGTCAGTATTATCATTCCAAAGAGAGTTGAGAACGTTATTGGTTGATGACGAGGAAATTGCTTCTCACCGACTGAAGAATTCACTTGGTATTTATCCTGCTATAAAAATTATTGGTGAAGCGAGTGATGGTATAATGGCGGTAGAACTGATTAATGCACTACGTCCGGATCTCGTTTTTTTAGATATCCAGATGCCTGGCCTAAATGGTTTAGAAGTGTTACAGAAACTTGATTATATGCCAATGGTCGTTTTTGTTACTGCTTATGAAGCGTATGCCGTCAAAGCTTTTGAAAAGAACTCGCTCGACTATCTGTTAAAGCCAATTACAGCAGAACGCCTTGCTATTACCGTTAAAAGAATAATGGATAAGGAGATAGGTTATAATGATTCCTTAAAAAGCATTTTATCTCTTATACAGCAGAAGGCTGCTGAACCTATCCATAGTATTCCTGTAAAGTTGGGCAACAAGATCACCCTGATTCCCGTAAATGATGTTTGCTTTTTTGGAGCAGATGATAAATATGTCATACTCCACACGTTTGGGGAGGAAAAGATCATCGATTTTTCGTTAAGTTATCTACAAGAACGACTGCCAACTGCATTTATTCGTGTGCATCGAACATTTTTGATCAACACCCTGAAAATAAAAGAAATGCACAGGTATTTTAAGGGAACCTTTTTATTTGTGATGGATGATCAAAAGCAAACGAAGATCAAATCATCATCGTCTTATTCAAAACATATTAGGGGGAAGTTGTTGCTTTAGACGGTTGCTTTAAAAGATGGGAAATGTATTATTCCTTTAAGAAATAAGTAAGGTGTAGGTAAATGGTAGGTAAATGGTAGGTAAATGGAAGATGTATGATGGAAGATGGAAGAAAAAAAGGGAAGATGGAAGGTAGGGGCGGCTCGGAAACTATACACTAATCTATGACAATTGAACCAATGAACAATTGAACCAATGAACGCCTTCTTTATTCTTGTTCATCTTTCAAGCCAATTCCAGAAATACCTTTACTAAATGCTTCTTGGATAATGTAAAATATTTTACTTGCAGCTAATTCAGTAGTTAGTCCTCCTTTACGGATATTTGAAATGCAGTTTCGTGAGTCGTCGGTGAGGCCTAATTTTGGGTTGTAGGTAAGATAGGCACCCATGCTATCAGCTGCGCTTAAACCAGGCCTTTCTCCAATAAAGATGATGGATAATTTAGCTTTTAAAATTTCACCAATATGATCGGCAACAGCAACCCTACCTTGCAAAACCAAACAGATTGTTGCTAAACTAAGGTCTGCCTGTTTTAATTTAGGGTCCAAAAATTTTATCACTTCACATACATTTAATTCTATAGCTACTGCAGATAGGCCATCAGCGATGCAGATCAGGACATCACAGTTCTCTATTTCGTTATTTAAAGCTATTACGGAGGCAGCATTTAGCTTTCTGCCAAGATCAGGACGTTGTAGGTATTGCACCCTATCTTCAGCTTCGCTATGTAATGTGGTTGAAGGTAGGTTTAAGGAAGTCAGTTTATTTTGGATGGAGGTTAGTGCCATCGGATGGTAAACCGCATCTCTGGCCTCGGCGTGTGCAAGTTTGAAATCAAGCATTGCTTTGGTTGGGATGCTTGTGCCGGCACGACCCAGACCGATCCTGGCTTCAGTTAGTTTCTTTAATGAATTAAGGTTTTTAATTGGCTGGTTTTCGGTTTCTTCTAGCTCTTCCATAGTGTATCTAAACTTTTTAAAAGGTCTAAATGTTGATGTTTTGCGGGCATTCCATGCTGATCAAATATTTGATGTTCTATTAGCCATTTTTCGAACTCGGGAGCGGGTTTTAGTCCTAATACCTTCCGCAAATAAAGAGCATCATGAAAGGAAGTTGATTGGTAGTTGAGCATAATATCATCGGCACCTGGAACGCCCATGATGAAATTGCATCCGGCAACGCCAAGCAAGGTGAGCAGGTTATCCATATCATCCTGGTCTGCTGCTGCATGATTGGTATAACAAACATCAACACCCATTGGCAGGCCCAATAGCTTGCCGCAAAAATGATCTTCAAGTGCTGCTCTGGTAATTTGTTTTCCATCGTAGAGGTATTCTGGGCCGATAAAGCCTACTACAGAATTGACCAACATTGGATTAAATTTACGGGCGATAGCGTATGCTCTGGCTTCGCAAGTTTGCTGATCAACACCATGATGGGCATTGGCAGAAAGGGCGCTTCCCTGACCTGTTTCAAAGTACATCACATTGTTGCCAATAGTGCCTCTGTTTAAGGATAGCGTAGCTTCATGGGCTTCGGTGAGCATAGCGAGAGAAATCCCAAAGCTATCATTGGCTTGTTGAGTGCCTGCAATAGATTGGAAACATAGATCAACTGGAGCCTTTTTTTCTATTAAATTTATAATGGTGGTTATATGGCTCAGTACACAAGATTGAATTGGGATTTCAAATTGAGTACGCAGACGATCAATGAGTACCAATAATTTAAGCACAGCGGTTGGATGGTCTGATGCCGGATTAATGCCAATTACCGCATCACCACTACCATACATCAAGCCATCAATAATACTGGCCAAAATACCTTTTGGGTCATCTGTTGGGTGATTGGGCTGTAACCTAGTTGAGAAATGCCCTTTCAATCCTATGGTATTGCGAAACTTGGTGACGACCTCAATTTTCTTCGCTACTGCAATTAGATCCTGGTTTCGCATAATTTTAGCTACCGCTGCTGCCATTTCGGGTGTAATTGCTGCTGCAATGTGTTCAAGTTTGGTACCGTCTGTTTCATCTTCCAACAACCACTCTCTAAATTGGCCAACGGTAAAATGGCTAATGAAACTAAAGGTGTTGTTATTGTGCTCATCTATGATCAGTCTGGTAACCTCATCGGTTTCATAAGGGATCACTGTTTCTGAGAGGAAGTTTTTGAGTGGTACATCTGCCAAAGCGAACTGTGCAGCCACACGTTCTTTATAGTTTTTAGCAGTAATTTCTGCCAACGCATCGCCACTGCGAAATGGAGAAGCTTTAGCCAGTAAAACTTTCAAATCATCGAAGCGGTAAGTTTCATGATCAATGTTATAACGGTATGGCATGTCTAGTCTGTGCTGATCAAAATTGGAACCTTGTGTTTGCCTAAAAGTATAAATATGAAGATTGCCAGTAACAGGCCAGTAAGAAATATCAGACTGATCTGTAAATTGTAATACACGATGGCAATTAAACAAATTATTGCGATGATAAGTGCAATTGCTGGGAATACTGGATAAAATGGGGCAATGAATGGGCGTTCAAGATCAGGCTCCTTTTTGCGTAGAATGAATAGGCTAATCATGCTCATCATGTACATTACAATGGCACCTAGAACTGATAGCACAATAATCTGACTGGTTGTGCCCGTAAATAAGGCCAGGAAGGAAACTGCTCCGCCAGCAACGAGTGCCCAATGCGGGGTTTTAAATCTAGTATTAACTTTTGCCAGGGCTGAAGGCAGGTATCTACTTCTTGCCATTGCATATACCTGTCGGGATGAAGCCAAGATGGTGCCATGAAAAGATGCAACCAGTCCGAATAGGCCGATGCTGGCGAAGATCTTTGTTAATGCATTAGATTTGCCCAATACAATGGCTATAGCTTCTGGTAGGGGATAATCAATATTGCTCAATCTATGCCAATTGGTAACGCCACCTGTGAGGATCATTACTCCAAAAGCCAAGAATATTAGCGTGGCAAGACTGGAGATATATCCTCTTGGGATGTTTCTTTTTGGATCTTTAACTTCTTCGGCAACCATTGCTACGCCTTCTATTGCCAAGTAGAACCATACTGCAAAGGGAAGGGCTGCAAAAATACCACTCCAGCCAAAGGGCATAGGGTCTGTGGTAAAGTTTGTGATTTCAAAACTTGGAGCTACAATTCCCATAAACAGTAAAAGTTCTGCTACTGCTAGCAAGGTAATGAATACAGAAAAAGTTGCTGATTCTTTAACACCTGAAATGTTGAGCAGAATAAAAGCGATGTTAAAAACAACAGCTGCAGGAATAATTGCTACGGAGGGATATAAAAAATGTAGGTAACTGCCCAGTGCAAAGGCAATAGCAGGAGTGGCAAAAAGGAAGTCTATCAATGTGGCATAACCTGCAATTAACCCGCCAAATGGGCCCAATGCACGATAGGCATAAGCAAAAGCTCCACCTGCATGTGGGATAGCAGCTGTTAATTCGGTATAACTAAAAATGAAAGTAATGTACATGATAGTAACAATCACCGTAGCAATTAGAAAACCAATGGTACCGGCAACGCCCCAACCAAAATTCCAGCCAAAATATTCTCCAGAAATGACTAATCCAACTGCAATTGCCCACAAATGGATTGGTTTTAATACTTTTTTAAGTTGAGGTTTTTGTGTTTCCAATCTTGAGTTATTAATGGTTCATTAGTTCATTTGGGTAATTGGTTTACCTGTTCATAGTCTGGATGCTTATCAGACGGTCCTAAATGTTGAAATTGATTACGTTTGATGGTCGGGATAGTTGTATTTGTAATGATTTAAAGTGATTTTCGTGAATTCAGGTTAATTTATGGATTTAATTTTAAAATCATTGGTCTTTTTCGGTGTGTTGAGAAAAAAAAGATAGCTGTTTGATGGTTTTCTGTGTTTCGTGTGTTCCTTTTTTAAAGGATTTGTACTGTTTATTGCGATTTGTGTTTTTTTTTTAGTTGAATGCAATCAATTTCTTTGTATGGCTTAACATTTTCTTAATAATTATTAAACCTTAAAGGCACGTTGCAGAAATACCTTCGCCACAAAATAAGATGATATGAAAAGAATAATTATCCTCATTACTTTATGTTGGCTTTCGGCAGGGTCTGTTTTTGCGCAAGGAGAAAACCACGTGGTATTGATTAGCATTGATGGTTTAAGGCCAGAATTTTATTTAGATCCACAATGGGGAATGGTAAATGTGCGTCAGGGAATGCAAAAGGGAGCTTATGCCGAAGGGGTGCGTGGCAGTTTTCCAACCGTAACTTATCCTTCACACACCACCATTATAAGCGGCGTACTACCCGCCAAACATGGTATATACTACAATACACCTGTTGAACCATTGGGTGTTTCTGGGAAATGGTTCTGGTATTACAAAGATATTAAAGTGCCAACAATATGGACTGCTGCCAAAGATGCAGGTTTAAAAACTGCCTGTGTAAGTTGGCCTGTTACCGTTGGCGCACCAATTGATTATAATTTGCCAGAATATGTGATCTTGCCACAAGGTAAAGGAGAAAAGAAAGATGAAATTAAGGCAATGTTGCAGGAGTCTAATCCGGTATCTCTTTTTCAGGAAGTTCAGGATTATGCAATTGGCAAATTTGGAGAATATGGCGCTACGCTTGATTTTGCTACCAACGACCAGAATAAATCAAGAATGGCAGCTTATATCCTGAAACGTTATAAACCGGCATTTTTAGCAGTACATATTGCGCTTACAGATCATTTTGAACATGAGCAGGGTCGCGATGGTGATAAGGTAAGGTCTGCTGTATCAGGTGCGGATATTGCCATTAAAACTATTATCGATGCAGTTGAAGCTGCAGGTATGAGTAAGAATACCACCTTCATCATTACCGGTGATCATGGTTTCGTTGATATCCATACCCAGTTTAAACCAAACGTTATGCTAGCTAAATTAGGGTTGTATGACGATGCAAACAAGGAGGGTTGGAAGGCTTATTTCCAGCAAAGTGGTGGTTCTGCCTTTTTACATCTTAGGGATCCGAAAGATAAAGCTAGCTTAGAAAAAATTAAGCAGGGACTTGTTCAGCTTCCGGAAGGCATCCAAAGAATGTTTCATGTATTGGATAAAGACGGAGTAGCAAAGGCTCAGGGAGATCCAAATGCATTTATGGCATTGGCGGCTAATCAAGGTTTTAGTTTTGGAGCTTCGGCTACAGGTGACATGCTTGCTCCGGTAAGTGGAGGTACACATGGTTATCTACCTACAGATTTTAAAGAGATCCAAACAGGTTTTGTTGTTTTCGGTAAAGGGATTAAGCAAGGTACGGTATTACCTTTGATTGGTCAGGAAGATATTGCGCCACTCATTGCAAAACTGCTAAACCTGAACCTCAAAACAGATGGCGTATTGTACCCTGGATTGCTTGCGCCTGGGAAGAAGTAGATGTTAAGCTTAAAGCTTAAAGCTGAAAGGCCAAAGCTTAAAGCCAAGATTGCCAATATAACAGTAACTGCGCTTTAGTGGCTAATGGCTGATCGTCAATAGTCAATGGATTAGGGCGTTAACTTAAATATTTTGTATTTGGGTCAAGAGCTAATTGTTAATGGATTTGGATAAATTGCAAGCAATGAGATATAAGGTATGTCTCATTGTTTGCTTTGTACTGTTGTGAATTGTGGTAATAACTAAGCAATTGCTATGTTCACAATTTCTTTTGGGCAATTGAACCTAAATGGAAACGTATCACCCAAACCTTTGCTGACGATTAATATGGTATTCATAATTTGCCTTCTATCAGTGCAATATTTGTACAGGATACAACCAGGGAAATTTGAATTGTTCTTAGTTTTGAAGAATATAAATTGCCCACCATGTAAATGTCCTGCAAGGATAAGGTCTATCTTTGAAAGTTGATTAACTTTTATCTTTTCAGGATTATGGATAAGTACTATATTTTTTTCATTGTGATGGATAGGTAGTTGTTCCTTATTTTTCCAAGAAGTGATGTGATAGAGATATCCATTCTTAGATTTGAAAGTATACACTAGATTTTCTACATCAATACAATTAGGGATTCCAGAAAGAAGGCCTGATATTCTCTTTCCATAAATTATATCATGATTTCCTTTTATGAAAACTATTTTGTGGCTTTTAGCTTGTTCAATTAAAAATTCCCTAAAATGATGGGCACCTTTTGGCAAATCATAATAATCTCCAGTTAATACAATAAGGTCAGGATTATTTGTGGCAATCAACATTTTCAGCTTACTTAAAATCTTAACCGAATACCATAAGTGGACATCGCTGATGTGCATAATCGAAAGATTCTCTTTGCCATTAAAGAAATTGATATTTTCTAGGCGTTCCGTTATTTCCATACATGTGCTAAATAAACAATCAAATAGGTGAATAGGCAAATGAAACTTCTCTTATTAAAGGGACTAATAATGTTCTGTCTTTTGGAAGCGTCTTTTAAAAGATAATTTGCCATCGTCCAAAACAAAATGGAAAGCCCAATATCCCAAAAGTCAAAGCGACCATTTGTGAGGTGAAATAGTTGGAATAATTCCAAAATAATAGCAAAAAGTAGCGGGGCAAAGCGCAAATTAAATTCACGGTTGGCAATGCTGATAAATAAAGACTTAGATGTTAGCGTAATGCAGAATACCCACAAGGCTTCTGGCAACGAATAAATAATGTGTTCGTTTAAAGGCAAAGCCAAAGTAACATACTTTCGTATTACTGAATAGTTCTCAATGGATATAATAGAGATGAAAATCTCATTGATTACTGTTTTTGTTGTTCGGTAGAACAAATAGATAAACAAGCTAAACAATAAAGACAAGGTGATTAAGATATAATGCTTTTTCATAACTTGCTGTATATCAAAATTTTGAAATATGATAGGTAGCCTAGTTCAATTGCTTTTAAAAGTTTAAAATTTTTTATTGAAGCTAAATTCTTAATGCGAAACACAGATTTAAAATGAAATATCATAGCAATGGGCATAAACGCTAAATCAATATATTTTAACCAGTTATTTGGCGTGAAATGATTAAGTATGAAAATTTTTCCATTAGGTTTAAGCACACGATGTATTTCTTCCAATAAACGATTAGGCTTATCTACAACAGCAATAACATGCGAGAGTACAACGTAATCTATAGATTGGTCTTTAAACAGTAGTTTTTCTCCATTCATTTCCAACAACTCAATAGCATTAATTTTCTGCTTTCTAGCAATAGCTAACATACTTGTTGAGGTATCAATGCCAGTTACCTGATGTGTCTGGTAATACTTTAAGTGTTTTCCGTTGCCTACTCCAATTTCGAGTAGTTTTCCTGGTGCCTGATTATTGATTTCTTCAAATAACTTACGTTTTTGTGCTTTAAGAAGCAGATCTATCAGTGGATAGAAAAACGAAAACCTATTATAAAAATCGGCTGTTTGTTTGCTCATTCTGTGTTTGCTGTTAATTTAATAGAGATGTATTTACTTTTAAAAGCACTTTGTTTTTCAAAGCTATTATTAATTGTTTATTTATGCAAACACCTTAGTGCTTTTTGAAAAAAATGATGGGCAGACGGTATTGTTATAATGAGTGATGAGAAGGGCAATAGGTTAGGCCATTAGCCTATTTACGGTATATTATAAAAAGACTTAAATTTTAGCCTTAAAGCTCTAGAAAAGTCCTTGGATTTGTCCTTGCAATGAGGTCAAACTCTTCTTCGCTCAATCCTCCAATTGTATCTGCTAAAATTTGCTTTTCAGACTTGTGGTTTCTTACCACGTAAAAGTCGGTACCAAATAATACCCTTTGTCTTAATTTTGTGTTTTCTTGCTGAAGCGTACGTTTCAGTAATGCATGTATTGCATTGTCATGTGAGATGTAGCTGATATCGCTATAAATATTTTCGTATTGCAGCATCATACTACAGATGATTGAATACCAATCACAATACTTCCAAAGCTGTTCTATTTTTCCAGGTCTTGGCTGGTTGTATAGGCTTTTTAAAAAGGTAATTCCAATTTTTGGGTTTTTTATAACTTGGGTGCTATAGTTTTCTCTATCTAGTTCAAAATACCTTTTCCATTCATCATCCCCTCCAAAATGACCGAAACAGATTTTAAGGTTTTTTAGGCTGTTAGTAATTTCCTTCCCATTAAAGCCGAATATTTCATGAAGCTTTTCATTTGTTGATCTGGCAAGTACTTTGGCAAGTAGGTCGTCATCTAACAGGCATAGATAATTGAGTGGATGTGTAAAGTTGACACTGAAGTCCATGTTTTTGGTTTCTGGTAAAAGTAGGGGGACATAGGTGCCATTGGTTGCAGACTGTTCAAAGATTGGGTGATAGTCCCATTCCTTTTTCTTTTTACCGCGGTAAAAAATAGTTCCCCTAATACAATGGGTCATGATAGGGATATTATGCTCAGCAGCATATTTCCAGAGGGGTAATAATCTTTCATCAAATGGATAATAGCCTAAAGCCGGATAAATTTTGAAGCCTGCAAATCCCTTCTGCTCTATATAGGTTTTAATGGTACAGTCTTCGAGTACAATTTTGCCATAAACATTGTTGCATCGGAAAAAATCAGGTTCCTTGTCCATCCGCCTTGGATCAATGAAAATGAAGGGATGTATAATAGCTGTAAATTTTGGATCGGCCTTGAGTTTTGCTATTCCTTGAAGCTGTACGTGATAGTCTTCACGTACTTTTCCGGCTTCCATAAATTCCATATCCATTTGTAGAACAATAAATTCGGTACCGTTGGGGTACTGATAGCGGAGCCTTTGGAAAATGCTGTCCTGTCCGATATGAAAGGCAAATCTGCCGATGTTAAGGTAACGTTGCAATAGCTCCTTTGTCTGTTTTCCAGGGAGTGAATTAAGTACCTTGAACAACTTTTTTAACAACCAAACAAGTAAATTGCGAAGTGATGGAAAAAATAGGATAAGTATGATAGCAAAGGTAGTTTTAACTAACCAATTGCCATTGAACTGGTCAAGTCTGTATTTTACCAATAAATTTCTAATCTTCAAAAGATAAAAAGGGTAAGTTTCGCTATTATAGGCAAAATCAAATATGATGAATAACAATTGCAGGGTTAGCCAAATACCAAGTATCCAATAGATGATGTTTAGGAGTATGTTCCTTTTGATCAACATCTTACCCTTATATATAACCTGTTGAAACTTTTTATATCTATTGCTGTAAAAAAAGGTGTTAGGGCCTTTGTACCACCATTTAAAAATATCAATGATGAGCCCTAAATGTAAAATCTTGTAAACAATTGGAACAAAAGTTTTTGCAAGATATGGCGGAACATGATTGCCAGTAAAGATATGTGTATGGCAATTGATGATTGATTTTTTTGATGACATAGTTGAGCGCGAAATTATTTAATGAAAATAGTTAAATTTCATTAAATGCGCAATGTTTTGTTTTACAATGGTTTAGGGCTAATGGCTAATGGCTAGTGGTCAATAGTCAATGGCCCATAGTCAATGGATTGGGGGTTATGATAATTCCAATCCATTGTTCCAAAGCTTTAAGCTTATCACTAGTAACTATCTAAGCTCCAAACCTCCCATCTCATATCTCTCATCTAACATCTCATATCTAACAACTACCTACTCAGCGTCTTTTTATTAGCGAAATCATCAAAGAATAGTGCTCTATATGCGTTGCCAATGGGGATTTCATTTTGACCAATATAAATGGTGTTGTTATCGAACGAGGTAATTTTCTGCTTATTGACAATATAAGATTTGCTGGTTCTGATAAAAATGTTTACTGGTAACTTTGAATGGATGGTCTTAATGTTCATTGCTGTAATGATCTTTTGCGCTATTGTATGCAAAATCACATAATCTTTCAGTCCTTCAATGAATAGGATATCATTAAATGATACCTTGAAGACTTTTCTATCTGCCTTGATAAAGCAATATTCATAATCAATTTCATTTACCACGGCGTTCCCAGCTTCCAATAGCTTCTGATAAGAAATAGCTTTGCCAACTGCTTGTAAAAATCGTTGTGGCTTGATGGGTTTCAAGAGGTAGTCTAGTGCATCAATCTCGTAACTATTTAGTGCATATTCACTAAAAGCTGTTGTAAATATCACCTGTGTCTGTTCAGGGATAGTTTTGGCAAACGTAAGACCATCTGTGCCGGGCATCTGTATATCCAGAAATACCAATGCTACCGGATTCTCCTCCAAGTACTTTGAGGCTGCATCTGCACTGCTAAATTTCGCAACAAGATTGAGCTCAGTTGTTGCTGCAATCAATAATTCAATGGCCTCTCTGGCAAGTGGTTCATCATCTACAATAATGCAGTTCATAAGTTTATCGATAACTTAACGGTGTACAAATCATCTGTGTCTTCAATATTTAGGCTATGCCTGTTGTCGAAAAGTAAATCTAAACGGCGTTTTACATTGGTTAAACCCAATCCACCTACGATATTTTTCTGTAAAGCATGGCTGGGTTTAGAGTTGATGCAAACAAAGTTGAGCCTTTCATGACTAACCTCAAAGAAGAGATTTACAAATGATGTTTTATCATTGTCCAAACTATGCTTTATTGCATTTTCTACAAAGGTAATAAACAGGAATGGGGGGATTTGGATGCCGCTGATATTGCCTTCCTTAGATACCATAAAATCAAAATGATCACGGCGTACCTTTTCCAGATTTAAAAAGTCGCTCAAAAAATGGATATCCGCTGTAAGGAGTACTTGATCTCTGGCGCTATCATACAATTGGTAACGCAATAAATCACTCAATGTTATTAAAACTTGTGATGCTTTTGCCGGATCCTTTTGCGTAAGGACATTTGCATTGTTGAGCATGTTGAATAAAAAATGTGGATTGATCTGGTTTTTGAGCTGCTCCAATTCAGACCGCATGCCAGCTGAGGTGAGCTCACCAATGCGTTTGGTATCCTCGATCCATCGCTGAAATAATTTGATACCTGTCGAAGCCGCGATAAAGATTAAACCGATGGTAATTGATATGATAGGTTTCGGTTTAAACATTGTTTTTAGGGTGTCGTTTTCATAAATACTCATCATTTCTACCGCAAATCTGATGAAAATGACCAACAACACCATTAAAGTGGCAACAGCAAAAAAGTATTCAGCTAGCTTATTCTTTAGCAGTAGGTTAGGGGTTAACCAATACATATTGATGTAAGAGAATAACATCATTAAAAGTGCAGTATAGATTTTTAGATAACTTGTGTATGGCTCGGCATAATATGGATTTTCATCCATGCTTACATAAAAGGCAAGCGCTAGGAAAAGCCAGAGTATCAAATGCCTGTAAATGCTGAGCTTTTTATTGGTCAGCATTTCAACATTGCACAATGCACTATTAAATTTGAATGTTTTTTCCAATGTTTTAACTATAAGCTACAAACTTAAACATTAAGGAATTAACGATCATCCGTTTTATAGCAAAGCAGGTTTTTATTATACGAAAGTTAAGATGCGTAGATTTACCACGAAGGGCACTAAGGGTGATAATCAGTTCATTGGTATCATTAGTTCATTTGTCTAATCGTTAGATCACAAATTTACCAAGAGACACCAAGCTTTGGAATGTAGTTTTAAGAACATTGGCTATGGGCTATTGAATATTGACAATAAACCATCAACCTATACATCCAATCTTGCTTTAAGCTTTAGTCTTTAAGCTTTAAGCTTTTTGATATAAAACATAAGCACTTTGGTATAAAATTAAAAATGCATACTTCCAATCTATATACATTTGTATTATTGATCGAATATTAACCCCAAAATAAATTTATCATGACTATTAACAAAGAAATTTCACCAAATAGAGAAGTTGATATTTTTAAAACAAACGTTATGCAGCAAGCAGATGCAGAACAGATTATCCAGCTCCTGTCAAACTACTTCCCAAACCATAACATTAATTTCGACCTTGATGACTGCGATAAAATACTGCGTGTAGAAGGCGTAGACAATAATAAGATATTCATTAAAAATGCATTGCTTCAGTGTGGCTTTATGGCAGAAGTTCTTTAGTGTAATTGCTTTTATGTAATGTAATCAATCTGATGCCGAGACAATCAGGGAAATGGCAGCTAAAGGTTTTAAAATAAATTTAGTTTAGACATGACATGATTGCGGAAAGTTGGGCCTACACTAACTTTTTCACCATTACTCATAACTAGCTGACTTCCACAAATAGATACTATGCCAGCTGGAATGCATACTAAAATTGGTGCTGGTGGAATGGGTTTAAGTGGGGGGGCAACGTCAACGCATTCTGATAGCAAGAGCAGTCTATAAAAATCCTGATTTTATCTTTTCGATGAAGCCACGAGTAGTTTAGATGCAAACAATGAACGAATCATTGTTGAGCGCTTACATCGTTTTCTAAAGGGGAAAACCGTGATTGTTATTGCCCATCGTTTAAGTACCGTACAGCATGCAGATCAGATTGTCATGCTGGAGAATGGAAAAGTTATCGAAACGGGTAACCATTCTTCTCTTTGTGAGCGTAAAGGGAAATATTTCGAGCTTGTTAAAAACCAATTACAATTATCTTGATATGTTGAATAACTTAACAGATGAAAATGTAACACCTCAATTTGCTTCAATTGTACTGGGAGCGCCAAGACGTTGGATATTTTTAGGAAATCCAGTATTGATTATAGTATTGCTAATTTTTTCATTGCCATAGGGACTATAAAAATTTGGGAACCACAAAAATCGGAAGGCCAGATTTTAGAAGCGCATTATGATAGTGGCAAAAAGATTTCTTATATCAGCTGCCTTTTAACGCAGATTCCCGAAACCCTCATAAAGAATAGTCAGGTTAAATTGCAACTTCTCCAAAGTGACAAACAAATTGAGGGAGCGATTTCAAATGTGTATAAAGGCCAACATAAAGTTGAAATTGCAATTGACAAAACATTAATTATCAGTATTTTCAGTAACAGTAAAGCTGAAGGCCAATCTATTGAACTAAAATCAAATGGAGTGTCCCTTCCTTTGTATCAATTTTGTATCAATAAATTAAAAAATAAAACGAAAATGTAACTACTTATGTCAATTAAATGCAGATTAATTTTTTTACTTACATTATTGCCCGTTTATGCCTATTGCCAAAAGTTGAATGGTAAAATCGTTAACGGAGAAGGTTTTCCTCTTGAACAGGTTGCAGTTAAAATTGAAGGTGAAAATCTTTCAAAGATGACCATAAGTGATAAAAATGGACAATTTAACTTTTCAGAATTCGGGGTAGTAAAAAAAATAACATTGAGCTGTTATCTTTTTGGCTATGCGAAACTAGATACAGTATTACTGTCTCCATATAGTATTCCTTTAACATTAAAAATGAAGGCCGATACCATACACTTAAAAACGGTAAACATCAATAAGACACGGAGTCAACTAACGGTAAAAGCTGATAGATTGGTATTCTCAATTGAAAACGATCCCAATTTCAATGGCAACAATGGTCTCGAAGTACTTTCAAAAGTTCCTTTGGTAACCCTAGATAGAGGTGTTGTACAAATTGTTGGAAAATCAACTGGAGCTGGAATAATGGTTGATGGAAAGCTGTTGAAACTTGATGGACAAAGTGTATCACAATATATTAGCACGCTTAACGCAGCCAATATTTCTAAAATAGAAGTAATCACACAACCTTCTGCAGAGTACGAAGCTGGTTCTGCAGGAGGACTCATCAATGTGATCACTAAACAACAGAAAGCACCGGGCCTTTTTGCATTACTAACTACCAATTACACAAGAACAACTTACGATGGAATTAATCAAATACTTTCCATGAATTATAACGTAAAAAAATTAATGTTATATGGTAATCTTGGTTATTCAAAAGGTGCGAGCGGATCTACAGCAACAGAGCAACGTTTACTACAAAATAGTAGCCTTTCAGGTTCAGATAAAGGAAAGACACTTAGCAGTTGGGTAAGAGGATCCATAGCAGCAGAATACCCTATAGCTAAGCGAAGTTCTTTAGGGGCTTCGTTTAACTTGACAGATTCTAAGCCTGATATGTCAAATGATCGCATACAGCAACTTACCAATATCAGCACTGGTTTGGTGGATTCTATAGTGAGAATTAATGATGCGAACGACATTTCCTTTCGTAACATGTTGGTGAATCTTCATTTAAACAGCGGCATTGGTAAAAGCACAGGTAAATTAAGTAGTGATTTTGACTATTTTGTTAGTCATTTTGATAACATTCATAACACATTGAATATTGTAACTGATGCAAATGGAGTACCTGATATTTCAGCTGATCCTTATTACCGCTCAGGGAGATTGCTAACTACAAAGGGACTATCCTGGTCTGCAGATATTGTTTTGCCGATAAAAGATGGGACATTCTCTTTTGGTGGAAAATTTACCACTTTAAGGAATGAAAACATAGGAAGCCTGTCTCTCGGGGAAGATGAAACAAATGTAACTAACATCTATGATGATACATTCCGTTTTCGGGAAGTGACTGAAGCCCTATATGCTACTGCAAATCGAAAACTCAGTAAAGTAGAGGTGAAATTTGGACTTCGTGCAGAGGCTACACAAACAAAGGGAACTTCAATTAGCTTATCCACAATTAATTCCAAATCTTATATTTCACTTTTCCCTTCAGTTTATCTTTCTTATCAATCATCTGCGGCAAATTCAATCTCGTTTTCTTATGCAAGGAAGATAGGAAGACCTAATTTTTCAGCTCTCAATCCTGCTAGGATTTATAGCAGTAGGTTCGATTATTCTCTTGGTAACCCTGCATTGGTGCCATATTTTACCCACAGTTTCCAAATCATTAACAATTATCGCTCAATGTTAGTCTCCTACTTTTCGTTTGATATGTATAATGACCGACCTGATGGCATCACAGTGTATGATCCAAATTCTAATAGGGCTTTTAACTTTTTTGGTAATTATTTGTCCAATCGAACAGTTTATCTAGACAATACGTTATTAGTTAAGTCTTTCAAATGGGTACAGCATAATCTTGGGATTGGTGTTTCCTACAACTGGAATCAATCTGAAGCCCCGACAGCACCGAGTTCAAACAAAGGTTTTGGTGCTGATATTAGATCAATCAATAGCTTTAATCTTAATGCGGCTAAAACGTTAAATACGGGGATGACCTTTAGGTATACTTTTCCTACACCTGCAGGATTGAGTACCATTAAGCAATATTATTCATTTGATCTTTCGGCAAGTGGTCAATTGTTTAAGAAGAAAGTATCTTTATCTGCAACATTATTGGATGTATTCAATACAAAAAATATTCCTGTAGAATATACCATCAATGGCGTTAGTACAAGACGTCAATTTAACAATGACACCCGTAGGTTAACACTGGGTATAGTCTATAACTTTGGAAACACGAAAATCGCTAAGGCAAAATCTTATAATGGTAGTTCTAGTGAACAATCAAGGGGGACACTTTAAATTTAAGGTCAATAGGATAGCACATGATGCATTTTTGAAACCCTACCCTTATTTTTGAATGTAATTCAGTTCCATAGAATTATTTTTATATTCGGTTATACAAATTAAGGCTGCCTAAATGGTGGCCTTTTTATGTATTTTAAATTATATGCTATGATAAAGAAATTGTTAATGTTGGTCTGTTTTGTTGCTATAGTTCTGATGGCCAAATCACAGGAATATGTGGTTACCAAATACGGCGTCGGACTTGATAGTACAAAACTAAGTACAAAGGCCATCCAGAAAACGATTGATCTTGCTTATAAAAAAGGTGGCGGTATCATCGTCATCCCCAAAGGCATCTACGTAACAGGAGCTTTATTCTTTAAGCCAAAAACGAAATTACTTTTGCAGGAAGGTGCAGTATTGAAAGGTTCAGACAATATTAAAGATTATCCATTTATCTCTTCGAGGATGGAAGGCAGAAGCATCCCATATTTTGCCGCATTGGTGAACGCCTATAAGGTTAACGATTTTAGCATTACAGGACCGGGAACTATAAACGGAAACGGCCTAAAGTATTGGAAAACATTTTGGGCACATCGTGATTCATTAAGAAAAATAAACAAAGAAAGCACTAACCTGGAAGTAAGTAGACCTAGATTAATTTTCATTTGGGGAAGCGATAGAGTAAAAATACAGAACGTTAAACTTCATAATGCCGGATTTTGGACTACACACTTATATCAATGTAATGATGCCCTGATAGAAAATTGTGATATCCGCTCACCTTCCAAACCAGTACCAGCACCAAGTACAGATGGTATTGACCTGGATGTTAGCAAAAGAGTAATTATTAGAGGTTGTTATATTGCAGTTAACGATGACGCCATCGTGATTAAAGGAGGAAAGGGACCAACAGCCCATAAATTGCCCGAAAACGGAATAGTGGAAGATATATTGATTGAAAACTGCACTTTCGGGCCATCACATGCCACACTTACCTTAGGAAGCGAATGTATCCATGCTAAAAACATTACCTTAAAGAATTGCAGAGTTGAAAATAACTGTCCTATTTTGAAGCTAAAAATGAGAGGAGATACTTTTCAACTTTACGAAGATATAATGGTAGAAAATATTACTGGTAAATGTGGGTCCCTAATCGACCTCAATCCATGGAAACAGTTTTTTGATTTGGGAGATAGTAAAGAAAAACCATTTGGGACAATAAGAAACATCACCATGCAAAATATAAAGGTCGAAGCTAGCAAGATTGGAGAAATGGATGGCAATCCGAATGATACCGTCTCCAATTTTGTTTTTAAAAACATCGGCGTTACGGCTAAAACATCCTTTTTAAAGAATAAGTACGAAGACGTAAAAATTGAAAATGTAGTGGTTAATGAAATGCCGTTAGTTGTTAAAAAATAGCTTTAAGCTAAAAGACTAAAGCTTAAAGCGAGTTAACTTTAAATAAAAAAGAACAAGCTATTTATTTGAAATCGTTTACTTTATTGCATATTGTGCTCATTTTTTGTGCCAGCTCAGCTGGGCTCAAGGTAGCAATTGGATGGTCATAAACAATTATTGAATTTGGCATGGAGGATACTTCGGCTGTATTTGGTTCTTGAGCCAATACATGTCCGCCATTCTTTTTAATATAGAGAGCACCTTCTAGGCCATCGTTACCTCCACCAGAGAGTATAATGCCAATAGCTTTCTCCCTAAATGAACCAGCGAGTGAAATCATTAGCCGATCTATCGCTTTATTTACTTTTCCTGCAGGCCTTTTACCAACCAAAAGTGTGTTTCCACTAACATCAAGCTCAGTATCTTCAACCATCACAAAGACCTTTCCCTTAACTAATTCGGTATTCTTTTCCAATCTGATTACTTCCATTTCAGTATGTTTAGCAATAATAGGTGCAAGTAGACTTTTATGATCCCTGCTCAGGTGCTGTACAATAATGATGGCAATAGGTAAGCTAAAAGGCAAATGGTCGAAGAAATCTGTCAACGCTTTTAATCCGCCCGAAGAGGCACCAATAGCAACAACGTAAAAGTCATTTTTCATAGGTTCGTTTCTTTTTACGGAGGTAAACAGGAAAGTGCAGGTTTGGTTTTAAGAAAACTGGAATTTAGGCACAGTGAAATTGGTTAACCTAGCTATGCTAATTGATATTTATGGGTACATTAAAATTACAACTGAAGCGTTGCCTTTAAGTATATGGTAAATGTACTTCCCTTGCCAAGCTCACTTTCAACCAGGATCTTTCCACCAGCAGCATTGACGATTTTTTTTGCTAGATAAAGCCCGATACCGCTTCCTTCAATGTCTTGGTTAAGCCTTCCATACATTGCGAATATTTTTTCGAGCGCTTTTTCTGCTATGCCCTTGCCATTATCGCTTATCGTTAGGACAATCTCATTCTGTTTTATCTCTGACCGGATATTAATTACCGGAGATTGTTCAGCTCTGAACTTAATGGCATTGGAAATGAGATTAAACAGAATACTCCTGAGGTTTTTTTTAGAGAAAGGAAGTTCGGTTATCGCAAAATTACGGATAATCTTTGCGCCAGATTCCTTGATTTTATTGCTCAGACTCCATTCAATGTTGTCAATGGTGTCATTGATGTCAACCATCTCCATAAACGTCATGTCACTTTCTACTTTTGCGATGATAGCGATGTCGGTTATCAGCAGTCGGTAGGTCTTGATGGATCGGTTAATGAGGTCTAGGACGTCCATCAGCTTGGCATCTGAAAGTGCTAGCTGATTCATAATACTGATACTTGTTTCGATGTTTCCGAGCGGTGCCAACAGATCATGTGAAGCAGCATGAATAAAGTGGTCAAGATCTGCATTGATCCTTAGTAGGCTCTGGTTCTTCCGGTCAAGTTCGAACTGGGCATCTTTAAGTTCTGAAATGTCGCTGAAAGTAATGATTGCTCCGCTGCGGTTTTGATTGCTTTGCTGGATATATGGCATGACCATCATCTGGTACCATTTGCCATTGGTAGTCTGGATTTCTTTGGAGACAACAATATCGTTGTTAAGTACATTTTTGATGTCACCGATTAAATCTTCGAATTTGATGTTGGTAGATAGGTGGTTAATAGGTCTGCCAATATCAGTGTCCATTAAATTAATAAGGCTAACTGCTCCTGGTGAAAACTTCATTAACTGCATTTCGTTGTTGAGGAAAAGCTGTCCATTGATATTGCTCCTGAAATAGTTGTTAAGGTCATCGTTTGTGGCCAATAACTCTCTGTTTTTAAGCTGATAATCTGTATTTATGGTATGAAGTTCTTCATTAACCGATTGCATTTCTTCATTTGTGCTCTGCATTTCTTCATTTGCAGAGATGAGTTCTTCGCTAAAGGATTGCATATTTTCATTGGAGGAATCCAGTTTTTCGTGAAGTTCACTCAGCTTGATCTTGAGTTCCCTAAGTTCCTGCTCTAGGTTCTGTGTATATTTGTCTTGATAAATCCTTTCGTCGAATATCAGATTGGTATCCAATGTGCTGCTAACATGATCTTCCTTGAAAATTACCATCAACATTTTTTGTAATCCTGGTCTATTTGCGATAGGAATTACGGAAAGGCTAATGCTTGTTGTGCCCTTCTCTTTTTTTATGATAACGCCGGAGACACTCACCTTTTCGTTCTCCTGAATTGCTGTGGTGCTGAGGTTATGAAATGCAATAGCTAAAGGAGCTTGCAGCAGTTCTTCTAGATTTTGGTTGAAGTTTTGTTGTAGAAGATATTTATTGGTATCCCCGTAAGACTTGATGACCTGGTTCTTTTCATCTATAAAAATACAAAGTTGCCCCAGTTCTTGCACGAGTGCATTAGACATGATCTCGGCCAATGGACTTGTATTCGTCTTCAAAATTTCATCGCCTGAATAAGCTGACTTGTGCTGTACTTCTTGGAATTCGGGCATTGCGAAAGCGTCAAAGCTGATGGCTCGTTTCGTTTTAATATTCTTATATATTTTCCATCTTTTGTTAACGATTTCTAGACTGCCGATGATAGGAGTGGGGTTTTCACTTGAGCCCAGAAAAAGATATCCTTCCATTCTCAATCCAAATAGCAACATATTGAATACCTTTTTCTGTAGTAAGGGCGTCATGTATATCAAAAGGTTTCTACAACTGATTAGGTGCATGTTGCAGTAGGGTGGATTCTTTACCAAATCATGCTGGGCAAAGATGATCATCTTCCTGATATCTGGTCTAATTTTATAATTCTTTCCTTCTTTGATGAAGTATTTTGCCAGTCTGCTTGGAGTGATGTTTTTGGTAACATCAGTACTATAAATTCCTTTTGAAGCATAAGCCATTGCAGAAACATCTATATCGGTGGCAAAGATCTTTACAGTAACATCACGATAAACTCCAGTTAGTTGTTCTGAAATGAGTATAGCGATTGAATAGGCTTCCTCTCCAGTTGCGCATCCGGCTATCCAAATCTTCAGTTCTTCTTCTGGAAGCAATTTGGCAAGCAGTTCAGGTATAATCTGATTTGCCAACTGCTCAAAGGCCTCCTTGTCTCGGAAAAATGCAGTTACGCTGATTAGGAATTCCTTACCTAAAGCAATGGCTTCTTCTGGATTTTCCTTCAGAAAATCGAAGTAGGATCCTAGAGAACTAAAATTCTCTTGAGAAGCCCTCTTTTTTGTCCTTCTCAAGATGGTGGTTTGTTTGTAGCCCGAGAAATCATGAGGAGAGACTTGCTCTATAAGTTTAATAATTTTTGGAATATATTGCTGATCATCAGCACTTTCTGATAAGGGTTTATTTTCTTTTTCTACGAATGCCTCAATGGCAGCTGGCATCTGTTCGGGTTCTAGTATAAAATCTACCATCCCCGTTGCAATTGCATGGGAAGGCATGCTAGAAAAATCAGAATTTTCTGGATTTCTCACCATCACCATTCCACCTTTTTTCTTAATTTCTGTAATGCCTTCCGTTCCATCTGATCCAAGACCGGAAAGAATAATAGCGATCGACCTAATACCACAGTCATGCGCAAGAGAAGTTAAAAACACATTGATGGTAAGATGTGGGCCTTTCTTTCCTTTTTCAGTAAGCAAAAGTTGCCCACCCTGTATGGTCATGTATTTATCGTTTGGGATTAGATAAACCTCGTTGCTGCATATTTCTATTCCGTTCTCGGCCTCTCTAATTTTTAATTGGCTGTGTTTTGCCAACAGTTCAACCATTCTGCTTTTGAAGTCTGCCGAAAGATGCTGTACAACGATATAAGCGACACCATCAAGCGGTGTATTGTCGAAAAACAGGTTGATTTCTTCCATTCCTCCAGCCGAAGCCCCAATGGCAATGATGTATTTTGGTTCAACATTTAGCATGGCGAGCAGGGTATAAGAAATGATGGTTAGTATTTTAGCGTGTTGGACAAGGTAGTGTTTAATAAATGATATTTGTTATCTACTGGATATATAATATACTTTATCGGTTATATGATAAGGGGAAAGTGGTCTTTCGTCCATCCTCCGATGTCCATAGTTGTTTCTTTCCAGTTAAGTAAGTTATGGTGGATAATTTAGCTTAATCCTTAAGTTGAATGCTGAACAATACACCTAGGCTTTTAGCTTTAGTCTTTCAGCTTTAAGCTCATCTCTAACAAATCTGTTACATTAACTTAAATTTTAGTTAAAAACTATCGATTTTAAGGTAAAAATGCTACTATTATATTTTCTTATCTAAGAAAAATATCAATTGCCTTAACTAACATAACACAATGATTAAAACTTTTAAAAGTCTACTGCTAGTACCATCAGTAGTAGCGATTGCGTTTACTGCCACTGCGCAAACCGCTGTGCAGCCAAAGCTTATTGAGAAGGTTACCCGTAAGGGAACCGAATTGGTAATTCCGTACGAAAAATATGTGCTTTCTAATGGCTTAACTGTCATTTTAGCCGAAGATCACTCTGATCCCTTGGTACATGTTGATGTAACGTATCATGTAGGTTCAGCTCGTGAAGAAATAGGTAAATCAGGTTTTGCCCACTTCTTTGAACACATGATGTTTCAGGGTAGCGATCACGTTGCTAATGGAGATCATTTTAAAATCATTACCGAAGCAGGTGGAACACTTAATGGTTCAACCAATCGCGACCGCACCAACTATTATGAAACCGTTCCAGCTAACCAACTGGAAAAAATGATCTGGTTGGAAAGTGATCGTATGGGGTTTTTACTGGATGCCGTTACCCAACAAAAATTTGAAGTGCAGCGTGCAACTGTTAAAAATGAACGCGGTCAGAACTATGATAATCGCCCGTATGGCTTGGCTAGAGAATATACCGCCAAAAACCTTTTCCCTTACGGACACCCGTATTCATGGTTAACCATTGGTTATATTGAAGAATTGAACAAAGTTGGACTTGGAGATTTGAAGAATTTCTTCATGAGATGGTACGGCCCTAATAATGCAACCATCACCATTGGTGGAGACTTGAACCCTAAACAGACATTAGCATGGATCCAGAAGTATTTTGGAAGCATCCCAGTGGGTCCTGCGGTTAAGAATATGAATTTACCAGCACCTGTTTTAACGGCTGATAGGTACATTTCATACACTGATAACTATGCTAAATTGCCAATGCTTTCCATTACTTATCCTGGCGCTAAACTGTACGACAAAGATATGGCCGCCTTAGATGCGCTGACCCAAATCATTGGTCAAGGTCGTAATGGCATTTTCTACAAAAACTTTGTGAAAACGCGTAAGGCTACCCAAGCATCTATGTTCTCGTCAAATACAGAGTTGGCAGGAGAAATTAGCATCACCGTTGTGCCTTTTCCGGGTCAGACCCTAGCAGATGCCAAAAAACTGGTTGATGAGTCTCTTGCTGAATTTGAAAAAATAGGAGTGAGCGATGAAGCCTTAGAACGTTTTAAAGCAAGTGCCGAAGCAAGTGCAATCAATGGCCTATCAAGTGTAAGTGGTAAAGTGTCAGCATTGGCACAGGCACAAACCATGACTGGCAATCCTAACCAAATTGGTCGTGAGTTGGCAGATATCCGTGGGGTAACAAAGGCTGATATTATCCGTGTTTATAATCAATATATTAAAGGAAAACCAGCAGTGATCCTGAGCGTATTACCTAAAGAAGGTTCAGTACCACCAGTAGCTGCCGATAATTATACCGTAAATACCACAGGATATAAAGCACCAGATTATGGTTACGGTGGCTTAACCTATAAAAAAGCAAAAGATAACTTCAACCGTGCTACTTTACCTAGTGTAGGACCAAACCCTTCTATCAAAGTGCCAACAATCTGGTCGTCGACTACAGCAAACGGCATTAAATTGATCGGTACACAAAATACCGAAGTTCCATCTGTAGCTATGCAGATCACCATTAAAGGTGGAGGTTTATATGCTATCGCTAACCCATCAAAAGCTGGTTTGGCAGGTATTGTAGGCCGCATGATGAATGAGGATACAAAAAAATACACTGCTGAGCAATTTACATCCGAATTAGATAAATTAGGCAGTAGCATTAGTGTATTTGGTGGTAGTGAAGGTATGAGTATTGGTATATCATCATTGACTAAAAACTTGCCTCAAACTGTCGCTTTATTGCAAGAACGTTTGCTGAACCCTAAATTTAACCAAGATGCATTAGATCGTATAAAAAAGCAGATCATCGAAGGTTTTAAACAAGCAAATACGCAACCAGCTGTTGTAGCATCAAATGTTTATAGTAAAATATTATACGGAACTGATAATGTTCGTACTTATGCAACTGGCGGGAATGCTGAAACTGTAGCTGCCATAACACTTCAAGATGTTCAGGATTTTTATAATAATTACCTGGTGCCATCACAAACTAGTATTGTAGTGGTTGGAGATATCACTGAGGCTGCTGCTAAAAGCAGTTTGTCTTTCCTTAATTCATGGGCAGATAAAAAAGTAACCATCCCAAGTCCAGCAGAGGGTAAATCATTTGATAAAACTACGCTTTACCTGGTTGATGTTCCAAATGCGGCACAGTCTGAAATCCGCATCGGCTACTTGAACAAGCTAAATTATGATGCTACTGGAGATTATTACAAATTAGGAATAGCCAACTACATCTTGGGTGGGGCATTTAATAGCCATATTAACCTTAATCTACGCGAAAAACGCGGATGGACTTATGGTGCACGTTCTGGCTTTAGCTCTGGTAAGTTTGGTGGCGATTTTACAGCCTCTGCAGGTGTATTGGCTACCGCAACAGATAGCTCGGTAGTTGAATTTATTAAAGAAATTCGTAACTATCAAGCAACAGGTATTACCCCTGAAGAACTTAAGTTTACTCAAACATCAATAGGTCAGAGTGATGCCCGTCGTTACGAAACCAATGGACAAAAAGCTGCATTCCTTTCACGTATTTTGGAATATAACTTAAAACCAACTTATGTTGATGAGCAGAATAAGATCCTATCTACGATTACACCAGCTGAAATCAATCAATTGGCATCTAAATATTTGAATACCGATAAAATGATAATTTTGGTAGTAGGAGATAAAGCGAAAGTATTGCCAGGTTTACAAAAGTTAGGCTATCCTATCGTTGAATTAGATGCAGAAGGAAAGGTGAAGTAGAGGTTAAAAGGTTTAAAGGTTGGAAGAGTTGGAAAGTTGAAGGTTGCAGTCCCCTCGACCGTATCAAGCCTAAAGGCTAGGTTGCTAACTATGCCAGAGACGTCCCTTACCTGGAACTCAAATTAATATTAAGTCCCCGTAGTGGTTAAACGCTACGGGGATTTTTTTTGAATCGAACTTGAACTACTAACCATGAACTACTAATGTGAACCTTCCAACCTTTCAGCCCTCCAACCTTCCAACCCCATAACTCATCCATCTATTTTCAGCTTTTTTACCAACCATGGAAGTGTCAACCCCTGACCAAGCAATGTAAATAACACCACCACAACTGAAATGAAAATGATTTCACTCCGTTGTGGAAACTTAGTGCCGTTACTTAAGGTAAGCGGTAAACCAATGGCAATAGCCAAAGAAACTATTCCTCTCATCCCTGACCAACTGATGATCAAGCTGTTTTTGAAATCTAACAATGCATCTTCAGACACCCGACGTTTGCCTTTCTCAAATGCTTTTTGAAGATTTATTTTCTGCATAAATACCCTTGCAATTCGAAGTACAAGAGCAACTATGGTGATAATGAAAGCATAACCTACATAGGTGAAAATATTTGCTTCGTTAATGCTCTTATAAACATAAGGAAATTGAAGTCCGATAAGAATAAATATAAGTCCATTTAAAAGAAATATGATGATGTCCCATATTGATTTAGATTGATTTTTTAAGGCTTCAGGGAAGACTTTCTTTGTGAAACGGGAAATGACCAATCCCAAGATCACTACCGCAATTACACCAGATACATGCAATTCTTCGGCTAATAGATAGGTTACAAATGGCATTAGTAACATGAAACTGATTGTTGCAGCCCTGTTCTGATGGATCCTTTGGATGATAAAAGCTAATATTTTGCCCATTACAAATCCAACGGCAAATCCTCCTGCCAATAATATAATAAATTCGAGTCCCGCCTTCCAGAATACAAAAGCAGTGCCGGTAACTGCTGCAACGGCAAAACGATAAGCTACCAATGCCGAAGCATCATTAACCAAACTCTCGCCCTCTAAAATGGTATTTGTTTTATGGGATAGACCTAAGCCTTTGGTAATGCTCATTGCCGCCACTGCATCTGTGGCAGATAAAATTGCCCCCAGTACAAAAGAAAGTGGCCAGGTCATGCCCGGAATTAAATAGTGTGCAACTATGGCAATGCCTGATGCAGTAAGAAATACCAATGAAATAGCCAATGTGCCTATGGTATTGAGATTAGTTTTGAAGGAGGCGAAAGAAATGTTAAACGCGGCATCATATAATAACGGCGGCAGAAAGATCAAGAAAATAATCTCTGGATTGATATTTACAGGAGGTAGAGCAGGAATAAATCCTAAGGCAATGCCCGCAACAATTAGCAAAATAGGATAGGGGAGCTTGATTTTGTCGGCAATTGCCGACAAACCGATCATAATAGCCAAGATAAAAATAACAACGCTGTAATTTTCCATGTAGACGATTCTAATCAAAAAATCACAAAAAACCTAGGCTAGATACAATCTAGCTTTAAGCTTTGGTCTTTGAGCTATAACCCAAAACCATGAACCATGATCCATGAACCATCAACCCATTGGTAACCGCTCTTTCTGCTTTAAGCTTTGGTCTTTGAGCTATAACCATCCAAACCATGATCCATCAACCCATTGGTAACCGCTCTTTCTGCTTTAAGCTTTAGTCTTTAAGCTTTAATCTTTCAACCCATTTACCACCGCTTTATCAATTGGAAGGTAAACCAAGTCCTCCAAGTTTAAATCCCCATTTTTCCCTACTTTATTCCCATCCATGATATTGATCAGGCTTGAAGCTTTAGCTGTGGCATCAATGCCCTTTTCACGGAGAGATGTAATCAGCGCAGTTGGGTTTTCGCTAACGATCGGGATTACCCAATGACTATGATGTTGGTTCAATAAACCGATTTTCATTGTTATAGGTATCTTTTCCAAAATTTTTAAGGCAATTTCCATTCTATGTATTATGCTTTTATCATTGGCTACATGAGTTCTTTTATGGAGTAACCGAAGGTTTGCATAACAGGGTCTAAACTTGATCTTTTCCATCACATTTTCTCCAGGAAAGCCTTTGGTAAAACCTGCTAAAACAGCATCAAAATCTTTATGCAATCTTTGTGTTATGGCATAAAGTAAAGTATAAATCCATTTTAAGGTGATCACTTTAACTGCTAACGCTTTGAAAATCTTGCCAAGATATTTTCTTGTTGCCTGTACTGGTAATTGCTGGTTTAACAGCTTCACATTTTCGTAGATTAACTGATTATTGAAACAGATCATTGCCCCAGTTAAGCAGGTATTAGTTTTGATTAGCCCAAAACTGAATAAAGAAACATCGGTAGCTGGATGGCCTTTGTAATTATAGTTAAAAGCTTGTGCACAATCTTCAATAATGATCAGCTGATGCTTTTTAGCAAATAGTATTACTTCATCTAAATTAGCTATTGCACCGAACAAATGAGCAATTAATATCACTTTGCATGATGGTGTAATTGCATCTTCGAGTTCCTCAAGGTTCAGCCCTAAAGTCTGTTTATCAATGGAAATGGGCACTGGAACCAATTGATGCGCTTTCAATATCGAAAACATATCAGGGATATTTATGCTGGTTGTCAATACTCCTGTACCAGGTGCCAAATCTAAAGTTTGTAAAGTAAGATCAAGCCCTGTCCTTGCAGATAAACAGAATATGGATTTTTCGTAAAGCGCCTGGTTTGGTATGATCCCATCACTGTTTTTTTTAATAAAGCAATTGGTAAGCGCTCCAATTAACTCAAAGAATGATATTGCTAATTTTCCTCTTGGGATCATCTGTTCAAGATTTTGACAAACTTAAGGGTAAATGCTCATTACTTTGTAGCCTCAATAAAATTATGTCGTTTTATTAAAAAGTTAACCCAATGAACAATTGAACTAATGAACCAACAAACACTATAAAAAAAGAAACGGGGATAAGTCATGCCGACCTGTCCCCGTTATCTAAATTAACGCTCTCGTATATATAGACGATTAAAAAATCGTTTTAGTATACAAGACTATATTTATTTTTTTACTGTTGCTTTTGTTTTCTTGACAGGCGCTGTATCAGAATCAATTACTTCTTTCTTTTTGCTGGCAACCCTAGGTTTTTTAACTGTTACGGCTTCATCAGGCGTTTCAGCTTTTTCTTTGGCAACAACCTTCTCTTTTTTAACCGGAGTTTTTTTAGCTTCAACTTTAGCCTCTTCCACTACAACAACTGGTTCAGTAATATGGTTTTGTGCCAAATATCCTGCTAAAACCTGTTTAAGGTAAAGTTCTGGTTTTGGCATATTAATTACCGTTCCAGGCTCTCTATCTTGCGACTGTTTGATATATGCCGACTTAATTTTTCCCCAATCTTTAGAATAAAGTTTAATGAACATCGCAACAAATTCATCATGAGTATATGTTTTAGGCAATCTGCCCAGTACCGCCTGTATTTTTTCTTCTTTTTTATGTAGAACTGCCATTTTTTTATTTTTTGTAAAGATAACAGATATCCTAGCTATTTATGAATTGTTTTTGACCAGAGGTAATGCTACATAAAAAGTAGTGCCTACATCCTGAATACTTTCAAACCATATTTTTCCATTTTGTAGCATGGTATATTCTCTGCATAGATACAAGCCAAGCCCAATTCCCTTCTCATTAGCTGTGCCGTAAGTAGATTGGCTATTTAAGGAGAAAATCTCATTTTGCTGAGCCAATGGAATACCAATGCCGTTATCTGCTACGGTTATCATGCATTGGTCGTCACATTCCTCTGCATTGATCTGTACCGTACAGCCACTTTTGGTAAATTTGATCGCATTTGAAATCAAATTTCTTAAAACCAATTGCAACATGTTAGAATCACTTAGGATTTTACGGCTGATGTTGAATGTCCAGTTCAGTTGAATTCCTTTTTCTAGTGCTGCAATCTGCTGAAGGTTCATCAAGGGTAGCAGCATTTCATTAAGATCGTTTTCCTTAAGTTGGGTATGGGCTTTCCCCAGTTCAGATGTAGACCAATGCAATAAATTATCGAGCATTTCTTGCGTTCCACTTACCGTATCGGTTAATTTTTGCTCCATGGCCATACGTTCGCTTGTAGAAATACTATAAGACTTCAGCAGGTGCAAATAGTTTTGAATGGAAGCCAGCGGTGCTCTTAGATCATGAGAAATGATAGAAAATAATTTGCTCTTTTCGTTATTGAGCAGCTCAAGTTCCATAGCTCTTCTATCAGCTCTGATCTTTTCTGCATAGTAGGCATTCTTAAGATAGGTTATTCCGGCATAAATCGCAATCACATTAATTGCTGCGGTATAAGTGATATCAAAAAACTTACTCTCTTCATTGGCAAATGTTGAAGTTACAAAATGAGGGTAGTGATATTCGGTCCATGTTAAAAGAAAGCAGGTGGACAAACAAAAGAAGGCCAAGATCCATGATAGTTTCCTCGGTATCACAATCATAATGAGAAAAAAGGTAAGCACAATTGAGGGTAACGTTGTACCCCAAATACCCCCGCTAAAAAAGAAGTTTACGGCCAACACCGTAGGGATAAAAGTCGAGACTACAATAATCGCCAGCTTAAATTTCTGCCTAAATCTAGCAAGGTGATAAACTGCGTAAAGACCAATTAACATTACCGTTAATATCAAAGACGTAATTTTAAGTCCAATCCATAAGCTGAACGGAATTGAAAATGCAATCAATATAATGGCAATTATACACATCATATTAAATACGCGGTGCTCTAGTTTCATGCCTGCAGTGTAACCAGTAATGAAAAGACTATGCTGATTAAGCCTGTCAATTGTCTTATTTATCATTGGTTCTAGTAAATAGGGAGATCATTAGCTATCTTATCGGATCATTTTATGGTTACATTGCTGTACGATTCAATCATTTGACCTGCAAAATACAAAGCATTTTTTTAAAAATCTTATAAATCAATAAATTAACGTTAGTTTTTAAGCTTAAAGCAGGTTGAAAGGCTTTCTTGTACTTGGGCAGCCAATTTATTATAAAAAAATCCCCTCTCCGAATAGTTGGAGAAGGGATCCTGAGGTTAAAAGCCAAGCACCTAAAATGATAGCCACAGATTAACGGATTTTAGGTGCATAATTAGTACGGAAGTCCGAACCCCGATACGTATCGGAGCTGGTCCCTTCATATGTATATAAACAGACTATAACAGCCTTAATATCTAAAATCTCTGATGCCTTCGCCAACTGGGAAAATATAAATAATAAAGAAAATAATAGAATGGTAAACTTCCCCATAAATTGGCTATCCAAGTCGTTTGAAATAATTACGAAGTTGAATAACCAATGGTTTTTTAGTTTCTTCTTTTATTTGCCGCTGGCCTTACCTAATGAACTATTGAACCAATGAACCAATGAACAACTAATGAACGATTGAACCAATAAACCAAATCAGGAATGCGGGGCGTAATGTTCAACCCTGGTAACGAAATCATTGAGGTCAAAAGGTTTATTGATAAAATCTTCAGCGGCACATTTACCTTTTACCTGGCTTAAATAATTATTGGCCGACATCATCATTACCGGAATATGATGAGTTCTCGAATTGCCTTTCAGTTTGGCGCAAATATCCAGCCCATTTCCGTCTGGCAACATGATATCCAATACGATCAGGTCTGGTTTATGTATGTTCATCTCATTCCAAAAATCTGCAACATTGGGATAAACCTTTACTTCGTATTGTTCCTCAATTAATAATATTTCTATAATTTCTCTGATACTGGCGTTGTCTTCTACAATATAAATACACTTTTCCATAGGTCATGTCTTTTATAGTTGATTAGATAACCTTGTTGAACCTGAGATGTTTAAGAGATTTATCCACATAAGGGAGGTTATTCACTTTTATGAGGTGGAAGGTTGAAAGGTTTGAAGGTTGTGACAAAGGCATCCTTTTGGGAGAAGGTTGGAAGGTTGAATGTTTTGCCAGGAGCATACCTTTTGCGTAGGCAAGGTGGAGGTAAGGTAGAGGGGAACGGACTCTCGGACTCCCTTCCGGACTTTCCGACTCCCTTCAGGACTTTCCGACTCCCTTGCTTTTCCCCTTCCTTCCTAGTATATTCGTTTAGTTAATCATTACCCTAATCTTAAACTCATGAAAAAATCTTATCTATTAATTGCAACGGGCATCTTCGGAATGTTGTTGCTCTTTGCAGGGATCAATCATAGACCTAATCTTCCTTATGGAATGACAAATGGTACGCCCGAAATAAAATCAATTACCAGCTTGGCTTTCGGCCCGACAGGCGTTTTATTCATCGGAGATTCCCAAAATGCCACTGTTATAGCAATAGATACCAAAGATGTAAAGGTTGTAAAAACAGCTAAAGCATTTGATCTCAAAAATGTTGATGTTAAAATTGCAGATGCTTTAGGTACCACAAAAGAAAACATCAGCATCAATGACATTGCGGTAAATCCTATTTCTAAGCAGCTTTATATCGCCGTAAAAAGTGCCGATGGTACGCCTGTTTTACTTGTGCTCACTGCTGATAATGAATTTAAGACAGTTTCGCTAAAAGACATTAATTTTTCTAGTGTAGCCTTGAATAATGCACCAGCTGAAGATGCTAAAGATAGGAGAGGTAGGCCTTTAAGAATTTCTTCCATCTCTGATCTAGGATATGCCGACGGAAAATTGTTGGTGAGCGGGTTGAGCAACAAAGAATTTAGTTCTTCTTTTAGGAGCATAAAATTCCCTTTTACAGGTAAACAGGATGATGAATCTACGTTAGAAATGTACCATGCATCTCACGGAAGGTACGAAACAACTTCACCAGTACGCACATTCTCCACTACAACCATTTCGGGAAAAAAGTATGTGGTTGCAAGTTATACCTGTACCCCATTAGTATTGTTTGCCATGGACGATCTTAAGCCGGGCATAACCGCAAAAGGAAGGACAATTGCTGAAATGGGTAATCAGAATACTCCAGCTGATATGATCTGGTTAAAAAGCAATGGACAACAGTTTCTTGTAATGGCAAACGACAATAGGCCTGCAGCTAAAGTTAGCTATCAGGATATAGAAAAATTTGAAGGCTCACTGACAGAAAAAGTGGCTACAACAGCAGGTGTAAATTTCACCGCATTGCCCTATCAAAAGGTATTACAGCTTGATAAGTTAGATGATAACAGAGCTGTAATTGTTCAGCGTAAAGCCAATGGAGAAGTAGATTTATGGACGTCTGATGGCAAAAATATATAAGATCAATATACTTCAAAGTGCCAAGTTATATGTAAAGTATAGCTTGGCATTTTTTTTAATGGCTATACTGTGTTGCTGTAATCAGGATAGTGGTAACATTACATTGGTTTACCATGATCACTCGGCGGTTGGTATATCAATTCCAAAATCAATTGTGAGCAGCCCGCTAGATCTTGGAAGTATAAAAGTGAGCAGATCTATAGATAAATCAGGTACAGCTATGCTAGGTGAATTTGTAGAAGAAAAAGGTCAAGTAATATTCAGACCACTCATTCCACTTACACCTGGTTTGTTATACACCATTTACGAAAATGAAAAACCAATTGGTGAAATTGAAGTGCCCTTTCCAAAAGGTGAAAAAGCACCGTTACTTGATGCTATTTATCCAGAAAGTGATACTTTACCAGCTAATTTGCTGAAGTTCTATTTCCAGTTCTCAAAACAAATGCAAACTGGAAAATCACTTGATCATGTCAGTTTATTGGATGAAAGAGGGGATACTTTAAATCATATATTTCTTAATCTGCAACCAGAACTATGGGATTCAACAGGGAAAATCCTCACCATTTGGATCGATCCTGGTCGTATAAAAAGAGATCTGGTATTAAATAAAAAATATGGTAATCCTTTGGTCCAAAATTCGAAGTATCAATTGGTTGTTTCGGGAAAATGGAAAGACAGATTTGGGATCAGTTTAACCAAAAACTATCATAAAGTATTTGTCGCAACAAGTCCAGATATTGTAATGCCAAACATAGATTCGTGGCAAATTAAACGGCCAAAGGCAAATACACTTGAACCATTGACCATTGATGTTAATGATAAGATGGATCATTTGCTGCTTAAAGAGTCGATTATCGTTTTAAATGAACTTGGTGTACAGCTAGAAGGTAGGGTAGAAGTGACAAAGGATCGGTGCTGGAAATTCTATCCAGCTAAGACATGGCAATCGGAGCATTATCAGTTAAAGGTAGATACAAGGTTAGAAGATCTGGCAGCCAATAATCTCAATCGTCTTTTTGATCGTGATTTGACCAAGCAAAAAAACTTAAATAATTTAATGTATCTTACCAAGACTTTTGAAGTAAAGGATTGAATTTAAACTTTACGTATTGATTTGAAAATGTAACTTCCTGTTAATAAGATTACTTAATTTTTTTATGATTTTATTGACAATTTTATGTTCATATTCAAATAAAATTAATTAGTTTTGCTAAAAATAATAGCATTAATCTTTATATGACCGTTACTGTCCTTGCCATATTTGATGAGTTTAATCCGCACGCTCCATTAGCCAAAGTGTTAAAAGAACGCTTGATCAGATTAGCTGCTGAACTTCAGGATACACACTTAAAGCAAATTGCTCAAATGCCGCCAATGGATGAAGATGTGGTTGTTTATTTGAGCTATACCGTCAAATATAGCATTCGCTGGAGAATCGCTAATGACGTGCCCAACTTTGTAGAAAAAGAGGTAGCAGAAGTTTGTGCCTTATTAGGTTATAACGTTTGGAAAACAAGAACAATTAACGTTTTTAAGGGAAGTCAATAAGCTGAAAGACCAAAGCCGAAAGCTTAAAGCTGAAAACCGTGACGCATAAACTGGATCTCCATGGAATTATACAGTTAGAGTAGGTTACGAAATTTATAACAAAACAAGATACACCATCAAGAAGCTTTGAAATTAATTTTAAGCTTAAAATATATGCAGCACTACAAGCTATGCATACAATGCTTTAAGCTTTGAGCTTTAGTCTTTAAGCTCCAAGTATAGAAATCACTCCAGACTATGCATCCAAAGCTTTAAGCTTTGAGCTTTAGTCTTTAAGCTCCAAGCATCACTCCAGACTATGCATCCAATGCTTTAAGCTTTAGTCTTTAAGCTCCAAGCATCACTCCAGACTATGCATCCAATGCTTTAAGCTTTTAGCTTTAGTCTTTAAGCTCCAAGTATAGAAATCACTCCAGGCTATGCATACAATGCTTTAAGCTTTGAGCTTTAGTCTTTAAGCTCCAAGCATCACTCCAGACTATGCATCCAATGCTTTAAGCTTTAGTCTTTAAGCTTTAAGCTCAAAGAATATAAATCACTCCAGGCTATGCATCTAATGCTTTAAGCTTTAGTCTTTAAGCTTTAAGCTCAAAGAATATAAATCACTCCAGACTATGCATCTAATGCTTTAAGCTTTAGTCTTTAAGCTTTAAGCTATATAACCCATCGAGGGGAACGGACTTCCGGACTCCCTTCATCCCCAAATTAAATACGCTCCTGTACTTTATCTTTCAAGTCTAGAATAGTTTTTGTTGTTTTGTTCAAAGCATTAGCAAATTGGAAGCAAAAAACAAATTATCACTTTACTGGAAATGTCAACTCATTGGGTGGACCATAGCTGCGCTATATTGGCAGTATGATGCTTTCATAAATGGTAACTTCTTTTTTGATCTTGCATTTATTCAGTTCATTACAGATATCTTGCTCTATATTACAATTACGCATCTTTATCGGCTTTTCTCCCTATATAATAGTTGGCAAAACTTAAATTTACCACAACTGGTTCCTCGCATTATTCCTGCAGTTTTCGTAATGAGCTTGGTTTACATGATGGCAACAGCAGCAAAGATTTATGTAATCCGCTGCATTTTCTGGATCGATTATAATGAAACTTTCATTGCTTTTCTTAAAGAGTTCGGACTGAACATGTTTATCGCAGGTATGCGCCTCATGTCTATCTGGATCTTGGCCTATCACCTTTATCAATATGCACAAAGAGAAATTGAACTTGCTAAACTGAATGCAGAATTGGCTGTTGTGGCTAGGGAGACGCAGTTAAATAATCTTATAACTCAACTCAATCCACACTTTTTATTCAACTCGCTCAACACCATTAAAGCACTAATAATTGCTACTCCTCCTGTTGCAAGACGAGCGATTGATTTATTAAGCGAGCTATTGAGACATAGCCTGTATAAAGGTGAAAATATGTTAACCACTGTCGAAGTAGAAATCAGTTTAGTTAGGGATTACCTAGAATTAGAAAGTCTTAGGATGGAAGAACGCTTACAGTTTGAATTACTGGTTGATGAAGATCTGAACAAACAGTTGATCCCAAGGCTTTGTATCCAAACACTTGCAGAAAATGCAATTAAACATGGCATCGCCCAACAGAAAGGTGGTGGTAAGGTCGATATTCATGTTTACTGTAACAATGCTAATCTGATGATAACAGTAAGCAATCCGGGTAAATTGAATTGCCCAAAACCCCACCTTGGCATAGGGATCAACAACTTGAAAAAACGATTGGAGCTCACTTATCACGGTAGGGCAATATTTAACATTACCGATCATTTTAATGGAAAGATTACCGCTATCATTTCAATTCCGATCTCATGAGCAAAATTACAGTTTTTATAGTCGATGACGAGCGGATAGCAAGAGATGAATTAAAACATTTATTGATTAATTATAAGCAATTTGAGGTTGTTGGGGAAGCAGAAAATGCTGATAAAGCTAAAATTCTAATCGAGCAGCTTAAACCTGAATTATTGTTCTTGGATATTCAGATGCCAGAAAAATCAGGCTTTGATTTGTTAGAAATGTTAGATTTTGTACCTGTAGTGATCTTCGTTACCGCATTTGATTCCTATGCCATCAAAGCATTTGAAGTAGGCGCGATGAACTATCTGATGAAACCCATTAGGGAAGAACGATTTGAAAAAGCCATTTTACAAATAGAAAATAGATTGGGTAAAGATGAAGAGAATGAATTTTTTATCCGAAATAGGAATGAAGGTTATTTTGTAAAATGGAGCAGCGTTTATCTCATCGAATCTCTTGATAATTATGCAAGGGTGTATTTTGATAACAAGAATGGTTTCCTGAAAACATCCTTAAACCTTTTGCTGGAGCGACTGGATCAATGTATGTTCTTTAGAGTTAATCGCTCACAGGTCATTAATCTAAACTTTATCGAAAGTATAGCTCATCAACCTAATGGTAAAGTTAAACTTAAATTAACGAATGGCTTGGATGTTGAATTGTCTAATCGGCAGTCGCTTAAGTTTAAACAGATGAAGTTGAACAAGAAATAGAAGTAGAAACAGCGGCCATCCCTAGTGTAGAAAAGAAAAATTAAATCATTTTAAGAACAAATTATGAACAGAAAATTATGCTGTATGGCATTGTTATGCCTAATAATTAGCCAATATTGCTTTGCACAAAATAAATTGCCAGACACAGTTAACTATATCATTGCTGATAGTGTTTTAATCAAAACTACAGATGGGGCTACGCTTTCTGCAGTAGTGGTCAGAAAGAAAACAGACATCAATAAGAAGCTGCCAACAGCACTGATGTTTTTTATCTATTCAAATTTGCAACGTAGCTTAATGGAGGCTAAAACAGCTGCAGATCATGGCTATGTAGGGATTGTTGCTGATACCAGAGGGAAAAGGTTAAGTCCTGATTCAATAGAGCCTTATGAACATGAGCCTAAAGATGTAAATGAGGTAATTAGCTGGATTATACAACAACCTTGGAGCGATGGTCGTGTAGGGATGTATGGTGGCAGTTATTCAGGTTATGCGCAATGGGCCGCCACTAAATATCCACATCCCGCACTTAAAACAATTGTACCCTATGTAGCCGCTATTCCCGGATTGGGATTGCCCATGGAAAACAATGTATTCATCAACCCGAACTACCAATGGGCATTTTATGTAACTAATAATAAATATGTAGATCAGGCCGTAAATAACGATAACCAGCGCTGGCGGAAAATGCGCAATAATTGGTATAAAGGCGGACAGGCATATAGCAAAATTGATAGCATTGATGGTACCCCAAACCCTTGGTTTCAAAAATGGATCAAACATCCATCCTATGATAACTATTGGCAAGCAATGGTCCCTTATAAAGAAGACTTTAAAAAGATCAATATTCCAGTTTTAAGTATTACAGGTTATTATGATGATGGACAGATTTCTGCCCTTCATTACTTAATGGAACATTATAGGTATAATGCTACTGCAGATCACTATTTAATTATAGGCCCTTATGACCATTTTGGGGCGCAAGTTGGTGGTATCGCTATGTTGAGGCAATATCAGGTTGATCCGATTGCACTGATCAACACAAGGGAAATCACTTTCGAATGGTTCGATTTTATATTTAAAAATGGGAAGAAACCTAAATTGCTTCAAGATAAGATCAATTATCAGGTAATGGGAACAAATGAATGGAAACATGCTAAATCTATAGCGAAAATGAGCGATACGTCCATTACATTTTATTTGAGCAATAAGAAGATAGATTCTAATTATCTTTTGGCTCAGGACAAACCTACAATAACTCAACAATTTATTCAGCAGGTTGACTTTAATGATAGGGAAAGCTTAAATGGTGATTATTATCCAGATCCGATCGTTAAAAAGGAAATTGACCGAAGCAATGGTTTGTTTTTTATATCTGCACCGTTTAAACAGGAAATCTCCATTAACGGGTTTATTACCGGAAGTTTAAAGGGTATTTTTAACAAAAAAGATCTTGATATCTGTTTAACCTTTTATGAGATGATGTCAGATGGAAGCTATTTTAATCTTTCCTATTTTTTGGGCAGGGCTAGCTATCAAAAGGACATGAGCAAAAGGGTATTGCTGAAACCTGGAAAGATAGAAACGATTAATTTTGAACGATCTAGGATGGTAAGTAAAAAACTGAGTAAGGGAAGCAGGTTACTGGTGGTATTAAATGTGAATAAAAACCCTTTCGCACAAATTAATTATGGTACGGGTAAAAACGTTAGTAATGAAACAATAGCGGATGCAAAAGAACCTTTATCGATCAGGTGGTTGAGTGATAGTTTTATCCGTGTGCCTATATCATATTAATCATCTTGTCCTAATGAACCAATGAATAAGCTTTAGTCTTTATTCTTTAAGCTGTCTAAGCTTAAGCCCAAGTCGGAGCTACACTATACCCAAGTCATAGCGAGCTTATAGAAATATCGCTATAAGGTCGCGATAAGGTCGCGATAAGGCTACGGAATAAAGAGATGTTTTCTAGTGAATTTTAAAAGATAGAGTGATCTTTTATCGATAAAGTTAAATATAACTAATTTTCAAAAGATCTTAACCTATCTCTAATAATTTAATCTGTGCATCTGTGGCAAAACCTAATCGCCTCCAAATCATCAACTATCCATCGTTAAAATGGTTAGGCAACTTGCAAATATGCATCCAAACCATGAACCATCAACTATGAACCATGAACCAAATAAATTTATTTCCTGCCCCTCTAATCGGCGTATATCCTATTCAAAACCCCTGCTAATCTAATTCCTGCCTGCTGAATGCGTTTTTCTATAGTAGGTAGGTGTTTTTGGTAGTATTCATCGCCAATTGTTCTATTGGTCATAGAGTCTACCTCGGCATAAAGTAAACTTGTAATTTGATAACTTTCCCAGATCCATTGTATGATTGGCTCATTTTGCCATTTCTCGATTTCTGCTGTTGGAATATGATCATACTTGGCGGCTAATTCCGTGAAAGTTAAACCTTGCTTTTCCAATAGCTTTGTATCCCAAACACTATGTAAATTGGTTCCTTTACCTTCGTAATTGAGCTGAATGGTATTGCCACCCTTGTCTTCAGCTCTACTAACATGCATGGGTTGGTGCAGATCGCCCACAAAATGCATGATGAACTTAAGTGCATGGATTTGCTGTTGCTTGGTACTATTCTTATCGGTTAATGTTTTTTCAGCTGATAGTAGAGCGCTATATACATTTTCCTGCTTAATGGTGTCAACATATTTTTTAAATTCGGTGAAGTTCAATCCTAATGGAAGGTTTAAGAAATGCCAATTTCCAGTCTCTTTAAATTCTGGTTCCCTTCTTGCATCATCTGCCCAGGTGCAGGCATCTGCAATGGTAGTATCTCCCAATAGATTTTTAATGGCAAGCTTTGCTCTTGGATGGAGATGGTTTTCTGCTATTAATCCGATCGTACGGTGGCCAGTGTACCCCCAAGAAATTAAAAATAAACTAAGGGTTAATGCAAAAAGGGGAAGGGTGTATTTAAGTTTCATGAAATTATCTTTCTGCAAAGTTAATTTGATTAACATGAAAATTTTAATTGTTTCAAAAGCATTACAAAAGCAGGCTATAAAACGGATGATTGCTAGGTATTTAGATTTGTTTTTACTATTCCATTATTTTATCTTAGTAAAAATAATTTAACATATGAAAAAATTAATATTCTTATTTGCGGTAATAGTTGGATTTACAGCATTTACGGCGATGAAAGTTGAGGAAGAGCCGGAATTTAAATTTGTAGAAGAAATTCATGATTTCGGTAAAATTACTCAGGGTAAGCCTGTAACTGTAGAAATGCGTTTCACCAATGTTGGTGATCAGCCATTGATCATTTCTTCTGTTGAACCTACCTGTGGATGTACAGTTGCAAAATATACGCAGACCCCAGTTAAAAAAGGACAAACTGGATCTGTTATTTTAACTTATAATGCGGCAGCAACTGGTAATTTTAATAAACCGACAACAATCAAATCTAATGCAAAAGGCGGATTGAAAGTCGTGTATATCAAGGGAGAAGTAGTAGCAGCACCAACTTCAACTATCGTAAAAACCAGCAAGTAATATAAATACCTAAAATATTGAGGTTTATAATTTGATCGTTAGATTAAATTATAAACCTTTTTTTATGCCCATACTTAATTAATAAACAACAGAATTAACCACCAAATGTCGAGATCTAAAAGGAAAACACCAATTTTTGGAATTACCACTACTACCTCCGAAAAGCAGGATAAAAGAGTTTGGAACAAAAGATTTCGGAGGGTTGCCAAAACATTAATCTCAAAGGCAGAGGAAATTCCAATAAAAAAGCAAGCAATAAGTGATGTCTGGGAGGGAGGCAAAGACGGCAAACGTTATTGGAAAGGACATCTAAAAAAAGATATGCGTAAATAGAGAAGTCAGTAAGTCCGAAAGTCCGGAAGTCCGTTTCCCTCAGCAATGGATTGGGTTACTAGGTTATTTTGCCACAGATTCTGTGTTGATTTACAAATGTTTTTAGTTCATTTCTTGAAAGGTCTTGTCCTTCCGACGAAGGAGGAATCTATCTATGATATCTGGCTTTTAGCCACAGATGCACAGATTAGGTATGAATTTAAAATATAAATCCAAAATCCCTTAATCTGTGGCTATCTAATTTCGCCATCCAATCACTATTAAAATCTGTGCATCTGTGGCCAAACTTTGAACAAAGAGAGGTACTTCTTGCCTAATAACTATTATTATGCCCCAAAAATCCCTTAATCTGTGGCTACCTAATTTCGCCATGCAATCACTACTAAATCTGTGCAGCTGTGGCCAAACTTTGAACAAAGAGAGGTACTTCTTGCCTAATAACTATTATTATGCCCCAAAAATCCCTTAATCTGTGGCTACCTAATTTCGCCATGCAATCACTACTAAATCTGTGCATCTGTGGCCAAACTTTGAACAAAGAGAGGTACTTCTTGCCTAATAACTATTATTATGCCCCAAAAATCCCTTAATCTGTGGCTATCTAATTTCGCCATGCAATCACTACTAAACCTGTGCATCTGTGGCCAAACTTTGAACAAAGAGAGGTACTTCTTGCCTAATAACTATTATTATGCCCCAAAAATCCCTTAATCTGTGGCTACCTAATTTCGCCATGCAATCACTACTAAATCTGTGC